>Ga0257110_1000236_pt1 | contig 28886 bp, 27 predicted proteins | sample LP_taG_7_FD_190184 | JGI IMG/M metagenome (GOLD analysis project Ga0257110, IMG submission 190184) | Marine microbial communities from Northeast Subartic Pacific Ocean, Canada - LP_J_2015_P26_10m | ecosystem: Environmental > Aquatic > Marine > Oceanic | place: Canada: Northeast Subartic Pacific...
AACAAGTGGTGATATTTCAGGAAGTACAATAAATGCAACAACTAAATTTGTTGGTGATATTTCAGGTAACAATATAAGAGCAAATGATATTTCAGGTGGTGTTATAAGAGGAACTTCATTAGCAACAAGTGGTGATATTTCTGGTGCTAATATTTACACAAATGGTGTAGTTCAGTTTAATGGTAGTTCAGCTACAAAGATTAGTAAGGCACCTGGTGATACTCTATTAGTTTTAACTTCTGGTGGACAATCTTATACGGTGCCAAGTACTCCTCAAGATAATTATTTTTTAAAAACGGATGGAACTGGTATATTATCTTGGGCAGAACCAGAAGGAGGGTCCTCTGGATCATCAACACATTTAGCTGGTGGTGCTGCTACTCAAATACCATTTCAAACTGGTTCAGGTGATACTTCTTTTAGTAGTGATTTAACATTTACTAGTTCAAACAATACATTAACCGCAACAAAATTTTCAGGTGGTGATATTTCAGGTGGTGTTATAAGAGGAACATCATTAACAACAAGTGGTAATATTTCAGGAAGTACAATAAATGCAACAAGTAAATTTGTTGGTGATATTTCAGGTAACAATATAAGAGCAAATGATATTTCAGGTGGTATTATAAGAGGGACATCATTAACAACAACTGGTGATATTTCAGGAAATAATATAAGAGCAAATGATATTTCAGGTGGTGTTATAAGGGGAACGTCATTAACAACAACTGGTGACATTTCAGGTGTTAATATAACAGCAACTGGTGATATTTCAGGAAATGGTTCCAATTTGACATCATTGAATGGATCCCAGATATCAAGCGGAACAATTGCTAAGGCAAGAGTTGCCACATTAAATCAAAATACAACTGGAAGTGCTGCTACATTAACAACAACAAGAACAATTGGCGATGTATCATTTAATGGTAGTGCTAATATTGATTTACCTGGTGTAAATATTACTGGTAATCAAGATATAACTTCTTCTGACATTTCACTTAATGCGACTAATGATATTCAAATGTATGCTGTTGACATTTCACTTAATGCGACTAATGATATTCAAATGTATGCTGTTGACATTTCACTTAATGCGACTAATGATATTCGACTGGATGCTAGTTTTGTTATAATGGATACTGTTGACATTTCACTTAATGCGTCAAATGATATTCGAGTGGATGCTGATGTTGTCCGAATAAAACCAGAAAACGATTTAGTTTTATCTTCTAATTCAGGAGATGTTAATATAAATTCGAATGATGCTGATTCTAAAATACTACTTGATCAAAGTACTGGGAACATTCAAATAGATACATTACAGAATTTAGTTATGGTTCCTAATAATGGTATTATTGATTTGAGCGGAAATACATGTGCTAGAAATGGTATTATTAGACAAGGGTTAGTAATTTATAATGGTTCTAACAATCATACTGTACCCGCCACTGACATAATAAATGGGTTTGTGTATACATTACATACTAGTAATAATGGCAGTGATATAGAACTCACTCTCCCAACTTATGCTGATGTTAAAGCTAATAGTCCAGTTACATTAACTGACGGAACTGTATTTCCTACTTCATACATTATAAATACTGGTAATTTTGATGTTTTATTTAATTCATCATCAAATTATACTATTGGAGGAGGAACAGTTGGATCAAATAAAGAAAGAACAATCACTTTTATTGTTACAAATGTAACACCTAATAGTGAAGCCATTCAATTAATTATTACATAAATTAACAAACAAACAATATAAATAAAATTAACTAAAACCAAGTAAACATGGAAAATATTGTATTATTAGAATCTTTGAAAACACAAATCGAAAAATTAGAAAAAGAACAGCAAATGGAAATTCTTAAAATACTTCATAATAATCAAGAAGTCAAACTTAACGAAAACAAAAGTGGTGTTTATATCAATTTGTCCTTTTTACCAACAAGTGCGGTTAATGACATCAAAAAACATTTGGATTATATTAAAGATCAAGAACAATCATTAAAACTTGCTGAATCGCAAAAACAAAAATACGTGAAAACGTATTTCGAACATGAAGCATCAGCATAAAGATTTTCTAAAAAAGTAATTAAAGATTATTGTATAATATTACATAGAAATGACAGCATACACGTTATTAAATCAAATTTTTTATAGTGGTAATAAATTTGATGTAGATCCCAAACAATGTGAAAAATACATGTTGTTCCAAGATTATGTAAGCAATGTAAAACCAATTATTCAAACAATACCTTCAATTGTCCCTATAGAAGAACCAATTCAACAAATTCCCATTGTTCCTAAATTATTCCAATCAAAAAAGAAGGACCAACTATTTTGGAATATGTATGTTTTGGAACATGGTGAATCTGAATATTTCATGATTGGAAATAGGTTCAAAAATGTGGAATTGGAAGAAAAAAAGAAAATAATGGATTATGTAACAAAAAATAGCAAACATATTAAATCGCAAGCACAAATCAATGGATGTAAAATCACGAATGTAAGAATAAAAACGGTAGAATCTGAATTATTGATGGACAATAAAACATCATGGTATGGATTTTGGGTAATGTGTGCTTACTATAAGAAAAACATTCTGATTATTCAAAACAAGGTATGTTTGGAATTTATGGTGGACAGTGTTTATGATACGTATTTGATGGAACGTAATGATGAAGGATATGTCACGCTGGATTGTGTAAAATTATCTTCAGATAAAATCCATGAACTAAAGTTCAATAAGTTGAAAATAGATCCATTTCAAGAACGTATTTTGAAGGGCGTTTCTTCCTATAAAATACCTGATTTGGAGCATATGTCGCAAACATTGAGTGTTTTTCCTGAGAAAGAAAAACCGAAGAAGAATGATTATTACGATGTTATTATAAATAAATTGGTTTCCATGAAACTACAAAATTGAATATGTTAATGGAAAATAATATATGAATAAGATATACAGATTTATATATTATGAACAAATTAGAAGAAGGTGAAATAATTGAAAGTCCTAAGACGCCACAATTAGAACAAAATTCTACTAAAATGAAACAGAATCCAAAGAAAGATTTGGAAACAATGGTGGAATTTTATTTAGCCGATAATCCTCACATATATAATAGTCGACGCGCTGGCGAATTAGAAATCCGTTTTGGAACAAATCCTAAAACTGGAAAACCATTGTCAAAAATCGATTATGATAATGTAGTGGAACACTTTTATAGTGCGGGATTTACTACGGAAAACGTTGAAGGATTGTCTATTTTGCGGATTCAAAACGAGGATTTCTTGGATAAACGTACTGGTCAATATAAAATTTCCAATATTCGCGCAGAAGTCATGGGAATTGATTTGATTCAAGAATATTGCCGTACAAATAATTTACAAAAGGTTCTTGATTTACCATCTACATCTTCCGCATTGTCTGAAAAGATCAAGTTTACGCAAAAACATCCTCCTTATATTGGAGAAAACCGCGAAACTAGTAAACCGTTGAAACCTGTTGATTTTCAAGATTTCAATTTCCGTGTTTCATATCAATATGAAAAGGACTTTTATTCGCATTCTGAAGTGGCGAAGAAGATATTATCGAATTGGTTGGATTCGAAAAAGGTGTTTCGTTATATTAATCGCGTTCGTTTAAGACATCCTATTTATCCAGTGTTCTTAGATGTGAGTATTGTAAAAGGATCGACCAAAAAAAATAGAAAGGTTCCTATTCCACAATTTACAGTTCAAGAGGCAAATTTGTTTCAAAATGAAGAAAGTTATGAAGTGGAATTAGAAGTAGACAATAGTCGCGTAGGTCCAGGAAGTAATTACGATAATTTGGAGAAATTAGTAGGTGTTATTCGTCAAAACATTCGCTTGGTGTTAAGTGGACTTCAAGGAACGAATTATCCTATTGCCAATAGTGAAAAATTCATGTGTTTGGAATCTTATATGGAATTGGTCTTTGGTGAAGATTACAAAAAAGAATATATAGAACAATACACCAGTGAACAACGCAATATAAGTAATAGTGCGTTAAGAAAACTTGCCAAGCATTTCACAGGTCCTTCGTCATATACGTTACAAATGGGAAATGTTTCCGAAATCGACGAAAAGGAAAATCAGACAACCAGTCCAAATATACGCGATAATTATACAGTTACGGATAAAGCAGATGGTGAGCGTAAGTTATTATATATTTCGTCCATTGGTCATATGTATATGATTGATACAAACATGAATTTCATCTTTTGTGGTATGATTACAAATAACAAAGAACTATTTGATAGTTTGTTAGATGGAGAGCATATTAAATACGATAAAAATAATAAATTTGTAAATTTGTACGCTGCGTTTGATATTTACTTCTTGAATAAAAAGAGCGTTCGTGAATTGGACTTTTATCCCATGAACGAAGAAGACGTGCCTGAAAAATTCCGCTTAAAGTTGCTACAAAATTTTGTTCGCGAATTGAACCCTAGGTCAATTTTGAATAAAGATAGTGGAAATAGTGAACCTGTGAAAAAGAACGGAAAGGTAGACGATCCAGTAGACCATTCTTGTTGGATGACTATAAAATGTAAAACCTTTTATTCATCGTTTGAACAGAGTATTTTCCAAGGATGTTCTACTATTTTATCTAAAATTAAGGATGGTTCATATGAATACAATACAGATGGTTTAATTTTCACCCCTTCGTCAACCGGTGTAGGTGGTGATCGTTCTGGAAAAGCAGGTCCAGTTACAAAAACAACATGGGAACATTCATTCAAATGGAAACCTCCGCAATATAACACCATTGATTTCTTGGTTTCCGTAAAGAAGGACAAAAATGGCAAAGACGAAATCAACAATGTATTCCAAGAAGGTACATCATTAAACACAGGTAAAAACATTACACAATATAAGACGCTTATATTACGATGCGGGTTTAGTAAAAATGATCACGGTTATGTAAATCCAATGTTAGATGTTATTAACGATCAATTGCCAAATATGGAGGATCGTGATAATTATCAGAAATATGAACCTGTTCCTTTCCAACCAACTAATCCATATGATCCGGAAGCATATTATTGTAATATTGAATTAAAAGACAATGGAACCAATAAGGTAATGTTGACAGAAGAGAATGAATATTTTGAAGAAGATATGATTGTTGAATTTAGTTATGATTTGTCTAAAACTGGGCATTGGAGATGGATTCCATTGCGTGTTCGTTATGATAAAACAAACGATCTTCGTAGTGGTGGAAGGAATTACGGAAACGCATTCCATGTTGCTAATAGTAACTGGCATAGTATTCATAATCCAATTACCGACGAAATGATAAGCAGTGGAGAAAATATACCCGAATTACTGGGAGATGATGATGTATATTATAATCGTTCAACTAAAGATACAAATACAAAAGCTTTGCGTAATTTCCACAATTTGTATGTAAAACGTAAGTTAATATTAGGTGTAGGTAATCAAAACGATACACTTATTGATTATGCGGTTGGTAAAGCAGGTGATTTCCCGAAATGGATTGCGTCAAAATTGAGTTTTGTGTTTGGTATTGATGTTTCGAAAGACAATATTGAAAATCGCAAAGATGGAGCATGTGCTCGCTATTTGAATAATAAATACAAATTCAAAAAAATGCCAAGTGCGTTATTTGCGCACGGAAACAGTAGTTTAAACATTCGTAATGGAAAAGCGTTGGTAAGCGAACGCGACAAGCAAATAAGTAACGCTGTTTTTGGAAACGGTTCTAAAGATAAGGAGGAATTGGGAGATGGTGTTTATAGACATTTTGGCATAGGAAAAGATGGATTTAATATTAGTTCATGTCAATTTGCGTTACATTACTTCTTTGAAAGTGACAAAACACTTCATAACTTCTTACGTAACTTATCTGAATGTACCAAAATTAATGGGTATTTTGTTGGCACATGTTATGACGGACAAACTGTATTTAATGTATTGAAAGACAAAAATAAGGGCGATTCTATGACTATATATCAAGGTGAAGAAAAAATATATGAAATTATCAAGCAATATAGTCACAGCGGATTTCCGGAAGATGAATATTCTTTAAATTATCCAATTGATGTTTATCAAGAAAGTATTAACAAAGTATTTCGTGAATATTTAGTGAATTTTGACTATTTCCAACGTGTTATGGAAGATTACGGGTTTAGTTTAGCCGGAACCGAAGAAGCAAAAGCAATGGGTTTACCCAACGGAAGTGGATTATTCGATGAACTGTTTCAACAAATGGAAAATGATATACGCGAGAATTATCGCAATAAAAAGGAATATGATAGTGCGGATAAAATGACAATAGGTGAAAAACGCATATCTTTTATGAATCGTTATTTTGTATTCCGTAAGACACATAATGTCAACGCAGAAAAGGTGTATAAATTGTTAGTAAATCGCGATAAAGTGGATATGTTTGAAGATACTGATCCAAGTTCTATGATAAAGAGTCTTGAAAAACAAGATGAACAATTGGATGAAGCACAAAAACATAAAGTAAAATCGTCGGTTATTATTCGAAAATTGAGTGGAAAAAAAATGAAAATAACCATTGGCGATGAAAAGAAAGTTGACGAGTCATCACTTGAAATGAAGAAAGTTGAACCGAAAAAACCAACAATTATAATTCGTAAAAAAAAGACTTAGTGATTAAAGTCATTTAAATAAAAACATTGAATATAATATAGAGTATACTATTCAATGATGATCCATTTCCAAATACCACGCAATAATCCAAATTTATATAAATATATTAATGTCCAAAATATAGACTCTATGCCTGGACCCGTTATATCAAACTCTTTATCTTTTTATTTAGGTGACATAAAAAAACGTATTAATAATCGTGACCAGGAATGGGATATTATTAAACGATATACAAATCCATGTGAATATATTCACACTTCTGTTCCAGGAAAAAGAAAAAGTATTGCTAAGCGTAAACCATTATCACGTTCTTACTTCAAGATGATAGAATTGACGCAATATTTTAAATTATTAGAAAAAGTAGACAAACAAACACCCATGAAGTCCTTTCATTTGGCTGAAGGACCCGGTGGATTTATTGAGGCACTTGTAGAAATTCGCTCTAATGTAAATGACAAATATATTGGAATGTCTATATTAGATGAAACTCATGATAGTGCTATTCCTGGGTGGAAGAAGAGTAAGCAATTTTTACAAGAAAATAACAATGTATTTATTGAAAATGGAATAACCGAAACTGGTGATATATTGAGTGTAGAAAATTTAGATTATTGTAAAGATGTATATTGTGGAACGATGGAAATTGTTACAGGTGACGGCGGTTTTGATTTTTCTGTAGATTTTAATAATCAAGAACATTCTATTGGGAAATTATTGTATGCGCAAGTTATTTACGCACTCGTTATGCAGAAAAAAGGGGGGTCATTTATATTGAAAATGTTCGATAGTTTTATGGCGCATACATTGGATATTTTGGCATTATTGTCTTCTTTTTATGAAAAAGTGTATATTACAAAGCCTCAAACGAGTCGTTATGCAAATTCTGAAAAGTATATTGTATGTAAAAATTTTTTGGGGTTTGAAATCAATATGGTATATCCTTGTTTGCGAAATAGTTTTGAGAAAGTACTTAAAAATGATGGTAATATGTTTCGTTTATTAAGTGTATCATTGCCATTATTATTTACAACAAAAATAGAAGAATATAATGCCATTTTTGGACAACAACAAATAGAAAACATTCATTATACATTATCACTTATGGATAGTAAAAATCAGCAAGAAAAATTGACATCATTAATGAAATCAAATGTAAAAAAATCATCAGAATGGTGTCTTCGATATAATGTTGTATATAATAATATTACTTTTCAAAATAATAGTTTTATTGAAGACGATGCTAATATAGAAGCATAAAAATATAAATTATGTATGTTATATTTTTATTTAGGATTTATTTTTCAAGCATGTAGTGACACTTTTCACATTACAAGGTGCTTGAACACCAATTTTATCTTTAATCGTATAAGCATCAGATGATTTACCATAAGAAAGAGCATTTCCAACTTGAGAACCATATGCTTTTGTATATAAATCGCCGTTTGTAGTAATTGTATTATAATTAAGACGAGTTGTTCTAGCACTGGAAGATACACCACCATCTTGTGAGAATTTGTAATTTGATGGTTTAAAGTCACTTTGAACATAAAAATTGGGGTTTTTAGGACAATATACATTACCGTCATTATTAACTGAATATTTATTGTCTTGACTTCCAGGAGCACCTGGTTTAACAAGTGGATTTCCACTCTGTAAATAATGGAATTGTTTCTGATCGAAGGTTTTTCCACGTGTTGCCAAATATTCTTTTGAAGTAGTACAATAAGGCGCGGTTGTTACGCTAGATGGAGGTTGTTTGCGAATAATTCCCGAACTTCGCACACGACGTTTAGCTACAGATGCTGGGTCTAAAGATTGTCTTACAGAAGAGTTAGGACCAAGTTTGATACAGCAATCATATGTTTCGCCTCTATTGTTGATTAGGTTTGTATCAAGTGTTAGTTTTGTTCCACTACAATCATTATCACAAACATTCCAGTCTGTTGAATTCCCGGAAACGACTAAAGCGCCGCCTGGTTGATTTAAAACATCGATTGATGTGGAAATTTTACTAGATTCTGTTTTTAATTCTTTAGTAAATGCTTCGCGACGATATATTTTCAAAGGAGGAGGTTGAAATAATAATTTTCCTTCCATAGCGGCAGTATTTTCATTTTTTTGAATAGTTGATGTTATCTGCCCAAATGTCTTTCCTTTCCATGAAAGAAATGGTGATAAATTGGTATTTAGTAAAGATGATTGAAACATTTATATATATAGTATATAATGAAAAATAATTATTTGTTTTTAATATGTATTTTATTTTTTGTATTAATTTGGTCTATATGGTATTACGTATTAATTGAACCTATGGAAACTACCACTAATAAATCCACAACTGACGAACAAAAAGTATCAAAATTACAAGAAATTATGGAACAGTTTAGTAGCGAGATTGCTGAAAGTATACGCAATTTAATTTACACTAAAACAAGTGAAGGTGAAGAAAAAGTTACACAAGATATAGCAAATACAGATCAACAAATAGAAGATATAATAAATGATGCTAAAAATACTAATCAGGAAATTGATTCAAAAGCATTAAAGGAAAAAATACAAAAATTGATATTAGAACAAGAAACACTCATGCGAGAAGAACAAACGTCTCAAGGGATTAATGTCGAAATTTTGAATGAACAAGAAAAAGTTCGCTCTATTGTAAATAAATATATTCAATAAACCAAAATGATATAAGTATATGTTCGGATAATATGTAAATGAACGTTTATTTACATATTCATCAAGTAAAACATCAAAATCATATTGAACTACAAGACTCGATTCGCTATTTATATCCAAAAAAAAATACAATTATGAATGGGGATTTTACAAAAATATTATTTTCTAGAAATAATGTTACTATGAATGGTTTGTATTTTTATATTCCTTTCAGGGTACATGATATGAATGATAATAATCATATACGTTATTTACAAACAAATAACACACAAAATATTCAGTTGAAACATGATTTACAAAATATTGAAGAGCAATTGTTGAAAAATTACATGGATTATAACCGAATAAAAAAGAAGTGTGACCATATATTAATGAATCAATTGGTTACAAATCAAATTCGTGTTTATCGTAATCATGATAAAAAGAGTAATAATAAATATGTGATAAAAATATCAGGTATTTGGGAAACGCGCGATAAGATAGGTATAACGTATAAAATTTTAGAATTATAGACCAACTTTCATTCCTCCTCGATTGGTCCGAAAATGTCGAAAAGGTGTGGTTCCATTATGTAAATCATGTAATTTTTTATATTGGGTATTTTCATGAATTCCTGTGTCAAACGATTTTATATCATGTGTTTGTTTTTCTTTATTGAATGTATAGTTAAGATTATATATTGAATACAATCCTTCCCTTGTATTTTTTGCGTATCGTTCAAATTCTTTTTTATTGACTTGTTTTAAATAACCGTCGTAAAAATGAAGTATGTTTTTATCAGCAAATGGATAAAATTGGTTACGATCAATATTAATACGATGTTGTTTAACACGATCACATAACATATTATCTTCATATCCCCATGCCCAAAAATTTGGAAATCCGTTAATACGTTCAAAATCTCCTGCGTTTATAGAAACAATTCCACCTAAAGTATGTTTGAAACCATAGAAATGTTTCACTGTTCCACTAACTGTTTCATATTGAATAAAATTTTTATTAAATGGTAATGTATCCACATCGTTGAACACTAATGTTATGTTTTGGTATTGTTTTGGGTATTTTTGTTTAACAATATGAAACCCAATATTTTTCATAGCACCACAATTAAAAGAACGTTCATCGCATTGGTGACATATTATAATTTCGGTTTCATTTTCTTCATAATCTTCTAATATATATTTCATGTGACGCTGGAAAAAAAGAAGTTGTTGTTCACGATCTCGATATGGAATAATAAAAATAATTTTTGGGCATTTTTTTAATTCTTCTTCTGGTATTTCTTCATTTTTGGATTGTGATACATTACATGTTTCTAAAGGTGAATCTGAAATAAAAAAAGAATCATTTAATGTGTCAGGTAATTTATAAAAAAAAGATCTATTCATTATATTCTAAAACACATAAATATACGGGCATTTTTTCGCATATCAATTTTGGTATTTTTGATAAATAATGGATGGAATAAGTTTATCTTTAATTATATCCATTTTTTTATAACATTTATTGATTGTCACTTCACTAACACCACAAATTTGTTTTACATTTGTTTTTGTAATAGGTAGATTACACTCTTGTCCAATGAAATATACAATACCGGCAGCAATAGAGTGAGGCGTATTGTCATTAATACAACCTGTAGTTTCGATCTTTTTTGCGATGAATTTAGCAAGTTTCGTTAATTCAGTATTAATATTCAAGCGACTACAATAACGGTCAATGAAAGAACTTGGAGTAGTGGAACATAAATCGTCAGTACTTGCGTTTAAAGAAGTGCCATTTCTTTCTAAATTAGACATAATATTTACTGCCATAGAACACCCACTTGTTGCAGATGTTTTGTCTAATTTGAAGATTTCAGCAATTTCATGAGAAGTTCGCGGACAATCATTCAAACGACACGAAATATAAATAGATGCGGCTTTGATACCATCACGATTCATTCCACGAAACATCTTTTGTTCGGAAATATCCTTATGAATAGCCATAGCATCGTCAATGAAAATGCGCGGTATACCAGCATTTTTTGCCATCACTGTAATGAATTGAAATTCATCATATAGTGCTTTTTCACGATGAGGCATGGCTTGCCATTCAGTCCATTTTCGAATACGTTTCATTTCATAAGATGCGTTTTGATTACACAAAATTTTACACCCAAAAGAAGATTCATGTAATAGTGGATTGATTGGATTCCCACAACGTGTAGGATCTTTGGAGTTTTTATCGTCTGCGCCATAAAACCGCCATTCAGGAGAATAATCTAATGTATCACGATAAATCAAACCACATTGTTTGTTTGTACACGTAGGAAATCCATCTTCCATGATCATAAGTTGATAATCACAAATTCTACATCCATTTTCACTTGGCATTGATTTAGGTGTAGTTTTAGGAGACTCATATACACATTCTACTTCTTGTTTATCCTGATCAAACAAATCCCACATTTTTGCTTTATCATTATTAGATAAAGTTTTTTTTTTTCGAAGGGTTTTACCCTTACTTTCATATAATTTTATAGACATTGTTTTGTAAATGTAAAGATATGTTTATATTTATTCAATTTTATATTAAACTTTTCTTGTTATATTATAGTGAAATGGATAATATAACAGATCGAGATAGAACAAAAATCCGTATTGCAATCGCAGATAAATTAGTAGATAAAGTATGTGATGCATTAATTGACAGTAAACCTTTAACTGGTAATCTACGTGAAACTTTAGGCAACACTATGATAAATGTTCTTAATGAACCAGAAAATAAAAGTAAAATTTCACAAACTATTTTTCAATCAGTAGATTCGGCATTAAAAATGCCATTGCGAGGACCACTATTGCTTTTTAGTTTAGTAAACAATGAACAAACATATAATTATATTCAAAATTATATTACATTAATTTTTTCAAAGGTATATAATGAAAATGATACAATTAAACTCTTTAATAAACGTCTTTATGATCAAATGGGTGATCCACCATATAATGTTTGGTTTGCGCCAGTTCAAAAAGGCGGTAAAAAACGTAAAACAGTACGTTTCAAAAATAAATCCAATAAAAGAAATAAAAAGAAGCGCAAGACAAAACGTATTCGCAAACAACGCGGGGGTATGGCAGGTGCTGCCGCAATGGCAAAAGGGTTTGTGAAAAAAAACAAAGGTAAAATAGAAAAACAGGCAAAAAAATTAGCCGAAGAACATAAAGATGACATCGAAAAAATGGCAAAAGATAATGTCACCAAAGACGAGAAGGATGATCCCAAACCTGAAGCGAAAAAGACGAGAAAGGATATGAGTTTGAGTGAAAGGGTGAAAGACGATTATGCTCAAGGACAAGAAAAAATGGCAAATTTAAAGACAAAATTAGAGACAGATCTTGGAGCAAATGGTATAAATATGCCTTCTATGCCTGGGTTGCCTTCGATGCCTTCATTGGGAATGGGTAAAAAAATACCCGAAATGACTGGTGGTGAAATCGACCAAAACGCAAATGAGTTGATTCAGAAATTTGGGTCTAGTTTGATTGAAAATATTACAACCGATATTCCCAATATATCACCTCAAATATTACAACGTATGTTGAATGCTAGTTATATACATTCTATTAAAAATGGTGATCAATTAGTGGATGGAGCAAATAATGCTTTATCAAATACAATAAAAACAACCCCTTTATTAATGGATGTTTTCCCTATTATTTTAGTACAAGCCTTATATAATTCAGGAAAATATGTCATGGAATCATTAGCACAAGCGTTTCAACAGCAAAAAAAGGACGCGCGCGATAAAGGAGAAAAAGACGATATTACATTTAAACCAACTAGCAATGGGTTTATTATTATTTTTATGAGTAAACTGAAAGAAAATATTAGTAATCGAATCAATATGGGATAAATTTTGTATAACAAACATTATACAAAATTCTATTATATATTCTTATTTAATAGTCTTTTTAAAAATACCAAGGATTTAAGCGTCTTCACTTGCCTCCATGCGGGACTCGGATGGAGTATCAGCAGACTCATCCTTATCAGCGCGAGGACGGCGTGTTTGCTTGCGATCACGCTGACTATCACCCTGTGCTGCCTGGACCTGACGACGTGTCTCACATAGAATAGGTCCGTTCATTACACCCGTAATATCACTTGCCTGATACTCATGAGTATCACTCTCAGACTTCACAAGGTTAAAGTCAACATACTCACCTTGTACAAGGTACTTGTATTGGGAGTTTGTTACTCTAATAGATGAATAATGAGCAAAAATATCCTTTCCAGCATATTCGCTTGTTCCTGAAACGGTAATAAAACCGAATCCAGACTTGTTGTTAAACCATTTTACCATACCGGTGAGTCTCTGTACATCTTCGCTGGACATAACTGCTTCTGATTATACTCATATATGGGGTGACTTTTTTATATCGTTTCTATTATAATTATATGTTACTACTATTTATAGAAAGAATATGTCTAAAAAAATGATGGCAATATATTGTTTATTAATTGTATTAATTATCACTTTAGTATTTAGTCATTTTATAGATATTCCTAATATGAAGGAAGGATTTGATTTATTATCACAATTGAATAATAGTAGTGAAACAACACAGGAAGACACGTTGCTCAAACCGGAACCTGCTCCAGGTGATTCTGTTTCTTCTGGACCTGCTCCAGCTCCAGAATCAAGTGAAAATGTATCTAAAAAAGTAGAGTCTTTCCAAACACGTAACAATGTACCGGTGTCTTTACCAAAAAGAAACAAACCCAAAAACGAAGGTGTGTTCAATCACATATTTACAGATACTAAATCGGATTTTAAATTAAGGGGTTTCTAATTCGTATCAATATTATTATTTGACATAATTTCATCTAAAGGCAATAGGAATTGCGTTTTCTGTATATAATTGTAGATATATTGAAAATAATTAATGATATTATGATAGTAATGTGCTAGGTTTTCCATTCTAACTCTATATAGTATAAAGTTTATATAATTTTATACTATGTTTTTATTATTTGTTTAATATATAATGTTGAAAAAAGTAAAACACCAAAAAATAATATTACTATTTGTATCTATGGTTATATTTTCTGTTATATATATGATATTAGATGACCATAATTTTAGCGGTGTAAATTATCTTAAAGAAAAGGTTAAAGAAGAAGTTTTGAAAAGGAAAGTAGAGAAAAATATAAAAAAAGAAACAGACAAAGAAGGATATTCAGATTTTGATGATTTAGAAACAAAAATTGACGAAACTGTAAAACAAGCCAAAACCGAAGTAGAAGAAAAAGAATTAGTTGATGAAAAAATGATTATAACACCTGGTAAAAAATTTTTCAATCGTCTTTATTTTTCAATTTGCACGGGAACACTTCTTGGATATGGTGATATTTATCCTATTACTAATTTATGTAAATCAGTTGTTATGATTCAAACCTTAATTACCATTTCCTTGATCATATATTAAATTTTTACATTCCTTTTTACGGACCTTATTTTCTTTTTTATTAAATTGTTTGACTTCTTGGATAATTTCCTTAGGATAGTCCATGTCTTCTAATATTTGTAAAGCTCCTTGTACCTTTGAAATTCCTTTCTTTATTTTATATGTGTATATGTATTTGTCTTCTTCTTGGATCACATTCATTTGATAATTCTGAATGTGTTCATTTTTCTTTAATTTCGAACAAATTTTGTTATAATGAGTAGTTAATATGAAATCAACGTTTTGATATTTGGTTAAATATTTTAAAAACGCATACCCGGTCTTAGTTGCTTCATCTGGATTTGTTCCTGAATATAATTCGTCAAATATACCATAATGTCTACATGTCTTGGAGTCACTGTTATAAATAATATCAATAATCTCTTTACAACGTCTTGACTCTGCCTGAAACAAACTATCTCTTTCAGATGTATCCGGAATGTTTAGATAAGAATGAATATGTGTATATGGATGAATAGACCCTGAACTATAAAATCCACAACCGATTTGCTGCGAAAATATAATATTTATGGTAGTGGTTTTTAAATAAGTGGTTTTTCCTGACGCATTAGGTCCCGTAATAATCATTTTCTTCTTGAGATCACAATTATTTTTCACACAATTATCATTGTTTATATGTAGTGGATAATATTGGTCTTTAAACGAACACGGAGTTGTATTATCGACTTGGACATGATGGATTGTACCGTCTTCCATATGTTTCTTTATTCCTCGTAAATTGTCCAAGAACCCCTCAAAACCAAAAGAATACTTGAATGTTTGCTCAAATTTCTTATTTGAATGAAATTCGTAATATATACATAATAAATTACCCACATTTCCAATGTCAAATAGAGAAAATGTGTCTGTTTCGTGATCTTGGACAAATTCATACATCTCATTTAAGACATTTATATGTTGTTTTGTAGTTTTACAAAACGGGGTGTATGTGGGTTTATCACAATGTTCATTTACAAATTCATCCATGTTTTTAATGGACTGTCCAAGATATTGTTTTAGGAACTGTAAATGGGAACTTAATTTTACAATATTATTATAAAAATGTCTACATGATACTACATTTTGATATATTTGATAGCAAAACATGAAACATGCTAGTAAGAAATAAATAATGCGATCAAACGATAGTGACGACAAATTGGATATTGTTTTTCCAATAAAATGATGTTTCGCAATATCCTTTAAAACACTAATATACATTGATACAGTAATCGGTATTTTACGCAATTTTAATATAATAAATGGAAATATCAGGAATACAATTGGTAATAACAAACTCAATATAGGAGATGTCATGTTTATTACTGACATGATTTGTAAAAAACTAGAAGATTTGTTTAGTATTTTTAATAAATCCCATTCAATATATCCATATTTATCCAAGAAATAATCATTGTTTACCTTAAGATCCTTATATATAGACAATAACTGATCTGTATCTATTTTATAATCTGGAAGTGTGTTTGTTTTCAATATAACTTGTTGAGTGTCTAATAAGTATTGTTCATTAGAACTAAAATTATTTTTCCATTCTTGAATCATATGTTGTCCAAGAATATGAGATGGTTGGAATAATTGTTCATAAAGACTCTTTTGTCCTTTCGATTCTACTAGTTCTAAATCTTCCGTTACAACTGGAGAAAGTTCATGTAAGGATTCTGCGTCAACATAATTAATAGGTAATTGAAAAGGACCGTAAATAGTATCATTTTCTTCATATGTATTGACTCCTGTATCACTATTGTCAATATTTAATGTTTCTGAAATCATATTATCTAAACTTTCTTTTGTGTAATCGATAATATTAGTTGCCCAAATACTCATTATGTTTAACATATAAAATTAAATATAATGTTTTACGAATCTACGCAATTATTTTCTCAAATGTTGCCGGCAATTCACTAATAGTAGATTTATAATGTCTTTCAATATTCTTCATAATACTCACATCTTCACGTGTAATGAAATTAATTGCCATTCCCTTACGTCCCCATCGTCCACTTCTACCTATACGATGTAAATAATTGTGAACACAGCGTGGAATATCGAAATTAATCACGAAACTCACTTGTTGTACATCAATACCACGCGCGGTTACGTTAGATGAAATTAATACTCTATATTCGCCAGCACGGAACGCTTGTAATGATTTATGGCGCTCTTGACTAGTCATGTTGCTATGAATACAACAAACCGCACAATTATCTTTTTTCATAGCATCATATAAATCGACCACTCTATTTACACTATTTGCGTAAACAATAGTTTGGTTAATAGTAAGTTTGCTAAATAAATCCATTAATGTAGAGTATTTATCATGATCATTGGATAAAGCAACAAAATATTGCTGAATACCTTCCAAATTAAGTTTTTCTGCCTCCATAGTAATATTTGTTGGAGTCTTCATAAATCGTTCAGTAAGTTCTATAATCTCCTTTGGCAATGTAGCACTAAAAATAGCTGTTTGAATATCTTCTCCAAATGTGATAAACATATCTCGGATATTGTCAATAAATCCACCCGAAAGCATTTCGTCTGCTTCGTCTAATACAAATAATTTAATGTTTTTTGTTTGAATGTTTCTTCTACGTATCATGTCGCTTACACGCCCAACAGAACCAACAATAATATGTGGAACATTGTTTCGTAAGTCATTACTATCATCCGATACTGATGTACCACCTACCAATAATTTCACCCTTAGTTCCTTCATCGCGTCACCAATTGAACAAACCACACTATGAATTTGTTTTACTAATTCATGTGTAGGAGCTAATATAAGTACTTGGGTTGTATCACTTGTTAAATCTACTCTCTGTAAAGAAGATATTGTAAAAGCACCCGTTTTACCTGTTCCTGAAGGTGCCTGCGCAATAACATCTTTTTTCTCCAAAATAGGCATTATTGCGGTTTGTTGTATTTGACTTGGTTTCTCAAAACCGTAAGAGTAAATTCCTCTCAAAATATTATCATCCAGTTCAAAGTCATCCCAATTAGATATGACTTTTATTTCTTCATTTTCCACACTTTCTGCAGTTGTTTCCATTATTATTATAAACCAATAACTATTTAACTTGTTTCGTAGTAAATAATATAAATAATAAATCCCTTATTAATATAGATATGACAACTATAATACAATATAAATTAAGTGATATTCAGTGTATTTACGAAAAAAATGAATATGAATTGTTAGATAGTATTAATGATGTTTTTTCACATTTAGATAAATTAATTCCCGATGAACAAATACATCAAATCCCGTTGACACGTAACGAGCGAAGTTATGACCGCAATCATAAACAGCGAAACCGTCGTCATCGTGGTGGAATAAATCGTGGATATTCTTCTACAAATGATATGGATAATTGGGAGGCAATTCGTGATTTTAAACCAACCGAGAAGAAGGAAATAATTGGATTGGATAAGGAAATCAATGAATTGAGATCTTTTTTAAATAAAATTTCAAAAGCAAATTATGAAACGCAAAAAGAGTTGATTGTAGAAAAGATAAATAATCTGTTTAGCAAAGATAATATGGAAACAGATGATGTAAATAAAGTTGTGGATTGTGTATTTGATACATGTAGTACGAGTAAATTTTTGTCCGAATTGTATGCGGATTTGTATGTAGAACTTGTTGGAGATCATGATAATTTTGGTAATAAACTGGACACGTTTATTAGTACATTTAAAGAGAGTTTGAATAATATTAAATATGTAAATCCGGATGAAGATTATGATGGGTTTTGTAATTACAATTTAATTAATGAATCGCGTAAAGCAAATAGTATGTTTATTGTAAATCTAATGATTCGTGATATGATTAGTCAAAATGAATTTATAGACTTGTTGAAAATGATGCAGAATACAAGTTTGGACTATATTAATAAAGAAGGTAAAGTTCATGAAGTGGAAGAAATTACAGAAAATGTTTACTTACTTGTAACTCATTCCAAAGAACTATTAAATACACAAGATGTATGGATTCCTATAAAAGAGCATATTTCTTATTTTTCAACATTAAAAACCAAGGATTATCCTGGTTTGTCAAATCGGTGTAGATTTAAATATATGGATATGTAAATATTTCGTTTTCATTATATAAAATATAAAACTAATATATAATGAGAAATCCTTGTGAAAAGTGTCCCGTTTCACTTATATATAATCCACCTATTTTACCATATTGGTATAGAAAACCGTTATATACTAACAACGCACTTGTATTTTATAAATCAAATAGTTTACCCTCTTGTGGGGTTGGTTCTGTTGTAAATTCACGTGCGATTGCTAGACGAACATAATTGGGGTTTCGTTTTTCATATCATAATAAGTTTTGTTTATTATGTTAGTCATCCCACGAAATCAATGATATTCTAAAACATTATTCCTTTTTAGGTGGAGGCACACCTCATCCGCCTTTCATAATAGACGACCTTTTAGGTTTTGAAAAGTATACAATTAATACAATTATTAGAATAAATATATAAGTCCATAATTGACTAAACAAATTTACCATATAATCAATGGGTTGTGTAAGTTGTAAGTAGGGCATGTGGAATTTATTCACTTCCATTGGTGATGACATTATATATTATTAAGACGTTTTATTTTGCGTATATGAAAGAAATACAAATATCACTACACAATATATATGGTATATTCCAACCTAAATTCTACTATTTTTTATAAAGAATCAGGAACTATTGATGACGAAGATATTGGACATGAAAGTACATTATATGAAATGGAACTCTTTAACAAACAAATTGTTATTTGTTTCGGTAAAATAAAACATACATTTATTCAACGAAATGTTGTCTATATTCCTATTTATTTAGTCGTTCATTACAAAACTAAGCAACAAATTGGACTTTTGGAATTCGACAAAGATGAAGCTTTAGGTTTGTTTGATAATGATAATGATGTCGATTTGTCTAAAATACCACAACCTATATTATTTGGTTTCGTTGATGAAGAATATATTGATCGTTCTAGTTCTAGTTCATTGAGCAGTGTAAAACTACAACATTCTATCGAAAAACAAACGGAAGAAGACAATGAAACCGAAAATGTCGAATCGGAAATAGAAGAGAGTGATGACGAAGACGATTTTCATAATGTAAAAGTAAAAAGTTCGAAATTATCAGGGGAAATGAAGAAAGCAACCCAACTTTTAGAAAAAGGTGTTTTTTCAATCGATCCGAAAATAAAAAAACTAAATCCATTAATTGAAGAAACACAGGAAATAGCAAACGCAATTAAAGAAAATTATGAATCATCCCACAAAAACAATTGGATACAAGAATATATGAAAAATGAACATTATGGTATTCATGACGTTGAAAGCAACGGTGATTGCTTTTTTGCGGTTATTCGCGATGCATTTCAACAAATTGGGTATAAAACAACAGTAGCTAAACTTCGTGCAATCGTTGCAAAAGAACTTACTGAAGAGGTTTTTCAAAATCATAGAGTTTTGTACAATGATTTGAAAGGCACTATCAATGAATATAATAAGGATTTAAAATCCATTAAAAGAAATATTGAAGATACTCTCAGTAAACGTGCTAAAAAGGCAACAGATAAATCTGAATTAAACTCTATTTTACAAGAAACCGAAACCCTCAAAATAAAACATAAAGAGATTATGCGGAATAAACAGGCAGCACAGTCTATGATAGACGAAGATTTAGGAAATTTACAAGCAATAGATAGTGTCGATAAATTTCGTGAATTTATTCAAACATCCGGTTTTTGGGCAGATAGTTGGGCAATTTCTGTTTTAGAATATAACTTGAAAGCAAAATTCATTTTACTTTCAGAACGTTCATATTTAGATGATGATTTGTATAATGTTTTACTTTGCGGTGAAGTATATTCTAAAATTCAAGATGAAGGACGTTTTGAACCCAAACATTATATCATGACAACGTTTAGTGGAGACCATTATCGTTTAGTTACATATAAAGAAAAACGGGTATTTGAGTTCTTTGAGATTCCTTATCATATTAAAGCACTTATTACAAACAAATGTTTAGAAAGTAATTCCGGTGCGTTTGGCGTTATTCCTGAAATAAAAAATATGAAAATGAAAATGGGATTAGATGAAGAAGATGAAATTGTAGAGGATTTAGAAAATAGTTCGATCTATAACAAAGATATTGTGTTTGTTTTCCATGGAAATTCAAGTGGTTCTTTTAAACCAGGCATGGCAAAGAATGTGAAAGAATCCATTCCATCAGATAAACGTTCTGAATATATCAGTTTGTCCAAGATAAAAAATTGGCGACGTAAATTGGATGATACATGGAATGAAGCACTGTTCGAAGTAGACGGCAAAAAATGGTTATCAGTAGAGCATTATTATCAATCTTCTAAATTCAGATTACATAATCCTGATTTTGCGAATTTATTTTCATTAAATTCTAACGAAAGTACTATTGCGAAGGATGTGGATTTGGCAATTTCAGCAGGAAGTAAATCCGGTCGCGCAACAGGAAAGGCAAAATCAAAGGTAAAGGGTGATACATTATTACGACCAAAAGGTATTGAAATTGATCCTCAATTTTATGGTGAACGTAGTCAACAAGAACGTATTAAAGGATTACGTGGAAAATTTAGTAATGAAGATATGAAAAAGTTATTGTTGGCAACCGGTGAATCTAAATTAGTACAGTATAAACATGGTTCAAATGGAGAAACGGATCATATGTTGATGACAGTTCGTAATGAACTAAAGGGGGGGATTTAAACTATTCATAATATATATCAAAAATATAGTATGAATGAAAGAAGTGTTTCCATTATTGAAAATTTGCCTAAATCAAAACAATCGTTTTTAACATCTAAACTTTTAGATAATATATATCAAACGTTTCATAAATATGAAGAAAAATGGTTAAAAAATGAAGTCGTTTTAAAAACTTCTTATATGATTGATCATGAAAAATTAAATGTGGAATCTAATAAAATAATCCAATCTTATGAACCTTCGATGTCAAAATTCATTTTAAATAAACCATTTTACGAGAAGAGTTTTGATTTAGAAATAGGAACAAATAAATACAATATTACCTTTTATCATCCGAAATATAAAGTTTCTAAATATCAAGTACAGAATTATTTTTATGAATGTTGTATGAAAATATATATTTGGTTATGTTATGTTCAACCTTTTATACGTAATAATTGTAGCAAAGTAATGGATATATTTATTTGGTTTAGTAATGAAAAAAAACTATTGGTTCAAAATGAGAAACATTTTACTTCCAAACATGCCAATAGTGCGTTTACAACATCATGTAAACAAGAAACGAGTATTTATATTTATCGAAAAGAAGAATGGTTTAAAGTATTTATTCATGAAACATTTCATAGTTTGGGGTTGGATTTTTCACATGTTATGAATGATGCTAATGAAAAGCGTATTATTTCTTTATTTCCAGTAAAAAGTACACAAGGGATTCGAATATATGAAAGTTATTGCGAGTTTTGGGGCGAAATATATAACATATTATTTATTGCGTTTCTCCAAAGTACTACAAAACATGAGTTCAAAAATTTGTCAAAAGAATTGTATTTAAATGAATTGCAATTTTCCGCATTCCAAGTAGTAAAAATATTGAAACACTATGACACTTCTTTAAATTACGAATCATTTATCAATCATCAAACCCCTATTATAGAAGAAAGTACATCGGTTTTGTCATATTATATTATTAAGTTTGTTTTGCTTTTTTATTGTAGAGATTTTGAATCATGGTGTAAAAAGTATAATGGGACATTGTTTCTTCAATTTCAAACAAAACATATAACTTCTTTTTATGAATTTATTTTTTCTAAATATAATTCTTTAAGTTTGATACATTATTTAAGAGAAATAGAAGGTAATTTTAATACATTGAACTTGAACGTTGAACTTAGGAAGACAATGAGAATGACGTTGAATTAAATATAAAATTGATTGAAAGAAATAAAATTGTAATACTAATACATAAATATATAAAAAGTGTATGGGGGTAAAATGTTTGAATCGTTATTTAACGCAACAATGCCAGAAATCATCAATTTCAAAAGAACATATTTCATTTTTGAAAGGGAAAAAAATTGCGATTGATACTAGTATTTATTTATATAAGTATCGGGCACAAGATGCTTTACATGAAAGTTTCTATAATATGATTTCACTCTTTCGAAAGTATGACATCACGCCACTATTTGTTTTCGATGGAAAACCACCACCTGAAAAATTAGATGCATTGAAAGAACGGAAAATGTTGAAATTGGACGCAGAAAAGGAATATAACGTACTTCAAAAGTCATTGGAATCAATAGAAGATAATGAATTGAAAGACACTATATTGAGTGAAATGGAGGTATTGAAACGTCAATTTGTTCGTATTTCAGAGAAGCACGTGAAATCAGTAAAAAAAATCATGGATGCGTATGGAGTTCATTATTATGACGCATACGGTGAAGCTGATAGAGTATGCGCGTACTTATGTAAAAATAAGTGTTACGGATGTATGAGCGATGATATGGATATGTTTGTATATGGGTGTCCAGTTGTTATACGACATTTGAGTTTAATCAATGAAACTGTATTGATTTATCACATGGATAGCATATTATCTGATTTACATATACCACATAGTTTACTTAAACAAATATCGGTATTATCTGGAACAGATTACAATATTCATGACAATGATGTTTCATTGTTCGAAACATTGAAATGGTTCAAAGATTATAATCGTAAGGGTATAGAGAATGAAATCGATTTGGAAACAGGATTTTATTATTGGTTACGTAATAATACAAAATATATCAAGAATTTTGAATCATTAGAACAAATTCATTCGTTGTATAATATGGATTTGAAATTACCAATATTAGATAATTTAAATGTATATATGGAAAAAAATTATAATAAACATGAATTAGAAGAAATCATGAAAGAACATGGTTTCATCTTTGTATAATAAAATTTATAACATTCCTAATATGATATAAATTTTGAATATTCTTTTTTTTAGTTAATTAAGAAAAGAAAATACTTAAGCGCTAGTAGCAGCAACCTCGGCTTTGATAAAGTGAGGTTTCATGTAACGTTGGAGATTAAAGTAACTGAGTTCGTCATCCTTTCCTAACTTAAGAAGAGTGGTAAGTTTGGCATCAGGGACAATGAAACGACCATTGTCAGGACGTTGAAGGTTGTTGGCGCGGATGTAGGCATTGATTTCTTTACTTACGTCAGTGCGTGCCATCTCGGTTCCGATGGTCTTACCAAGGAACTTAGCAAGTTCATCACTGATGCGGGTAGGTTTGACGAATCCGGAAGGTTGACGGTTTCCTGCGCGTTTGGCGCGCTTGGAGGATGCCTTGGCAGCAGCCTTAAGTTCACGGGTTACGGACTTCTCAAGGGTCTTGAAATCACCCTTCATGGTGGAGAAGATGCTGGAGATTTGCTGAAGTTTAGCGCTGAACTCGTTAAGCTTTTGTTGGATTCCAGAGGTCTCTTCAACAACCTCGTTGGCAACAGGGGCAGCAGTAGGTGCTACTTCCTTAGGGGTAGGAGCAGGCTCAGGGGCAGCAGCGGCAGCCTTAGGGGTTGCCTTCTTGGCAGCAGTTTTTTTAGCAGGTGCGGGAGTAGTAGTTGTCTTAGTGGTTCTAACCATTCTAATTATACTATGTATAGAGGGGTTTTTTTAAGTGGTTTAACGCATTAAATCATTTTTCCTAAAGGTTCCAACTGATAATAGGAGTAGTATACTTTAGGAGATTCGTTTACTTTAGCATAAAATTGATTTTAAGACATTTTAAAATATATCCATTAAAAATAATGATCTGTCAATTAGAAAATCAACAACTGAGTACCATACATTCTTATTTGAAGAATAATGGTATTAAATCAGAACCTGAAAAGTTCATTTCTATTTCAAATTGTGATATACATTCTTGTATAGAGAAATATGATAGTATGAAGTCTTCTAAACAAAATAGTATTTGTGAATTTGCTTCTAATGCCGGAGGAATGACATCGTATCATTATTTGAAACTAGATGATATTTTGTATATTTTACAAGCGTGGACGGGAGATATTGACGGAATTTATAATGTTACTGATGAATGGGTTAATAAACATAAATCTTACTTGAAAATGTTTAGCAACATTGGGTAATTCTCATAGAGTCGTCTTATTAAATAAGGTAATGTGTCTTGTAAATCTCCATATGGCACATATTTGTATATAGTATGGTCCTTCGCAATTTGTGTAGATAATTGATCACTCATACCCATTAACTGAGCAAACCTGACGTCTTTTGTTTTATATTTTTTTAATAATTCAATCGCATGTAATACACTGTATTCGTTATGAGTAGCACATAACAGTTTGTCTTGAGGTTTGCTGTCTTTAAAAAATAAATCAATTCCATTGTTGTAATTATTATGCGTTTCTTCTATAGTATTAAATAATATATTATGTTTTTTATCTTCATTATAATATGCCCCTCTTACCAATTTAAATCCAAGAAAATAATCACGTTCGCAAAATATATCATATTTTAATACATTCATTGAATCATTACGATATAATTGATATGTTTTGTATATATTTACTTGATTTTTATTGAATTGTTTAATAAATTGGTCACTGATAGTATAAATATCTTCTTGGATTTCATAATTTTCGGCATCAATTAGCAACTTACAGTTATTTTGAATAGCACGTCTTGTAATATCCTCCAAATAAGTTTCCACATTATTTCTGTTTTGAACATCTAACGCACTTAATTTAATTGCCACATATTGGTTTGGATATGTTTGAAGTAAATCCATGATCTCATGAAAATTTTTTTGATGTTGACCCTTATTTTCATTACTGTAGTCCAAGATAGGGTTCATATTTTTGTTTTGTATTTTACGCATAATATTTGGTAATTGTGTTCTTGTGCAGGTAAATCTATTGACAATAGGAATCCACATGTTATATTATGCAGTAAAAATATAAATTACAAATATATTGAATGTATTGAAATATCATTACATTCACTTAGATTAAGGATTCATATAACCATGGCATATTACTTCGCGCTTCTCGATTAATTACTGTTAATACACTTAATACATGTAAAGACCCAATTACTCTATATTGTTGCTCCACGCCTGTATATACCATATCTTCCATTACACATAAACAACGTGACATTAATTGTTCTCTTGTTAATTCTCCCACATTTACATTAGAAAACATACCAAATGGATCCCATAGTGGGCAAATTTTTATTTTAGTATAAGTAGGAATTTGTGCTCTATATGTCCATACATCTTTTAATATACGATAATAACGCAAGTAACACCCTCTATCTAAATTTAAAAACCAATTGTAATCAGAATAATTTCCAAGTTGATCAATTACAATAAATAATTCACGTGTACGATGTTCGTTTGATTTTGAACGCATTTCTCGAATTGTTTCCAACATTAGCGCATGATTGTAATTACTATCTATTCCTATCGATAATGTACGTGAACGTAAATCATTATGATGTGATGAAGATCGAGGACGTGATTGAATTCGTGTAGGTAATTCGCGTTTTAAAGTCGTACCATTTATAACACGTATTAGATGTTGAAGTTTATGTATTTTGGGTATTTCATGTTTCATAGAATTTCGATTATATGGATTTTTTATTTTTTTTCGCAATTCTCCACTTTTCTCTTTTATCTTAATATATTGTATTAATGACGAAAGTTCAAACCCATAAACAAAGTTTTCTTTGTCTTTATAACTGAAAAAATTGTCAAATGGTATGTTGATTAGTGGTTCCATTGTATAAAAATCACTGTCGTTTACACATATTTTTCTATCGAATTTTGCGGGTCCCATTAAGTCCAAGACCACTTTTGTTAAATAACGACGCGCGGTTTTTTGTATAATAATAACTAAACGTTGCTGTTCAAAAAAATGTTTTAATTTTTCATATAAAACCTTTTTGGGACCCATTAATGTAAAGTCGTGTAACGATTTTATAGCGCATTTTGCGTCTTTCTTCTCATAAGACTTGTAATATGCTGGCACATAAAAGGAGTTTTTATAATGCTTTAAATGTTTCTTAATTTCAGGTAATTTTAAGCTATCTATTGTGGATGGATTTAATAAATATTCTTTTAATGTAATAATAGCATTGTTGCTAGATTTTACTTTATTTTCAATAATGTTGGGGTTTTCAGTATTTGGATCAAATACCATATCCACTTCAATTAACTCATTTTCTAGCATTATAATATTTCTATACTATATATTTATATTTATTTTGTAAATAAGTGTTTATAAAATGACTCGTATTTCGTCACATTTTCATATAAAATACATTTCCATAAAATTGATTTAAAGATTAGACCATTATGTATTGTATAATTAGAATAAGTTATAATGTCTAAGCCAATCGTACTTTCTACTTCCGAATGGGACACCAGTTCTCTTAAATTTATGCCTCCTAAGGTAAATGATAAGGGTATGTTGTCTATTAATGTTATTTCCACTCAAACGAATCGTTCTCTGCATATTTCCACTCCTATGATGATGACCTGGGGTATTACCGATTATGATGATGGAACTGGTGGTGACGGTAAGTTCACCATGACTTTGAATTTTCCTACAGAAGACTATCGCAAACCTTCTACCGATGCTTTCCTTCAAAAGGTCAAGGATTTTGAAAATGAGGTTCTTGATCAAGCAGTTAAGAATTCTGAACTGTGGTTCGGCGAGGAGATGAGTCGAGAAGTATGTAAGCACTCCTTCTTCCCTTTCCTCAAGCACGCGTATATTAAGGGTACTAAGAAGATTGATCCTACTAAGTCACCTAGTATCAGAGCTAAGGTTCCTTGTTACGATGGTAAGTGGGGTATTGAACTCTATGACACCAGTAATAAGATGATCTTCCCAGGCGATAATGAACGTGTTACTCCCCCTGATTTTGTTCCTAAGTTGAGTCAAGTTGCTTGTGTTCTTCAATGCGGTGGTATTTGGAAGGGCGGTAAGGGATGGGGTCTTACCTGGAAGGTGATCCAGTGTGTTGTCAAACCTAGAGAGGTTGTCAGTGTATATGGACAGTGTCGTGTTATGCTCAGCGATGAGGATCGCGGAGCAATCGCATCTCAGAAGATCGAGGACAATGATGACGTTGAGGAAACCGTATTCACTAAAACTTCTCAACATGATGTAACTGCTGAGGATAGTGATGAGGAGGAAGAAATTCCTGATATTGTCGCGGACGAGTCTGCTACTACTCAAGAGGCGGTTGAGGAACCAACACCAGTACCTAAGAAAAAGGTTGTAAAAAAGAAGGTTGTTGAACAAGTGGTTGAAGAAGAATCAGCACCTGCTCCTAAGAAAAAGGTAGTCAAGAAGAAGAAGGTTGTTGCTGAGGAAGCAGCATAAATTCTAAAAAAAAGGTATATTAAACCATAAATATTCAAATATGTATATTTGTATATTTTTTACTTATTAATAGAGTCGTAGTATAATTCCATACGTCTCTTGTCTCCTTCTCGTTGTTTTTGATTCAGTTCTTCTTTTCGCTTTAAAATTGCTTCATAATCAAATTGGTGTATTTTCTTTATGTGTAATATTGTATTTTCATAACGTAGATGTTTGGGACGTTCTGCTTGCTCTTTTTTATAAATTTCAATATCTTGATAATGTTGTTTTATTAGTGTTTCATGAAGTTCTTTGTCAACATTTCTTAAATCTAGATCCATTATTCCATTATATCCTTTTATTATTTTGGAGTTATATTTTTTACTCATAACTAAATTTAAACTATAGTTTTACTATATTTTAAATACTATTTTTTTACGATTCAATTTAATGTTAAACGAATATGAATAAAAATTGATCCTCGTTTACTAACATCATAAACATTTTTATTATTAATTGTTGCTATTCCATTATTTGGTATAGTAATTGTTTGTTGGTTGGTCAATTTTAAATTTTCCCGTGGAAATGATATTTTT
>Ga0257110_1000237_pt1 | contig 28874 bp, 27 predicted proteins | sample LP_taG_7_FD_190184 | JGI IMG/M metagenome (GOLD analysis project Ga0257110, IMG submission 190184) | Marine microbial communities from Northeast Subartic Pacific Ocean, Canada - LP_J_2015_P26_10m | ecosystem: Environmental > Aquatic > Marine > Oceanic | place: Canada: Northeast Subartic Pacific...
CGCGGTACACCTGATTGGTAAGGACGAAGCGCATTATTTGCCCTTGGCGACAAAGCAGGTGATTGCGGAACGCATTGTTAGCCTTGTTGCTCATCACCTCGCGGCAACAAGCCGGACATCAAGTTAAGTTCAACCAGGCGAGTTTGCTGAACTGCGGCATCTTCACATTGCGTTTACGATTCGCCCGCATCATGCTCAGCCCTGCATGACAGCACGAGAGCTCAGAGCATGTCCTTAAATCAAGGCGAGGCGGGTAATTTTGCGCGAATTCTGACGGAATCGCTGCCTTACATCCAACGCTTCACCGGAAAAACCTTCGTCATCAAGTTTGGTGGCAATGCCATGACCGACCCAGAACTCCACGAGAGTTTTGCGCGGGATGTTGTCTTGATGAAGCTGGTTGGCATGAACCCCGTCATCGTGCACGGGGGTGGACCGCAGATTGGCCAGCTGCTGGAGCGCCTCAATATCGAAACAGAGTTCGTTGATGGTATGCGGGTGACCGATGAACGAACGATGAATGTCGTGGAAATGGTGCTCGGCGCCACGGTGAACAAAGAAATTGTGGACAGCATCCACCGAAATGGCGGGCGAGCTATCGGTATGACCGGAAAAGACGGCCAGCTGATCCAAGCGCGAAAACTGTCAGGAGAATGGGGAGCAAACGGTCAGCCAGATATTGGTCAGGTGGGCGAAGTCTCCAGTATTGATACGGATCTGCTCTCTGTTCTGCGGGAGAGTGACTATATTCCGGTTATTGCGCCAGTGGCGGGCGGCCCCGATGGGCAAACTTATAATATCAATGCTGATTTGGTAGCCGGCAAGCTGGCCGAGGTGCTGCAAGCGGAAAAGCTGATACTGCTCACCAACGTGTCTGGCCTCTTAGACGCAGAGGGAAAAACGCTCACCGGACTGTCAACCGAGCAGGTGCAAGAACTTATTACGTCTGGTGTCATCCACAGCGGTATGCTGCCAAAGATTCAGTGTGCGTTATCAGCGGTTCATAATGGTGTCACCAGCGCGCATATCATTGACGGTCGAGTATCTCACGCGGCGCTGCTGGAGATTTTTTCCGACGAAGGGATTGGCACGCTGATCAGCAACCAAAAGTAAATCCGCCGGCGACCGTTTGCACGGACGCGCGTGACTCTTTAGCATCAAGGCTCAATCTTAATTGCAGTAGCGTATGGCCAACGCAACCCAGACTAAAGCACCTCAGCGCAAGGAACAGATACTGCAAGCCCTTGCAGAGATGCTCGAGGCAACACCGGACAATAAGATCACCACCGCAAAAATTGCGGCGGCTGTCGGCGTCTCAGAGGCTGCGCTTTATCGGCACTTTCCCTCCAAAACCAAAATGTTTGAAGCGTTAATTTCCTTCGCAGAGGAAGCCCTGTTTGTGCGCATCGGGCGAATGAGCGAGGGGTCTTTGAGCGCCATAGAGCAGTGCCACGCCTTGGTGCGACTGTACTTAGAGTTTTGCGAGAAAAACCATGGCATCAGTCGGCTCTTGACGGGTGGCGCGCTGACGGGGGAATCGCGGCAGCTTCATCATCGCATCGCGCAGCTCTATGAACGTCTCGAAACCCAACTGCGGCAATATTTGAGGGAAGCCGAACTGCGTGAGGGTTGTCGACCTCGACTGCCTGTCAATACGGCAGCTAACCTGATGATGGCGTTTGCCGAGGGGCGCGTACACCAGTTTTGTCGCAGTGGTTTTAAGAGCGGACCCACCGACAATTGGCAGGATCAGTGGGAGTGGTTGGGGGCAGACCTCATGCGCGCAGTACCTCCCGAGGCCAGTTCATAGTCCAATAGGGCCAGACTCGGCCAAACGCCATCATCACCCAGCGTTAACCGCCAGGCTTAGGCTAGCGCTGGATAACAAGTGCTGATGATAACGGCATGTCACGGTGGTCTATCGCCACAAAGCCCGCAACACCCATCATTGGCAACCCGGAGGTTAGCGGCCCATTCCCAGCGTCACGCAGAAACGTAACGGTCGCGGTATCGCTGCAGCGCATCCCGATGCCCCATCGCTTCGGGGTTGTCCTCAACCCACTCGATAATGTCGTGGAGCGAGATGACGCTGATCACCTCAAGCCCCCAATCTTGCTGAACTTGCTGCACGGCAGAGAGTTCCGCCGCGCCGCGCTCGCAACGGTCAAGGCCAATTAACACTCCGGCACCAGCTGCCCCAGCCGCTTCCAAAATAGCCATCGACTCTCTAATCGCTGTCCCTGCGGTCATCACGTCATCCACGATGAGTACTTTGCCCTCTAACGGCGCGCCAACCACTTCGCCACCTTCTCCGTGCGCTTTAGCCTCCTTACGATTAAAGGCAAATGGCATATCGACATGATGGTGATCCGCCAACGCAATGGCGGTAGTCGCGACCAAAGGAATGCCTTTGTAAGCAGGCCCGAAGAGCATGTCAGCCGGCAAATTGGCCGCTTGCAAAGCGGCCGCATAGCACCTACCAAGCTGAGCAAGTGATGATCCTGAAGCAAATTTACCCGCATTAAAAAAATAAGGGCTCAGACGGCCCGACTTCAACTCGAACTCACCGAACTGCAACACGTTACAAGCGAGGGCTAAACGAATGAAGTCCTGACGGTACTGTTCCAAGGCTGTTATCACCACCCACTCCAAAATACAGTTATCAACGAAAGGCGCCCCCTCTGGCTTAATTCAGCACTTAGTTACGGTCTGGGTCGGGGCTTTGACGGTATACTATTGGAACTCAGACAATAGGACTAGCAATGAGAATTATCAGCCTCGTCGTCGAGGGGCTTGAACGCGCGGCGGAGGCCGGTTGCCTTGAGTGGCTGTGGACGCAAGACGCGGACATCATCTGCCTACAGGACACGCGTTGCTCTGAATACTCGCTGAGTGGTGACCACTTTTTTCCAGCGCATTACCACCCCTATTTTCTCGATCACTTTGAGGATGCTCGGCTCAATGGCGTTGCGATTTACTGCAAAAAGATCCCCAAGGCGATCATATGGGGCCTGGGATTTGAGCAGTTTGATGCCCAGGGTCTCTACATACAGGCTGATTATGATCAGGTCAGTGTCGGCTCTGTCTTGGTCCCCAGTGCGCTCAGTGGCGAACAAGCGATGGCACATAAGCTGGCCTTTCTTAATCAATTAAGCAGCCACCTAGAGAAAGTGCGCCATAAACGTCGCGGCTACATATTGTGCGGCGGGTGGGAGCTTATGGCACACCACGCTGACGCGGAAGAGGTCGGCACTGCTGGGAATATCCCGGGCCTGTCACCCAACGAGCGAGGCTGGTTATTGGACCTTTACGATAGCGGCTACGCCGACGCTTTTAGAGTGATCGACGGCGAGCCCGATGCACTGACTTGGTGGCCTCATGGCGATGAGGCAGGCGGTATGCGAACCGATACCCATATTATCTCTGAGCTCTTGGTGAGTGCGGTCAAAAAAGTTCACATCTACGACGCACAGGTATTTTCGCACCATGCGCCTGTCGTCATTGACTACGACATCACGCTTTAACCTTTACTCAGTGCCTCTCGTTGTGCAGCGTTAATGTCTGCCCCCGCGGCGGTAGCGAGTTCCAGCAATTCGGTCAATTCGGCTTGTGTAAAGGTGGCACCTTCGGCCGTGCCCTGCACTTCAACCAACCCACCACTCTCTGTAAGCACCACATTCATGTCACTGTCAGCCCGAGAATCCTCAGCATAATCAAGGTCTACCACAGGCATGCCCCGCCAGACCCCCACGGAAACGGCGCTAACCAGGTGCTTTAACGGATCACCCGACAAATCTCCAGATCGCTGGAGGCCATTGAGCGCGTCTACAACGGCGACGCAAGCCCCCGAAATCGCCGCCGTCCGAGTGCCGCCATCCGCCTGAATGACGTCGCAGTCTATCGTGATTGTGCGCTCACCCAATAATGTCAGATCTAACGCGGCGCGAAGAGACCGGCCGATCAGGCGCTGAATCTCTACAGTACGACCACCCTGCTTACCACGCGCGGCCTCCCGGTCCATCCGTGAGCCCGTGGACCGCGGCAACATACCGTATTCTGCGGTCAGCCACCCCTCGCCCTTGCCGCGTAAAAACCGCGGTACGCCTGCCGTCACGCTGGCGGTGCAAATCACTTTAGTTTGGCCAAAACTCACAAGCACTGAGCCCTCAGCATGGCAAGTGAAGCCCCGCTCAAACTGTATTGGTCGCATTGCGTTAGGTGCTCGACCACTAGGTCGATCAAATGCTGCCGCCATGGCGGGTCTCCTGGTCTCAGTAACAGTTAACAACCCCTCGGCTACTGTTACACTTCACTGCGTCCATAGCTGGAGCAATGCGGTGACTCAGAGTATGACGGGCTTTGCCCGGGGGAGTGTAACAACCGAGGGCTTAACGGTCACTGTAGAGTGCCGTTCGGTTAATAATCGTTACCTCGATTTACACTTTCGAATGCCAGAGACGTTGCGCGAGTATGAGCCGCAAATGCGAGCACAGATCAGCCAAGCTTTCTCCCGAGGGAAACTCGAGCTATCCGTGCAATACCAGCAAAACAAGACGACATCTGAGGCCGCGTTAAATACCGATTACCTAAACACGTTGCAGGCGGCATTGAAGCAAATTTCAACGTTCTTTCCGGATGCCGAGGCGCCAAACCAACTGACGTTATTGCAGGCACCCGGTGTCCTAAGCGAGCGTCCGATCGCGGTCGAAGCGCTAATTTCAGCGACCACTGCCGCGCTCAAGCAATGCCTCGAGACGCTGTCGCAAAACCGCCGAGAAGAGGGTGCAAAATTAGCCGCCATGGTATCAGACCGAGGAGAGCTTATCAGGGCTTTGCTCCTCTCGCTCCGGCAACAACTGCCAGCACTTCAGCAAGCCCATCGGGAAAAGCTGCTCGCTCGGATGGCGTCATTAGAACTCACGGCAGACGCTAAGCGTTTAGAGGAAGAAATTGTCTACGTCCTGCAGCGCGCCGATGTGGAGGAGGAAATGGATCGCCTCGATGCTCACTTAGACGCCATTAATGCGGCGTTAATCGGAACAGTACCCTGCGGCAGAAAGCTCGATTTCTTGATGCAGGAGCTCAATCGTGAGGCCAATACACTCGCCTCTAAATCAACTGCTTTAGATACCACTAACACCGCCGTAGAGTTCAAGGTACTCATTGAGCAGATGCGCGAGCAAATTCAGAATATCGAGTAGATGACACCCATGAATAAAAACATTTCGCGAGGCCAATTACTGATTATTTCGGCGCCCAGTGGTGCTGGAAAAACCTCTTTAATTCGAGCGCTGATAGCAAATGATCGTCGTATCGAGGTGTCTGTCTCGCACACGACGCGGCCCCAGCGCCCCGGCGAAATTGAAGGTATTAATTATTTTTTTGTGGCATCTGAGACGTTTCAAAGACTACAAGACGACAGCGCATTTTTCGAATGGGCCGAAGTATTCGGACATTGCTATGGCACCAGCACAGCACAATTGGACGCACGTCTGAAGCAAGGTGCCGATGTGATTCTAGAAATCGACTGGCAAGGGGCTCAGCAAGTGCGGAACCTATTACCGGACAGCGCATGGATCTTTATCCTGCCTCCCTCAGTGGCGTCCCTCAAGACGCGATTGCGCGAACGGGGGCAGGATACTGACGCCACCATTGATCTCCGCATGCAGGCAGCCCAAGATGAAATGTCACACTGCGACGAAGCAGACTATCTCGTTATCAATGATGTCTTCGACACCGCACTGATCGAGCTTCAAGCCATTATCAGCGCAGCAAGGCTGCGCACTGAACGCCAACAGACCACTCACACCACCCTGTTGAGGGATTTATTGGCCCCCGAAACGACGACACCATAAGACATGTCGGCAAATTTACACTCAAGGGTGGGCTCGCCTGTCCTACCTGGGGTATACTACGCGGCCGCATTTTATAGCGGCGAAGATCAGGAGGTCACGCAGACATGGCGAGAATTACCGTAGAAGATTGTTTGGATAACGTCGAAAACCGATTTGAACTCGTTATGCTTGCCTCTAAGCGAGCACGCCAACTTGCCACTGGCGGTCGCGACCCACTGGTGGAAGACGAGTCAGACAAAGCCACTGTTATTGCGCTGCGCGAGATCGCTGAAGGACTGATTACGCCCGAAGTATTGGCTCGAGAGAGTGAGATCGAGGCAGAAGAAGAGCTCGCAGCCACATTTGAGACGCCGATTCTCTAATTTGGAGGGTCGCTAGCGATGGTAGCCATCACGCGCCAAACGCTCAGTAGACCGCTCCTCGGGCCCGCATCTTATCCGGCGTCCCGAGGCAAACTACCCCTAGGCACTCGCACTGGACACGCTGCCCACAGCTCCTTGGCAGCGTTCGAGCAATTAATCGCCGACTATTTACCGTTAGAGCAGGTAAAACTGGTCCGACGAGCCTATTACTACTCTGAGCAAGCACATTACGGCCAAACACGACGCAGTGGTGAGCCTTATGTCACACACCCCCTCGCAGTGGCCTGCGTTTTGGCCCGTATGCACATGGACGCGCAAAGCCTGATGGCCGCGCTGCTCCATGACGTCATCGAGGATACCGGCGTTACCAAAAAAGATATTGGCGCGCAGTTTGGTTCGGATGTTGCCGATCTGGTGGACGGTGTGAGTAAATTGACCCACGTCGAGTTCGACTCAGCCGAGCAAAGACAAGCCGAAAACTTTCAGAAAATGACCTTGGCGATGGCCAAGGATATCCGCGTCATTTTGGTCAAGCTGGCTGATCGACTCCACAATATGCGGACCCTCGGGGTGTTGAATCGTGAAAAGATAAAACGCATCGCGACCGAAACACTCGACATTTACGCCCCTATTGCAATGCGCCTGGGGATGAATGAGATCCGCCTAGAGTTCGAAGATTTAGGACTCAAGGCCCTCTATCCTATGCGTGCAAGAAGGCTCGAAGCGGCGCGCAGGGCAGCCAGTGGCAACCGAAAGCAGCTTATTGAGCAAATTCGTGGGCAACTGAGCCAAACACTCAAACGTGAAGAGTTGACCGCAACGGTCATCGGTCGCGAAAAACACCTCTATAGCATCTACCAAAAGATGAAAGCGAAGCGAAAATCCTTTGCTGACGTCATGGATATCTTTGCCTTTCGGCTCATCGTCGACTCCGTCGATGACTGCTATCGCGCGCTAGGCATGGTTCATAGCCTCTATAAACCTGTGCCCGGTGAGTTCAAAGACTATATTGCGATCCCCAAGGCCAATGGCTATCAATCGCTGCACACCGTTTTAAAAGGCATGCACGGCGTGCCGATTGAAATTCAGATTCGCACGCACGAAATGGAAGATATGGCGAATAATGGGATCGCGGCTCACTGGCTCTATAAGAGCGAAGAAGGCAGTACCAGCAAATCGCATGCCCGAGCACGAGAATGGGTGCAGGGCCTGCTCGAAATGCAGCAACGCGCAGGAGACTCACTGGAATTCATCGAGAATGTGAAAATCGATCTGTTCCCCGACGAGGTTTATGTCTTCACGCCGCGCGGCGATATTCTTGAGCTGCCAAAAGGCTCATGTGGTATCGACTTTGCCTACGCGGTGCATACCGACATCGGTAACCACTGCGTTGCCGCGCGAGTCAGTAACCAGCTAGTCCCCCTATCAGAACCATTAGAAAGTGGTGCGACGATTGAAATTGTCACCTCACCGACTGGAAGACCAAGCCCCTCTTGGTTGAATTGGGTCGTCACCGCCCGCGCCCGTACCCATATCCGCCACTTTTTGAAGGATCAACGGCGCGATGACTCCCTCGCACTAGGCAAAAATCTGCTCGACCGCGCGCTGATGGCTCACGACACTCGCCTCAGCGCCATTGACGACGCAACGATGCACACCGCCTTAGCCTCATTGGGCAAAGCGGATATCGATGCTTTAGTCATCGACGTTGCACTGGGCAACACGTTGCCCCATATCGCCGTTGCACACCTAACTAATCGTTACGATGACGCCGCCGTGAGTGGTGAGGGCGCTACGCTCGGCATCCGTGGGACGGAAGGCGTGGGCGTGGCGTATGCAAAGTGCTGCTGCCCGTTACCGGGAGATGCCATTCAAGGATACCTAGGGCAAGAACGCGGATTAGTCGTTCACCGTGATAGCTGCCGCAACTTGGTCGACCTGAGAGAACAACGCGATCGGCTCATGTCATTACACTGGGATGAAGATATTGACCGTACTTACCCCGTTGGCCTTCGGGTTCAAGTGGAAAATCGCCGTGGGATGATTGCGGTATTAGCCACCCGGCTCAGCAGTATTGGGCTCAACATCGAGCGCATTGCAACACAAAACAAAGACATCCAGTTCACCTTTGTCGATTTAGAGCTACAAGTTAGCAGCCGCACCCATTTAGCAAGAGTGATGAAGCGCATCAGGATAATCGAGGGTGTGCTCAAAGTGACGCGCAGCGCGCGGCGATAAAACCACTCAGACCGAACGACTCTCCTCTTTTGGTCAAGACTTACCCATCTTGCGTCGCTCGAGGGTTCGTTATTCAATACAAACCAACCGTTTATATCAGGAAGCTGACGTGTCGAACCGAGCCATCATCACAACCCCATCCGCACCGCAGGCGATAGGCCCCTACTCACAAGGCATCAAGGTCGGCAACACCGTATGGATATCCGGACAGATTCCACTCGATCCCAATTCGATGTCGCTGGTATCGGGCGATATTACTGCCGAGACCGAGCAGGTGTTCGCCAATCTTTCCGCAGTGGCCGCAGCGGCGGGGGGGACTCTCGATGATGCCGTGAAAATTAATATTTCCCTCACCGATCTTGCTGATTTCGAGGCGGTCAATACCGTCATGGCGCAACAATTGGCAGAACCGTATCCCGCGAGAGCTTGTGTACAAGTGGCAGCCTTACCGAAAGGCGCTCGGATTGAGATCGAGGCCATTCTCACGCTCTAATAACCCCTCAGTTCTCACGCCTTACGCCTTGATGGCCGCGGCATAACCCTCGCGCCATGAAGGATAGGTGAGCGTGAAGCCAATTTCCTTAAGTAACGCGCTTCGGCATTGACGATTCGCTCTTGAAATCGCCTGCTGAGACGTTTCACTGAGATTAACGCCCAATTTTTGCGCCAGCCATCGCTCCACTTCATAAGTAGGAGTTGTATCCTCATCCGCTGCTACCAAAGTCGGTGGTACCGCTTCGCCCTGCTCATCTAACTGCAAGCAGTGCGTGATCAATCGTGCTAAATCTTCGCGATGAATACGATTACCAAATGAAGATCCCGGTGCCCCCCCCTGACCGGAGAGAACACGCCGAATTAACATGCCCTGCGGGTCGCCATACACACCGGCGGGACGAATAACGGTGGTGGTTCGCGCGCGTCGAATTGCAGCCTCCGCTGCCACCATCGCCCGTGCTTGGGGCTCGCTCACGTTCAGTGGCGAGTGCTCATCCACCCAGCCACCCTCCGCCTCACGATAAACCCGCGTTGATGACACCCAGATTACGCGACGACACGCCAACAGCCACGATTGCGCCGCCAATAGCTCAGCTGCCTCGGTAAACCCCCTGTGATACCCCTGTGGGTCGTATGACTGAGGGGTTGGCGTCACGAGAACGTAATCCGGATCGCGCACTGACAGAGCGGCCATAGAAACTGGGTCGGTGAGATCTACCTGATACCGATCAAACTGCTCGGGCAGCGAGCCAGCATTCCGACGCGCAGCCGACACGGCCCAACCGAGAGCCGCCATTGAAGACCCCACTCTCGTGCCAATGTCACCACATCCAAGAATAAGCAGATGCATAAAGTGCGCAGCCTCATCGAAGAATCGCTAAGATAACACTCTGGCAAAGACAGCAGGGTATCGAAACACCTTTGAGCCAAACCATTTTGCAAAATTCTGTGACCACGCTCCGTGGTGTCGGCGAAAAATTGAGATTACGTCTGTCAGAAATTGGCATCTCTTCTCTGGAAGATCTGCTGTTTCATTTTCCGCTTCGCTATCAAGATCGCACTCGCATCACACCCATTGGCGCACTCACAGATCAAATCGATGCGGTCGTACAAGGCGATATCAGAGGCGCTGCCGTCACAATGGGTCGGCGGCGCACATTGGTGGTTCAGATCGGCGATGACACCGGGTTAATCACCGTCCGTTTTTTTCATTTTCGGCAAACGCAGGTCGCCCAATTTAAAACGGGAGGCCACGTCACACTCTTTGGTACACCGCGGAGATTAGCAGGTAAGGTGGAAATGGTTCATCCGGAGTATCGACTGGGTGACGAGGCCAACTTGTTGGAACCAGCACTCACGCCCGTTTATCCCACCGTCAGCGGACTTGGGCAGAGCACCTGGCGAAAACTCTGTGGTCAGGCGGTGGCATTGCTGACGAAAACCCCGCCAGATGATCTATTAGCCGGTGTCACCGACGATATCATTACCCTGCCAGAAGCCATTTCATTTCTCCATAATCCCCCACCCTCTGCCTCACTGGGGGAAATTCAGCAGGGAACACACCGCGCGCAAATGCGGCTGGCGCTCGAGGAGCTTATCGCTCACCAAGTCTCTGTATTAGGCGTGCGGGATAAAGAACGTCGATTTGTTGCGCCGGTCATCGACAGAGACTCTTCCTTATCGAGAGCACTCTTGTCGACCCTGCCTTTTAGCCCAACTGACGCGCAAAATCGTGTGGGTGCAGAGCTCAGTCAAGACCTCTCTCAAAATCACCCCATGTTACGTTTAGTGCAGGGCGATGTGGGGTCGGGCAAGACCTTAGTAGCGGCAAAAGCAGCGCTCGATACCATCGCGTCAGGCTATCAGGTTGCCTTCATGGCACCTACTGCACTACTCGCCGAACAGCATTTTTCAACATTAGAGTCTTGGTTCGCGCCACTGGGCAAAACTGTTTCGTGGTTAAGCGGCCGTATTAAGGGGCGAGCCCGTGCTGAGGTATTGCAACAACTCGCGAACGGCGAGGCGGCTGTTGTGGTCGGAACGCACGCCTTGTTCCAAGAAGACGTGACTTTTCAACGCCTTGGGTTAATCGTCGTCGACGAGCAACATCGATTTGGTGTTCACCAACGCCTTGCGTTGGCAGATAAAGGTGCAGATGGGCAGCACCCGCACCAGCTTGCACTGACTGCAACACCGATTCCACGCTCGCTCGCCATGGTCGCTTATGGCGACCTTGATTGCTCGGTGATCGACGAGCTGCCCCCCGGACGGACACCCGTGACGACGACATTAATTGATCATGATCGCCGTGATGCCGTCATCGAACGTGTTGGCGCCGCTTGCCGTGATGGACGACAAGCGTATTGGGTCTGTACCGCGATCGAAGAAAGCGACTCGCTGCACATGGAGGCAGCCACGGCGACGCTAGACACCCTATCGGCGGCTCTTCCGGGAGTGGCGATAGGCCTGGTGCATGGCAAGTTAAAGCCAGCCGATAAAGCCAGCGTGATGGCACAGTTTAAGGCGGGAACGCTGCAGTTACTCGTGGCGACCACCGTCATTGAAGTTGGTGTCGATGTACCAAGAGCCAGCCTTATGATTATCGATAATGCTGAGCGCTTGGGGCTTGCACAGCTTCACCAACTGAGAGGACGTGTTGGCCGCGGCGCTATTGAGAGTCACTGCGTACTGTTGTTCCGTCCGCCGCTATCGAACACAGCACAAGAAAGACTGAAGGTCATGCAGGATACCCACGATGGTTTTGTGATTGCGGAAGCGGATTTGCGCATACGCGGACCCGGTGAACTGCTCGGCACCCGGCAAACTGGACTCGCGCAGTTTAGGGTTGCGAGGCTCCCAGAACATGAAGCGCTCTTAATCACGGCGCACGATATTGCGCAACAACTGCATCAGCATGACATGACTCGGGCACGAGCCTTAATGGCTCGCTGGGCCGGTCCTCGTGCCGATTTTGCGCGTGTTTAATCCAATAGGGCAACGCACTGAGTCAAGCCGATGTCGCATCGCTGTGCTGAGGCCGCTACACTGGCGCACCCCCAAAGGCAGAATGCGCGTTAATGGTTGAACCTCCCCCTTCTCTCCCGCTGGATACAGGGATAAAAGCTCGTAAGTTGCGTGCGGTAATCGAAATCACGCGGTTTGATAAGCCCATCGGGACTTTTCTGCTGCTAGCGCCCACCTTATGGGGCATGGTGCTGGCGAATCAGGGTTACCCGCCTTGGGGATTACTCTGCCTATTTGTCGCCGGCGCTATTGTGATGCGATCCGCAGGCTGTGTTGCAAATGATCTCGCTGATCGAAATTTAGACGGCCACGTCGAAAGGACCCGCTTAAGACCGCTAGTCAGTGGCGCCTTGAGCGTCCCTGAAGCCCTTTTTTTACTGGTTGGCTTACTGAGCATAGCCCTGATGTTAGTCGCGCTCACCAATCCGCTCACCATAAAGCTCTCGATCGCAGGGCTAGCATTAGCACTGATCTATCCGCTTATGAAACGCATGACCCACCTGCCACAAATTGTGTTGGGCCTTGCCTTTTCCTGGAGCATCCCGATGGCTTTTGCCGCCAGCATGAATACGCTCCCTAGCGCTCTGTGGTGGTTATTTGTCGCCAATCTCCTCTGGACCGTGATCTATGACACGCAATATGCCATGGTCGATCGAGAAGATGATTTAACGGTGGGCATTAAATCGACAGCTATTTTATTTGGCCATCTCGATGTGCGTATTATTGGGCTGCTACAGGGTCTTTGCGTCGTCGCCTTCTGCTGCTGCGGTGTTGCGTTCGATCTTGGAATGGCCTACTACGCCGCAATCGTAGCCGTGGGGCTGCTGTTTACACGACACCTCTGGTTCATCAAAGATCGCGACACGCAGCAGTGTTTTAGAGCGTTTAATCAGAGTAAATGGATCGGTGTTCTTATTTTAAGCGGGCTGTGCGCTGATTTTTGGTTAAGGTCAGTGGCACTTGACTGAACACAACGAAGCATCGCTCAGCGCCACCGTGCATCGGTCAATGACTGAGATCGACCCGGCGCAGTGGCGCAATTACTTTGGTGAAGGCGATCCCTTTTTGCAGTGGGACTTCTTACACGGCCTGGAATCGACAGGCTGCACCACGTCGCAAAGCGGCTGGCAACCCGCTCATATCCAACTAGATCGATCGGGATCGCCACTGGGTTTCGTGCCCGCTTACGTCAAAGGCCATAGTTATGGCGAATACGTTTTTGATTGGTCGTGGGCAGAAGCGTGGCAACGGATGGGTCTGGAGTACTATCCAAAACTGGTGACAGCAGTGCCTTTCACCCCGGCCACCGGTCAGCGACTTTGGCATGATGCTGCGCCTCAGAACGCGCTGTCTGATGTGGTCCATGGAATACAAGCGCTATGCTCGTCATTAGAAGTGTCTAGTTGGCATGTCTTATTCTTGGAGCAAGCTCAGTCTGAGGCGCTGGTCGAGCTAGGTATGCCACAACGGTTAACCACCCAATTCCATTGGTTTAACCGCGGGTATCGGGACTTTCAAGACTTTTTAGCGCGCTTCAACAGCCGTAAACGAAAAAATCTACGGCGAGAGCGAGACCAAATCGCACGACAAGGCTTAATCCTAGAAACCAAGAAAGGCGCTGAGATTACGCCTGAAAACTGGCAGTTTTTTCATCGCTGCTACCAGACCACTTACGCAAAAAGATCGGGCCACGGCGGTTATTTAACGAACGCTTTTTTTACAGAAACCTGCCCAGCACTGGGTGAAACGCCGGTCATGGTGACGGCATCATGCGCGGGCGAGCCGGTCGCTGCAGCGCTATTTTTTGAAGGTCGCGATACCCTCTATGGACGCTATTGGGGATGCCTTGCTGAGTTTGATTATCTGCATTTCGAGGCCTGTTATTACCGTGGGATTGAGTACTGCATTGAGGCCGGATTATCGCGCTTTGACCCAGGGGCACAGGGAGAGCACAAAATTCAGCGAGGCTTTGAGCCCGTGCTCACGTACTCTAATCACTGGATTGTGGACGAACGGTTCAGCGACGCAGTGGCACAGTTTGCCGCACAAGAATGTGATCATGTTCGCGCTTATCAGAAAGAAGCGGCAACGTTGCTGCCCTTTAAACTAGACAGCCTCTAAGGCGTTTACTGAGGCGCATCGCGCAGAAACACCCACTGCCCTTCTTGAGACTGAGCGGCGCTGAAGTAATAACCCTCGCCGGTAAAATCCTTCAGCCCTTCCGGCGTATTGAGGCCTTCCTCGATAATATAGCGCGCCATCAAGCCACGGGCCTTTTTGGCAAAAAAGGAAATCATCTTGTATTGCCCATTTTTCAAATCACGAAATTGCGGCGTGACAATGTCGACATTCAGCAATTGCGGTCGCACTGATTTAAAGTACTCATTGGACGCGAGATTCACCAGAACTGGGCTGCCGCTGGCCCTCACGTGCTTGGCAAGCAGTTGCGTGATCGAGTCTCCCCAAAACTCATATAAATTTTTGCCGTCGGCATGATGAAAAGGTAGCCCCATCTCAAGCCGATAGGGTTGCATCAAATCGAGCGGCCTGAGCAGGCCATAGAGCCCACTTAAAATGCGCAAATGCTTCTGTGCAAAAGTCAGCTCTTTCGTGCTCAGGGTGTCTGCACGCAAGCCTGTATAGACATCTCCCTTAAACGCTAAAACCGCCTGCTTGGCATTATCAAGGGAAAAGTCGGGAGCCCAATTCATGAATCGCTCATGATTAAGGTGCGCGATTTTTTCCGAGACGCCCATCAAGGATTGGATGTCCTCGGGCGTCATGCTACGCGCTGCACCCACCAGCGTTGCGGCCTCATCTAAGAATAGCGGCTGCGTCGACTTGCGAGTCGTCGGCGCCGTATCGTAGTCCAGCGTTTTTGCGGGGGACAGAATGGACAGCATTGCATCACCTCTTCTGCAATCTTAGGGAGTGGAATGATAACCTTCAGGCTCAGTGATACAAACCTTTGAGAAAACGATGAGCAACAATGTCTCACATAACACCCTGATCGATCGCAGCATCGCACTATTAGGTGTCGTTGTCGCATGGTGTGTGCCCGTGATGGCAGTAACCGTCTGTGCCGTTGTCGTGCTGCGTTATGGGTTCAGTACCGGCGCGATCGCGGCCCAAGAATCTGTTCAATATCTCCACGCTGCACTGTTCATGCTGGGTGCTGCGGTCACCATGGGGGCGGATCAGCATGTTCGAGTCGATGTGTTCTACCGGCGTTTTAATGCGCGGCAAAAGGCGTGGGTGAATACCTTAGGGCATATTGTTTTTACACTTCCCCTCTGTGCCTTAATAGGCGTGGGCTCGTTTGGCTATGTCTTGGACAGCTGGTCGGCACTAGAAACATCACCTGAGCCCGGGGGGCTGCCGCTGGTTTATGTCTTAAAAACACTGATTCCCATCATGGCCGTATTATTGGGACTGCAGGCTATTGCCCAAGTCGGACGGGGGCTCAATGTGCTCTGCCATAAGGATCCATCATGATTGAGGGGCAGTTAGCACTCGCGATGTTCTTTGTTGTATGCGGCATATTGCTACTGGGCTTTCCGGTCGCGCTGACATTAGGGGGCACCGCTCTGGGCTTTGCGGCGCTCGGTGTTTTATTGGGGCATTTTGATGCCGCCTATTTAACGGCATTAACCGGCCGGATATTTGGCACCATGAGTAACGAGACGCTGGTTGCCGTGCCTCTTTTTATTTTAATGGGGGTGGTCCTAGAACGAGCAAAAATCGCTGAAGACCTGCTGGCAAACCTAGCAGGCATGTTCGGCGCTCGGCCAGGAGGGCTCGGCTTAGCCGTGATACTTGTTGGCGCGCTCCTCGCTGCTAGCACCGGGATCGTTGGGGCGACGGTGGTCACCATGGGTGTGCTCGCCTTGCCCACTATGTTGCGCGCCGGATATCAACCACAACTGGCGGCGGGCACTATTTGTGCCACTGGGACATTAGGGCAAATTATACCGCCGTCGATCGCACTCGTATTGCTGGGCGACACCATGTCGAGCGCTTACCAACAAGCGCAATTAAAAATGAACATCGTCAATACACAAACCGTCTCGGTGGGGGATCTCTTTGTAGGCGCCATCGTGCCTGGCATCGTCTTAGTCTTTCTGTATCTGGCGTATGTTCTAATCCGAGCCACAGTGCAGCCCAGTAGTGCACCGCCAGCAACGGTTGAAGAGACCGATGTGCGGTCAGTGGTGACCGCCGTGCTTCCCCCGCTGGGCCTTATTGGACTGGTGCTCGGATCGATTCTCGTGGGTGCTGCGACACCCACAGAAGCAGCCGGGGTCGGTGCGGTGGGGGCGCTGTTGCTCGCCCTGAGCCGGGGCGCACTCTCGCTGCCCGTTTTGCAAGACATCTCACAGTCCACCCTGTTTACGACGAGCATGGTTTTTCTCATTCTCATTGGTGCAGCGCTGTTTTCGCTGGTTTTCCGCGGATTTGGCGGCGATACCATGATCGAGTCGTTTTTTGACGGGCTCGGGGGAGGACCCCACACCGCATTGTTGGTTGTAATGCTGGTCATGTTTCTGCTGGGCTTTATTCTCGACTTTATTGAAATCACTTTCGTGGTCGTGCCCGTGGTGGGACCCATCTTGTTAGCGATGGGGTTTGATCCGGTTTGGCTTGGCATTATGATCGCCGTCAATCTTCAGACGTCTTTTCTAACGCCCCCCTTTGGATTTGCACTGTTTTACTTACGGGGTGTCGCCCCCGACGCGGTCAGTACCGGCGCTATTTACTCCGGAGTATTGCCGTTTGTGTTAATTCAACTGCTACTGCTCGCACTCATGTGGTGGTGGCCCAATTTAGTCCTATGGTTACCCGGGGTGATGGGGCGATAATGACTCGAACCCCGTGCCGCGAGCGATGTGAGCATCATCGCCGCCAAACACTCTGAGAAAAGATGCTATGCCAACTGACGAACTCGACGCCGATCCTCTCCCTTATGGTGATTTAGCATTACAAACCATTGCGATGCCTCGGGATACCAACGCAAACGGCGACATCTTCGGGGGGTGGTTGTTGTCACAAATGGACCTTGCTGGCAGCGTCACCGCATCGGAGCTCGCGGGAGGGCGGGTCGCAACGGTAGCGATAGAAGGCATGTCGTTTTTGACACCGGTGCATGTTGGCGCCGTCGTGAGCTGTTATTGCGATGTACTAGAAACCGGTCGCAGTTCGTTACGGATACTCGTTGAGGTCTGGATTAATGCACGGCAAGACGGTGAACCGATCAAGGTGACAGAAGGGGAGTTTATCTACGTGGCGATCGACGAACAGAGGTTGACGCGACCTATTACTCCGTAAACGACACGGGGGGCATTACTCGGTCTCGCCCATTGAGGTAAGCCCGCTCGGATATTTCATGATACGTCCGCACACGTTGAAAAAAGTCGAAGTACGAAGCGGCAATCTTCGATGCCATGGGATCCGCATCAATGAGCGCTTGAACAGCGACCTGGCTCTCCTCGTAGAGAATATCCATCACGTCGTCAGGTAACGGTAACAACTCTATATCAAAGTCACGCAGTAAAATTTCAAGTGATTCACTATTATGGGCCGTAAAGTCATCGAGCATATCGCCATTGGTCGCGCGAGCCGCCACCGTAACAATGGCCTGTAGGTCTTCGGGCAATGCCGCTAGCGCCTCTTTATTGACAATAATCTCGAGCATCGCGCCAGGCTCATGCCAACCGGGATAATAATAGTAGTCTCCGACCTCCATCAGGCCCAGCGTTCTATCGTTATAAGGGCCCACCCATTCAACGGCATCAATTACGCCGGTCTGCATCGACGTGTACACCTCACCACCCGCAATGCGAACAGCAGAGCCACCCGCCGCATCAAATACTTCTCCGGCGAGGCCCGGAATACGCATCTTTAGTCCTGCTAAGTCCTCTCGGGTGTTCAACCGCTTATTGAACCAACCCGCCATCTGAACACCTGTGCTCCCACCAGCAAAGGGCACCACCCCAAAGGGCTCATAAAGTTCGCGCCACAGCGCGAGACCCCCTCCATAATGTAGCCAGCCATTTGCTTCTTGAGCCGTCATCCCAAAGGGCACTGCAGTATAAAAAACAGCGGCCGGGATCTTGCCCTTCCAGTAGTAAGACGCCCCGTGACCTGCCTCAGCCACCCGTCGGGATACCGCATCAAAGACTTCAAACGGAGGGACAATTTCACCAGCGCCAAAGACTTTTATCCTCAACCGGCCCCCTGATGCCTCGTTCACACGTCGCGCAAAGTTCTCGGGAGCAGCACCCAGCCCAGGCAGCCCTTTTGGCCAGGTGGTGACTAACTTCCATTCAATAAACGCGTCAGTACCGCGCACCGTTTTGGTCAGATCCACGCCTTGCCCCGATCGATCCAAAGACCACATCGCCACCACACTCACTAAAGCGGCGACGAGTGCGATAACGACCAGGGGTAGTATTTGTGTCTCACGCATGATTTCGCCTTACAGAATTGTTAGATTCGCATACTGCAGCACTAGCCATTTACTGCCTTCGCTAAAACTCACCTCGACCCTAGCATTACTGCCCTGACCTTCAAATTGAGTCACCACGCCTTCGCCAAATACTTGATGCAAAACCCGACGACCCAAATCGAGTCCCTCAACAGGCGGTTCGGTCAAGGAATGATGCGACAAGGACCCAAGAGGACGAGACACCGAGCCATTGAGGCGCACTTCTTCGATGAGTTCGCCGGGTATCTCGCGGATAAAACGCGACGGTGTGTTGTACATATCACTGCCATGTAGACGTCGATTTTCTGCATAGGTCACGATCAATTTCTGCATCGCACGAGTAATACCCACATACGCGAGTCGGCGTTCCTCTTCCAATCGGCCCGGCTCCTCTAACGACATTTGATGGGGAAACAGGTTTTCTTCCACGCCCGCCATAAACACTAAGGGAAACTCTAATCCTTTCGCTGAGTGCAATGTCATCATCTGAATACTGTCTTCATAAGGGTCCGCTTGACCCTCTCCCGCATCGAGCGCGGCACTATCCAAAAATGCCTGCAACGGCGAGATGGTCTCGTCCTCGGGTTCAAATAGCCGTGTTGCTGTGACCAATTCCTGTAGGTTTTCCACCCGCGCTTGCCCACGCTCACCTTTTTCCGACCGGTGATAATTCATCAATCCTGACATCTCGATGACATGCTCTGTAAATTCATCAAGGGATAAAGTCTCAGCGGATGTCGCAAAATCGTCAATCAGTGCTTGGAAATTCGCGAGCGCAGTGAGTGCTCGTGCCGGTAACAGCGTCTGTTTCCGCACTACCTCTATCGCCTCCCACAGGGGTGCTTGGTCTCGCCTAGCGACCTCTCTAAGTTTTTCTACTGTCTTATTACCGATGCCACGCGGCGGCGTATTCAAAACACGCTCCAATGCGGCATCGTCACGACGAGCTTGAGCCAGCCGCAAATAGGCCAGCGCATTCCGAATTTCTAACCGTTCATAGAATCGCTGTCCCCCATAAATACGGTACGGGATACGCTCTCGGAGCAACGCTTCTTCCAACACACGTGATTGCGCGTTTGAGCGATATAAAATCGCTACCGATCGCCGTGGATTCCCCTCGTCGCACCACGTTTCTGCTTGTTCTACGATATAGCGCGCTTCGTCTTGTTCGTTAAAGCCAGCGTAGAGCGTGATCGGGTCGCCCCGCTCCCCTTCAGTCCACAAGTTTTTACCCAATCGCCCGGCATTGCGAGAAATAAGGCCGTTTGCGGCTTCGAGAATAGTCTCGGTGGAGCGGTAGTTTTGCTCTAATCTCACCGTCACGGTGCCAGCAAAATCTTCTGAAAATCGTTGGATATTTTCGACTTTAGCGCCACGCCAGCCGTAGATAGACTGATCGTCGTCACCCACTGCAACCACCGGAATAGTTTGTCCCGCTAAAACACGCAGCCACGCATACTGAATCGTGTTGGTATCTTGAAACTCGTCCACCAAGATCGCTTTAAAACGCGCTTGGTAATGGGCGAGCGTCGAGGGAGACTTGAGCCACAACTCGTGCGCACGGAGTAACAACTCAGCAAAGTCGACCAGGCCGCCTCGCTCACAGGCCTCTTCATAAGCGGCATACACGCGCACCATGGTCTTGGCATATAAATCGCCTAGTGGGACATCAACATGGCGCGCACGGAGTCCCTCATCTTTCTGTCCATTAATAAACCACTGCGCCTGCTTGGGTGGCCAGCGGGAATCATCCAGCTCTAGCTCTCGGCAGACCCGCTTGACCACCCTCAGCTGGTCGTCGCTGTCGAGAATCTGAAACTGCTGAGGTAAACCTGCCTCCTGCCAATGCGCTTTGAGTAACCGATGGGCCAATCCATGGAAGGTTCCTACCCATAGACCCTGTGTCGGCATCTGCAGCATATCTTCGATGCGACCCCGCATCTCACGCGCCGCTTTATTGGTAAAGGTCACCGCCAAGACAGACTGAGCTGAAAACCCCTCGGCACGAATCAACCAAGCAATCCGATGCACCAGCACCCTCGTTTTGCCAGACCCTGCGCCGGCTAAAACAAGCTGGTTACTGGTAGACGCGGTCACAGCCTCTCGCTGTGCGGCATTCAGGGGGTTTAAAATATCGGAAACATCCATGCGCGTAGTGTAACGGAATGCGCTTTAGGGGTTGGATAAACGTTGTGATGAGATGTGACATAGATGGTTTATTCAGGCCACGTTCATTGGTATAACAGAAGCCTCTATAAAGACCTGATCCCGGTAGCGTATCGCCGCGGCAGCGTCTCGATAAAAACGCCAACATTTGGCTGATTAAAAAAGGAAATATAAAATGGATATGAAACCCGTTACGCTCGCCTTCGCCTTGCTTGCCACGCCATTGAGTGGTGCTTTTGCCTGTGATGTTCCAGTAGCGCCTCCGACGCCAGACGGTGGCAGTGCAACAATGGAAGATATGGTGGCATCACAAGGCGAAGTTAAAGCCTTTCAAGCCGCTAATGCTGACTATCTCACCTGTGTAGACGACCAAATGACCGCTGAAAAAGCGGCGATGGATGAGGGCGATCGCGATGCTGACGAGCGCTATGCGCTGGCGGCTGCCGACTACAACGCGGCAGTCTCGCGGGAAGAACAAGTGGCAGCTGACTTCAATACCGCTATTAAGGCATTCAAAGCTGCCAACCCCTGATGAAGTTTCTCTTCCGGTTACGGTGGGGCCTAGCACAAGCCTCGCCGTAACCCTCTGATTTTTGACACGCTTGTCGCGGCACGCAAAGCCCAAATGACCGCTCATTGCAGGGTTAACGCGACGCTAACGGCATCTCGTCACCGTATTTTACCCCCCCCCTTACACTCACCGCGATCAACGAGGCGCTTTTTTGCTCAGTGGCGTCGACGTTTTGGCAGGCATGCGATGAGCGTCACGCCAAATGCAATGAATGAAATAGGTATCGTGACCGCCAAAACGGTCATGATTGTCTCGACTAGCTCTGTCGACGTCCCTTCCATCACATCATTAAATCGACACGCCCAAGAGCGATAATGAAGACAACACGCAAAACCCCATGCACTTCACAAAATACCCACTGCATTTGAGTTTTTTAATCGTCAGATATCCACCAATCAGTAATAAGGCAACAGCAATCAAGTCGGGTACATATCCCGCAAAGGTTTGCCCAAATTTTACGGTAAATAAAGTCTCAAGCATGAGATGAACCACGGCAAGAACGATTGTCAACACGGAGCACTTATGAAGCAATGAGGTCAAAAAAAAGACTCAACCGTTGCGGAGTGTTTCACAGCAGTCAATTAGTCTTCGAGGGGTTGTTGTTCCGTCTCTTTTTTCTTTGCCCATTTTGCGATCAAAATCCAAGAATATGCTGTCACCGCAATCGTCGAAATTAACCAAATGTAAAAATTTATTTCCACCATTAACTCCTGTTAATTTACTGTTGTGCATTACTCCACTGTGACTGACTTCGCGAGGTTACGGGGCTTGTCCACGTCAGTACCCTTAGCTACCGCGACGTGATATGACAACAGTTGTAACGCGATGGTGAAAGCAATGGGACCCGCAAGGTTACTCGCGACGGGAAGCTCTAACACATCACAACTCGGGCCCGATTGATAACCCGCCTTTTCACTGGCAAACACAAATAAGTGACCACCACGAGCGCGAACCTCTTCAAGATTGGACCGCAGTTTTTCCATCAGTAGATCATCTGGTGCCACCGCAACGACCGGCATATCCTCGTCCACCAGCGCAAGCGGACCATGCTTAAGCTCTCCTGCAGGGTAGGCTTCGGCATGAATATATGAGATTTCCTTTAACTTCAGCGCGCCCTCCATGGCAATGGGGTAATAAATGCCCCGACCTAGGAATAAAGCATGATGCTTATTGGTGAAGCGCCGCGCCAACGTTTTGATCTTGTCATCGCACGCCAACACCTGGTCAGACACCGTCGCTAACTCCTGTAACGCCGACTCAATATCCTGCGTGGCCGCTGTGTCCGATGCATGATGGTGAGCCAACCGCGACGTCAGCATAAGCAACGCCGCGAGTTGTGTCGTGAACGCCTTGGTTGATGCGACGCCAATCTCTGCGCCCGCCTGCGTCAAATACACCAACTCGCAGGCACGAACCATAGCACTATGATCAACGTTACAGATCGCCAACCTTGCGAGGACGTTTTCAACGCCCACATGCTCCAAAGCCGCTAGCGTATCCGCCGTTTCACCTGACTGCGAAATACCCACCATGAGGGTGTTGGGGAGCACCACCGCATTGCGGTAGCGGTACTCTGACGCAACTTCGACCTGACAGGGCAGCCTCGTCAATGATTCGATCCAGTGTCGGGCGACTAGGCCAGCGTGATAACTGGTGCCACAGGCCACAATCTGAACAGCCTTAACCCGCGAGAACAGCTCCGTCGCGTTATCATCAAACGCGCGATCATCCGCGTTGGCGCCCTTAATCGTGTCCTGTAGTCGGGCCGGTTGCTCAAAAATCTCCTTGCGCATGTAGTGGTCGTAGCCACCCAAGCCTTGGTTTTCAGGGCGTAATGCAAGGCGATTTTGGCCTCGATCGACCGGCTGCCCCTCAACGTTAAAAATGGCATAGCCATCTGCCGTCAACTGGGCGACATCGCCCTCTTCGAGGTAAATAAACGTATCGGTAACGGACTGCAGCGCGAGAGTGTCTGACCCAGCAAAGTATTCCCCAAGACCAACGCCCAGCACCAATGGACTACCTTGGCGTGCCACTACCAGTTGATTGGGTGATTCGCGATCAATAACAGCGAGCGCATAGGCGCCTTGCAGTTTTGGCAGGACCTGCTGTACCGCCGCTAATAAGTCGCGGCCACCTTCTTCGATTGCCAGTGCAATTAAATGTGCCACTACCTCGGTATCAGTTTCCGACGCAAACTGGCAGCCCTGCGCTGCTAACGCAGACCGAAACAGTTCGTGATTTTCAATAATCCCATTGTGCACCACCGCAATGCGGTCATTAATGACATGAGGGTGGGCGTTGGCAACCGACGGTGCACCATGGGTCGCCCAACGCGTGTGGGCAATTCCCGTGCCACCGCTCAACGGTGTCGCGAGTTGCACGGCCTCTAACGCGGCAACGCGACCTAAGGTTTTATGACTCGACAATTGACCTTCGCGATCGATGAGCGCAAACCCAGCTGAGTCATATCCACGGTACTCGAGCCTGCGAAGGCCTTCGAGAAGAATATCGGTGCAATCTCGTCGGGCAGCTACCGCCACAATGCCGCACATTAAGATTCATCCTTGGTTTTGGTGGGACGCTGCCAGCCGTCTACGTTAGTCTGCCGGCCTCGGGCAACCGCCAGCTGATCGATTGCCACATCGTCGGTAATCGTTGAGCCCGCAGCCACAAAGCCACCAGACGCGACAGATAAAGGGGCCACTAAGGTGCTGTTTGATCCGATAAACACACCCTCGCCCAGTTCGGTTCGATATTTGTTGGCCCCATCGTAATTACACGTGATGGTGCCTGCGCCCACATTGCTCCATGCGCCCACTGTGGCATCACCTAAATAAGTAAGATGACTGGCTTTCGCACCCTTACCCAGCGACACATTTTTTATTTCGACAAAATTGCCGACTTTCGCCTGCTCGCCAATCTCAGTGCCAGGGCGCAGACGAGCATAAGGGCCAATTTCTGCTCCCGCTTTGATGGTAGCGCCGTCGATATGAGTAAACGGCCGAACCTGCACACCCGCCTCGATCGTCGCGTTACGGATCACGCAGTGGGCGCCAATCGTTACCTCGTCCCCCAGAACCACATCACCCTCAAACACCACATTGATGTCAATTGATACGTCGCGGCCACAACGTAACGATCCTCGGATGTCCAACCGCGCTCGATCAGTCACAAAAACGCCGGCCGCCATCAACTGCTCCGCCAGCATTTGTTGATGCTGGCGCTCCAAATACTCTAGTTGTTGGGGTGTATTCACCCCCAGAGTATCCAGTGCACTGCCAGAGGCCACCACTGAAACGGCAATGCCATCCGCTTTAGCAAGCGCTAAAACATCCGGTAAGTAATATTCTGATTGCGCGTTGTTATTCTTGATCCGAGACAGCCAATCCTCAAGTGAGCTGGCTCTACTTGCCAACACGCCAGTATTAATCTCGCGCAACTGGTGTTGGACTATCGATGCGTCTTTGTGTTCCACAACCGCCGAAAACTCACCCTGGTCATCACGAACGACGCGGCCATAACCGGACGGGTCCTCCACCACGGCTGACAGCATGGCAATACCGCCCTCAGCAGCAGCCACCACCGCCTGTAAAGTCGCCTGACTGACCAGCGGGACATCGCCAAACAACACGAGCAACGTTGAATCTGGATGGCAAGCACCGATCGCTTGCTGCACAGCGTGGCCCGTGCCTTTTTGTTGTGCTTGCAGGTGACACTGCACATCAGGGGCCTGAACAGCCGCTTTCACGGCATCGGCGCCACAACCAATCACGACATGAATGCGGTTAGCGCCGGCAGCGCGCGCGGCATCTAAGGTGTAATGAATTAGCGGCCGGCCAGACAACAGGTGCAGTACTTTAGGTAACCTAGATTGCATCCGGCTACCTTGTCCGGCGGCCAAAATGATGACTTCCAGCATGAAAGATTCGCTCAAGGCTCTATGCAATCGTCATCATTACCCACCGGGCCCAGTTTGCAAGCGTGCGAGGGCCCTTCGGCAAACAAACACCAAAATAAACCCGTTTATTGGGGGGGGTATTACCCGCGGCCGGCGCGGTTCTTAAGTTTACGGAGAGCAGACAACTGCGCCGTCGCTTCCGCTAATTGCGCGGAAGCGAGGCCGTAATCAATTTCTCCCTGCTGATTGGCAAGCGCTTCCTCGGCGTTTTGACGCGCCGTCTCGGCAGCGGCCTCGTCGATATCGTCAGCCCTGACAGCGGTATCAGCCAACACAGTGACCACGTCGCCCTGGACTTCTAGAAAACCGCCTGAAGCATAATAAACGTGCTCTTCACCCGTTGGCTCAACAAGACGAATGGGGCCCGGAATCAGCCGCGTTAACAAAGCAGCATGTCCATGGCATACGCCCAACTCGCCCTCTATGCCGGTAGCGACGAGGAGCTCCACCAGCCCTGAGTAAATCTGAGTTTCTGCGCTCACAATATCGCACTGTAAGATCATCGCCATAAGTCAGTCCCCGACGCGCGTCAGAGCTTAGCCGCCTTTTCGACCGCCTGCTCAATCGAGCCCACCATATAAAATGCCTGCTCAGGAAGGTGATCAAAATCGCCCCCTAAAATACCGTTAAAGCCAGCAATGGTGTCTTTGAGTGAAACATAGATGCCCGGTGAGCCGGTGAAAACCTCTGCGACGTGAAACGGCTGCGACAGGAATCGTTCAATTTTTCGAGCACGGGACACCGTTGTTTTATCTTCTTCGGAAAGCTCATCCATTCCCAAAATAGCAATAATGTCTTTGAGTTCTTTATAGCGCTGCAACACGGACTGCACACCACGCGCCACCTCATAGTGTTCCTGACCAATAATCAGTGGGTCAAGTTGGCGCGATGTCGAGTCGAGCGGGTCAACCGCAGGGTAAATACCCTTCGCAGCAATATCCCGACTCAACACCACGGTGGAATCTAGGTGCGCAAAAGTCGTCGCAGGAGAGGGGTCAGTTAGATCGTCCGCCGGGACATAAACGGCTTGAATAGAGGTAATCGAACCGGTCTTAGTCGACGTAATGCGCTCCTGCAAAACGCCCATCTCCTCCGCCAAAGTGGGCTGATACCCCACCGCAGAAGGCATACGACCCAACAGCGCCGACACCTCTGTTCCTGCCAAAGTATAGCGGTAAATATTGTCGACAAATAACAGCACATCGCGCCCATCGTCGCGGAATTTCTCCGCCATGGTCAGACCTGTTAGGGCAACACGGAGACGGTTACCAGGGGGCTCGTTCATCTGCCCGTACACCATGGCGACCTTAGATTTATCCAACTCCTCGACATTCACAACGCCAGATTCTTGCATCTCGTAATAAAAGTCGTTTCCTTCTCGAGTCCGCTCACCCACACCGGCGAACACGGACAGTCCGGAGTGCTCGGTCGCAATATTGTTGATGAGCTCCATCATATTGACCGTTTTACCCACACCGGCACCGCCAAATAGACCGACCTTGCCGCCTTTAGCGAAGGGGCATACTAAGTCGATGACTTTAATACCCGTCTCTAATAACTCATCTGACGCAGCAAGTTCGTCGTAAGCCGGTGCCGCGCGGTGGATAGCGGCACGAGCCTGCTCACCGATGGGACCTCTTTCGTCAATTGGGTTGCCCAGCACGTCCATGATGCGACCCAGCGTCTCAATGCCCACAGGAACCGAGATCGGTGCACCCGTATTTTCAACGTTTAATCCACGACTCACCCCTTCAGACGGGCCCATCGCAATAGCGCGCACAACGCCGTCACCCAGTTGCTGCTGGACCTCGAGGGTCAGCCCTTTCTCTGCGACCGTTAATGCGTCATAAACCTGCGGTACGCTGTCACGTGGAAACTCCACGTCAATCACGGCACCAATGACTTGTACGACCTTTCCGCTACTCATTTCCCGGTCCTCATCTTAAAAGGTATGCAGTCAACACCGCGCTGCATCGTGTTACGTTATTGGATCACGCCTCAGCCTATCGCTGCCGCGCCCCCTACTATTTCTGCCAGTTCCTGGGTAATCGCCGCTTGCCGTGCCTTGTTATAGACCAGCTGTAAATCTTCGATTAGCTCGCCCGCGTTGTCCGTTGCATTTTTCATTGCGATCATTCGAGCGGCCTGCTCGCAAGCACCATTTTCTACCACGGCTTGATAAACGAGGGACTCGATATAGCGCACCATTAGTGCATCGAGAAGCTCTCGCGCATCTGGCTCGTAGAGGTAATCCCAATGATGAGACAGCGATTCGTTTTGTTCTGCCTTTAAAGGCAGTAACTGTTCGACAGTTGGCGACTGCGTCATGGTGTTCACAAACTCATTTCCAGCGAGATACAGCGCGTCAATTCGACCCTCTGTATAAGCATCTAACATGGATTTAACGCCACCGATCAGATCCCCCAGAGACGGCTCCTCGCCCAGGTCCTTTACCGTCGCCGTGACATTGCCCCCAACGCTGGCAAAAAAACCGCCGGCTTTAGCGCCAACCAAGCACAGCTCGATCTCAACACCCGAATCTTGCAAGTCCTTCATGGACGCAATAGCGCTTTTAAATAAATTGATATTGAGTCCACCGCACAATCCGCGGTCCGTCGACACAATGATGTAACCCGCCCGCTTAACCTCTCGCTCCTGCATATAGGCGTGACGATACTCTGGAGTTGAATTGGCAATATGACCCACTACCGCACGCATCCGCTGCGCATAGGGCTTTCCAACCTCCATACGGTCTTGGGCACGACGCATCTTGCTAGCAGCCACCATTTCCATGGCGCTGGTGATCTTCTGAGTACTCTGAATACTCGTGATCTTAGTGCGTATTTCTTTACCAGCTGCCATGCGGTCTTACCAAGTCTGAGTTGATTTAAACGTTGCTATCGCGGACTTAAAGGACGCCTCTCGGTCATCATTCCAGTCGCCATCTGCGTCAATTTGTTGCATGACTTCGGCATGTTCAGCTCGCATGTAACTCAATAACGCGGCCTCAAAATCACCAATCTTGGCGACGTCTACATCTTGCAAGTCACCCTCATTGCCGGCGTACAACAACACACCCATATCAGCGATCGACAACGGTGCGTACTGTTTCTGCTTCATCAACTCGGTAATGCGCTCGCCGTGCTCTAGCTGCGCTTTAGTCGCATCATCGAGATCAGAGGCAAACTGCGAGAACGCAGCCAACTCCCGGTACTGAGCCAGTGCGGTACGGATACCGCCAGACAGTTTTTTAACAATCTTGGTTTGCGCCGCGCCACCCACCCGCGAAACGGAAATACCGGCGTTCATTGCGGGTCGCACACCGGCATTGAACATATCGGCTTCTAAGAAGATTTGACCGTCAGTAATAGAAATGACGTTGGTCGGGACAAATGCTGACACGTCACCCGCTTGCGTCTCTATCACAGGCAAAGCGGTTAAAGAGCCCGTTTGGCCCTTCACTTCTCCGCCCGTTGCCTGCTCAACGTAGTCAGCATTGACTCGAGCAGCACGTTCTAACAAACGAGAGTGCAAATAAAAGACGTCCCCTGGGTAGGCTTCACGTCCAGGTGGCCGACGCAGTAACAAGGAAATTTGCCGATACGCTACCGCCTGCTTAGAGAGGTCGTCATAGATAATCAATGCGTCCTCACCACGATCTCGGTAATACTCACCCATCGTACATCCCGCAAATGGCGCCAAGTACTGCATGGCTGCT
>Ga0257110_1000238_pt1 | contig 28776 bp, 22 predicted proteins | sample LP_taG_7_FD_190184 | JGI IMG/M metagenome (GOLD analysis project Ga0257110, IMG submission 190184) | Marine microbial communities from Northeast Subartic Pacific Ocean, Canada - LP_J_2015_P26_10m | ecosystem: Environmental > Aquatic > Marine > Oceanic | place: Canada: Northeast Subartic Pacific...
GGCGGGCAGCTCTATCAAGGCGCCGCATTGAGCCCTAGTCTCTTGCTGAAACGTGCCGAGCAGATGGTGTCGGACGGTGCTCAGCTGTTAGACGTGGGGGGGGAGTCGACCCGACCCGGCGCAACGCCTGTTTCTGAATCGGAAGAACTGGACCGGGTGCTCGGTGCCGTAGAGGCGCTGACTCGCCATGTTGACGCCGTGGTTTCGGTGGACACGAGTACGCCAAGCGTGATGACCCAGTCGGCGCGACTAGGTGCGGGACTCCTGAACGATGTCAGAGGCTTTCGGCGAGCAGGAGCACTGGAGGCGGCGTCTGCCACGGGGCTACCGCTTTGTATTATGCATATGCAAGGCGAGCCCGAGACGATGCAGCAAAACCCCCAGTACGATGATGTGTTGTCGGGTGTCCGTGATTTTTTTAACGGTCGCCTTAGCGCCTGTCAGGCAGCGGGTATTTCACAGGATCGGATTATTCTCGATCCAGGGTTCGGGTTCGGCAAGACCGCTGAACATAATTTCCACCTCTTGGCGCAATTGGGAGAACTGTGTCTGGCTGAGCATCCTATTTTGGTGGGGCTGTCCAGAAAGTCGATGATTGCCAGCGTGTTGGACCAGGCGCCAGAAGAGCGCGTGTTCGCCAGCGTGGCACTAGCACTGATGGCGGTTGAGCGAGGGGCGAGTATAGTGCGAGTTCACGACGTTGCCGCTACGGCGGATGCTTTGGCGATGTGGGGTGCTTTACCCCGGAGTATCGATCGATGAGCAAACAATTTTTTGGCACCGATGGTATTCGCGGCGCAGTAGGTCAATACCCCATTACGGCTGACTTTATGCTCAAGCTAGGTTGGGCTGCAGGCAAGGTGTTTGCCGAAACCGACAGCGGTACGCATGTCTTAATCGGCAAAGATACTCGTGTATCGGGCTACATGTTTGAGTCTGCGCTGGAGGCAGGTCTGGTAGCGGCTGGCGCCCGTGTCACCTTGCTGGGGCCGATGCCGACGCCGGCAGTGGCAATGCTAACGCGCAGCCAAAAAGCCTCGGCAGGTATTGTGATCAGCGCGTCACACAACCCGTTTAGCGACAATGGCATCAAGTTCTTTAATGCCGATGGCGGCAAGCTATCGGACGAGGTGGAATTGCAGATCGAGGCTCAGTTAGGGCAGCCCATGGAGACCGTCCCCTCTGCCGAATTGGGTAAAGCGACGCGATTGTCGGATGCGCCGGGTCGCTACGTCGAATTTTGTAAAAATACCTTTCCAGCGGCGTTGAGTTTACGTGGGCTGAAGCTGGTGGTTGATTGTGCGCATGGCGCGACCTATCAAGTAGCGCCCCAAGTGTTTGCTGAGTTGGGTGCCTCGGTCGTTGAAGTGGGCGCTGAGCCCGATGGCTTCAACATTAATGAAGGGGTAGGGTCGACCTCACCGGCTGCGCTGCAGGAGAAAGTGTTGAGTGAGCAGGCCGATGCGGGCATTGCGTTTGATGGTGACGGTGATCGTGTGCAGTGTGTCGCCGCAGACGGTAGCGTCGTCGATGGTGACGAATTGCTGTTCATTATCGCCATGGATCGCGCGCGTCGTGGCGGGATTGTCGAAGGGGTTGTCGGCACACAGATGACCAACTTAGGCATGGAGCAAGGATTAGCGGAGCACGGGATTTCGTTAGTGAGAGCGGGCGTGGGCGATCGTCATGTCTTGGCGGCGATGTCGCAAAAGGGCTGGTTACTGGGTGGAGAGGCCTCCGGCCATATTATTTGCGGAGACGTAGCGACCACTGGCGATGGTATTATTGCTGCCTTGCAGGTGTTAGCAGCGATGATCGGCTCTGGAGAGTCCTTGCTCAGTTTAAAAAGTGGCATGTGCAAACTCCCACAGACCATGATCAACGTGCCGATAGCTGCCGGCTTCGAGCTCACACAGTGCGCCCCAGCGCTCGCTGAAAGCGAGCGAGTGGAGGCTTTGCTGGCAGACAGAGGGCGTCTGGTGCTCAGGCCTTCAGGTACTGAACCGGTGATCCGAGTGATGATCGAGGGCAGGGATGCAGCTGAGAATCTGCAACTGGCCGAGGGTCTTGCTGAGGTCATTCGGCAGTCCGTTTAGCGGGGTTGCGAGGGGGAGCCGCGCCCAGTATCATCTCGCGCCCTAGAGTTCTGCCTCGAAAAGGTCGATTGATGGAACAAATAACGCTCATAGTTCATCTGTTGGTTGCACTCGCACTGATTGCATTGATTTTGCTGCAACGCGGCAAAGGCGCTGATATTGGCGCCTCATTTGGTGCGGGCGGGTCCCAGACCTTATTTGGCAGTGGCGGAAGTGGTAATGCGCTAACCCGAATGACCGCTTGGTTATCGGCGATTTTTTTCGCGAGTAGTTTTGGGTTGGCTGTGATTGCCGATAACCGCACGGCGAGCGAAGAGGATTTGGGGTTCGAGATTCCGATGACGCAAGCTGCAGACACTGATATGCCGTTAACTGATATGCCGGTGATGGATTCTCAGGGGGATCTTCCTCTGAACGACGCACCCGCCGTTGAAGGCGAGTGATGAACACAATTTGCGGGAGTGGTGGAATTGGTAGACACGCTATCTTGAGGGGGTAGTGGCCTTTGGCTGTGCGGGTTCAAGTCCCGCCTTCCGCACCAATTATTAAAAGGCTTCCCTTGGGAAGCCTTTTTGGTTTTTAAAGTCTGTATGAAGGCAGCTACGATAGGCACCTGAATTGCCCTACGATCGGCCGTTTACGCCCCGTAGGCAGGCTAAGACTAGCTGAGAGTCAGCGTGACCGTGATGGCCACATTGTTTGTCAGCTTCTCTGGCACTGTCTATGGAAAATTGTGCTACTGAAAATTGTGCTGTGCCTAGGGATCGATTGATCAGGTAGGAGCATACAGGGGAGGTTTCTGCGGTTGCTCGTGCCGCTGCGTTGTCATCGTCAAGAATGATGGGTGGTCAAGACCGAGACGGTAAATGTTCCAGTTGACGCCGGTGCCCACGATTCCTATACTCCGCGACCTCAGTTTGTGGTCTATGGCCACTGTGACGCCTGCGTCGACCTAGTCGTGAACTAGTAGATGCTGAAAAGGGGGCGGTCACGAAGAGTATTGATGCGGGGTGGAGCAGCCTGGTAGCTCGTCGGGCTCATAACCCGAAGGTCGTCGGTTCAAATCCGGCCCCCGCTACCAATTTGACGGCAGACAAGTGTTTGCTGGCCGTCACATCGAAAGCCCCTTTTGGGGCTTTTTTGTGGCCGCTTGTTGAGGTGGGGTGGAGGAAAACGATGTCGGGGAGGGAAGCGAATTTAATGCAGCTCTTGCAGCCGACGATAGAATCGATGGGCTTTAAGTTGTGGGGAATCGAATTGGTTTCTCCAGGAAAGCGCCCCACATTGCGGATCTATATTGATGCCGACGACGGGGTGAGCATTGATCATTGTGCTCAAGTGAGCCATCAGGTGAGTGGGGTGCTCGACGTTGAGAACCCGATTAACGGAGAATATACCCTAGAGGTATCTTCTCCCGGTGTAGACCGATTGCTGTTTCGTCCGGAACATTACGCCGCTTATGAGGGCGAGGTGGTGGATATTCGGCTTAGGCTGCCGGTGGCAGGGAGACGGCGTTTTAAAGGGTTTTTGGTCGCGATGAATGATGAGTCAATCACGCTAGAGATTGACGATGATGAGTTTGAGTTGCCCCGGCGATCGATTGATCGAGCCAGGGCTTTTCCCCGGCTAGAGCTTGGCCAGGGTAAACATTAGGGCGGTAATACTGTGACGACAGGCCGGTCATGAACTGGCCTCGACAATAAGTAGAGAGCGAAGAGATGAGTAAAGAAATCTTGATGGTTGCTGAGGCAGTCTCGAATGAAAAGGGGGTGTCCGAGGACATCATCTTTGAGGCGATTGAGTTGGCGCTGGCTACGGCGACCGCAAAGCGGTACGACGAGGAAGCCGATATTCAAGTCGTTATTGATCGAGAGTCCGGAGACTACGTGACGAAGCGTCGCTGGTTGGTGATGCCGGATACCGAGATGGCCCTTTTGGGAACGCAATTCACTACCGAAGAAGCAGCGGAAGTGAGCGCATCACTGCAAATTGGTGATTATCACGAGGAAACGGTCGAAAACGTCGGGTTTGGGCGCATTGCTGCGCAGACTGCAAAGCAAGTGATCGTGCAACGGGTGAGGGATGCAGAGCGCGCTCAGATTGCGGATGAGTATCGCAGTCGAGAAGGTGAGCTGCTGGCAGGTACCGTTAAGAAAGTGACTCGAGACAATATTATCGTAGACCTGGGTAACAACGCCGAAGGCCTGTTGCCTCGTGGTGAGTTAGTGGGCAGAGAGACCTTCCGGATTAATGATCGGGTGCGTGCCGTTCTGACTGAGATTAATACGGAATCACGGGGCCCGCAGCTCATCTTGTCGAGATCTTGCCAAGAAATGCTGGTTGAACTCTTTAAAATTGAAGTGCCAGAAATTTCCGAGGGCGTCATTCAGATCAGGGCGGCCGCAAGAGACCCCGGTTCAAGAGCCAAGATCGCCGTCAAGACCGGTGATCAGCGGATTGATCCTGTCGGTGCCTGTGTGGGTATGCGCGGATCCCGCGTTCAGGCGGTCTCCAACGAGCTGGACAACGAGCGCGTCGATATTATTCTTTGGGACGATAATCCCGCTCAGCTGGTCATCAATGCGATGTCTCCTGCAGAAGTGGAGTCGATCGTGGTTGATGAGGATAACTCGACGATGGAAGTCGCGGTTGCTGAAGACAATCTGGCACAAGCTATTGGTCGTGGCGGACAAAACGTGAGGCTGGCATCGGACCTCACTGGTTGGGTTATCAACGTCATGAGCGTCGATGACGCGATTGAAAAGCAAGAGACGGAAGCGGGCGAAGTGATCGAGCGCTTTATGGTCGCGCTGGATATAGACGAAGATATCGCTGCGGTGCTGGTGGAAGAGGGCTTCACGACGCTTGAAGAAATCGCCTATGTCCCACTGGAAGAAATGAACAACATTGAAGGGTTCGACGAGGAAATCTCGGAGGAGCTCCGGGCGAGAGCAAAAGATGCGCTCCTCACGCAGGCCATCGCATCAGAAGAGGAATTGGATGCGCATGAGCCCGCTGAGGATTTGCTCACGATGGAGGGTATGGATCGACACTTGGCGTTCTTATTGGCAAGCAAGGGGATCATTACGATGGAAGATCTCGCTGAGCAGGGCGTCGACGATTTATTAGATATTGAAGGTATGACGGCAGAGCGTGCGGCTGAAGTGATTATGACAGCTCGCGCCCCTTGGTTCGCTGAAGAGGAAGAGGCAACCGCCTGACAGAATGTTGGGCTGAGAATGCACTCAAAGAACTGAGCGGTTTGGGAGAAAAAGATGGCACAAGTGACAGTATCGCAGTTAGCGGAAACAGTGGGCGCATCGGCAGAGCGATTGCTTGCCCAGATGAAGGATGCGGGCTTGCCCCATGCCTCCGCTGAAGAGGCTGTCTCGGAGGAGGATAAGCAAACGCTGCTCGCCTTCCTGAAGAAAAGCCACGGAGAGGGAACGGGCGCGCCCAAGAAAATCACCCTCAAGCGCAAGTCTGTGAGTACGTTGCGAGCGAGCGGTGCCGGCAAGCGCACGGTGAACGTTGAAGTGCGTAAGAAGCGGACTTACGTCAAACGCGACGAAGAGGCGGAGTCAACGGAGGAAGCCGGTGTTTCTGAGTTAGTAGAAGAAGTGGCAGCCGCGCCGAGCGCAGAGGTGCTTGAAGCCTCCGTGGCAGAACCAGAAGTAGAGGTTGCAGTAGACGACACGGTATCAGCGGTAGACGAGAAAGACCCAGAGGTATTGCGGCAACGAGCCGCTGCGCGTCGTAAGGCGGAAGAGCAAGCGAGACAGCTGCAGTTAGACGCAACGGTCAAAGCGCGCGCCGAAGAAGCTGAACGGCAAGTACAAGAGGCGGCCGCTCAGCCTGCCAGTAAAGACGTGGATAAAAAACCGAAGCGCCTTCATGCCGCGCCGGCAAAGACCGATGCAGCGCCGAAAAGAGATGAGCTACGACGTAAGTCGGGTAAGGGCCGCACAGACCGTGGTGGCGCTCGCGGCAAGCAGCGAGGCCACAATCTGTCGATTACTGATTTGGCAGCCGCAGAAGGGGGCGTCGTCAGGCGCCGCGGAAGCCGCAGGAAGAAGGGTCAAGGCGAACCCAATCAGCATGGCTTCGAGCAGCCCACAGACCGAATAGTGTATGACGTTAATGTGCCAGAGAGCATTATGGTTGGCGACTTGGCGCAGCAGATGGCGGTCAAGGCGGGCGAGGTGATCAAAGAGCTGATGAAGCTTGGCGTGATGGCCACGATTAACCAAGTGCTAGACCAAGACACCGCCACGCTTGTGGTGGAAGAGCTCGGCCATCGCGTCGTCCTCAAAAGTGCGGAGGAAGTCGAGGAGCGACTCGAGGAAACCTTGACCAACCAGGGCGGTAATCCAGAGCCAAGAGCGCCTGTAGTAACCGTCATGGGCCACGTCGACCATGGTAAAACGTCGTTGCTGGATTATATTCGCGAGTCGCGAGTCGCCAGTGGCGAAGCGGGAGGAATTACCCAGCACATTGGGGCGTACCACGTGAAAACTGGCCGAGGCATGATCACCTTCCTCGATACCCCCGGTCACGCCGCCTTTACTGCAATGCGAGCGCGGGGTGCCAAATCGACCGACATCGTGATTTTGGTGGTGGCGGCTGATGATGGTGTGATGCCGCAAACAGAAGAGGCCGTCCAGCACGCAAAGGCAGCGGGCGTTCCGATTGTGGTGGCAGTCAACAAGATGGACAAAGAGGGTGCTGATCCTGAGCGAGTGAAAAACGAGCTATCGGCAAAAGAGGTCATACCAGAAGAGTGGGGCGGTGATACTCAATTTATTCCTGTGTCTGCGCATACGGGAGAGGGCGTTAACGAATTGCTCGACGCACTGTTACTGCAATCGGAGTTGTTGGAGCTGACTGCTCCCGCTGACGTGCCGGCATCGGGCATCGTGATTGAGTCACGGCTTGACAAAGGACGCGGTGCGGTTGCGTCATTGCTGATTCAGCAAGGTACGTTGCGGCAGGGCGATATTGTGCTCGCCGGCGTGCAGTCTGGTCGAGTGAGAGCCATGTTGGATGAAAATGGCCAGCAGATAAAAGAAGCAGGTCCGAGTATTCCCGTAGAGGTGTTAGGTCTTGATGGGACGCCCGACGCGGGGGATCCCGTCGTCGCGTTGGAGAGCGAAAAGAAGGCCCGTGAGGTCGCCGATTTCCGACAAGAAAAAATGCGAACCTCCAAGTTGGCACGGCAGCAAGCCGCTAAGCTCGACAATATGTTCGAGACGATGACGGCTGGATCGGTCGAGACCTTGAACTTGATTATCAAGGCGGATGTCAGGGGCTCATTTGAGGCGCTTCAAGGCGCGTTGATCGATCTGGGCAATGATGAGGTGAAGGTCAATATTGTGTCAGGGGGTGTTGGTGGTATCTCTGAGACTGATATTAGTCTGGCCATGACGAGCTCTGCCATCATTATTGGCTTTAACACGCGAGCTGATGTGAAGGCGCGCGCCGCAGCGGAGAACGAAGGTGTCGAAATCCGTTATTACAACGTCATTTATGATTTGATTGATGATGTGCGGGCCGCTCTGTCGGGCATGCTATCGCCCGAGATGCGAGAGGAAATTGTCGGTATCGCAGAGGTGCGCGATGTATTCCGGTCCCCCAAGTTTGGCCTGATTGCTGGCTGTATGGTGATCGAAGGCACCGTTCATCGTTCCAAGCCCATTCGGGTCTTGCGCGATAACATTGTGATCTACGAGGGTGAGTTAGAATCTTTGCGCCGCTTTAAAGACGACGCTAGCGAAGTGCGTAACGGCACGGAGTGTGGCATTGGTGTGAAAAATTATACTGATGTTAAAGCGGGCGATCTCATCGAAGTCTTCGATGTCAATGAAATCGCTAGGAGCCTCTGAAGGGACTCACTATGGGCAAGGAATTCGAGCGGACGCAGCGCGTCAGTCAGTTCTTGCATCAAGAACTCGCAAGACTATTGCACTCGACGGTGAGGGATCCGCGGGTTGACAGGATCAATCTGACTGAGGTTGAGGTGAGTCGAGACTTGTCTCATGCCAAGGTTTTTTTCACCTTGCTAGATGACCAGTCTGAGGCCGATCGAGCCGACATCGCGGCGGTACTGAAGAAAGTGTCGGGGTTTTTACGGTCTGAACTTGCTAAGCAGTCCTCCATGCGAACGGTACCAAGACTGAGCTTTCGCTATGATGAGAGTGTCGGACGCGGACGCGATATGGAGAGTTTACTCCGAGACGTTCGTAAAGCCGACGCGGTACTCTTTAACCATCAGGGTATCAACGAGAGTGTGGGTGAAGGCGCTGACGCAGAGGTCCACACTGGCTCAGACTTAAATACAGACTCAGACCCTGCAGAAGCCTAGCCAAGATGGCTCGCCGGCGAAAAGGACGGTCGGTCAACGGCTTGTTGATATTGGACAAGTCTGCGGGAATGACCTCCAATGGCGCACTGCAGCGCGCTAAACGCCTCTTCACAGCGGCCAAAGCGGGCCATACGGGTGCGCTAGATCCATTGGCGACAGGTGTGCTGCCACTGTGTTTTGGTGAGGCGACAAAATTCTCACAGTTTTTGCTCGACGCTGACAAAGGGTATCTCAGCACCATCGTGCTCGGTATTGCGACCGATACCGCCGATGCGGACGGCCAGGTGATCGCGCGAAAAGAGGCAACAGCGGTCGATGCAGACGCAGTGCGTCATGCTATGGCAACACTGACCGGCGCGATTGAGCAAGTACCGCCGATGTACTCTGCCCTGAAAGTGGATGGCCAGCCCCTCTACAAGCGGGCTCGGGCGGGAGAAGAGGTCGAACGATCCGCTCGCCCAGTTCACATCCATCATTTCGATTTATTAGATTATGTCCCCGGTGAGTCGGCTGAAATCAGCGCGGCAGTGCTCTGTAGCAAAGGCACCTACATTCGCGCCTTGGCCGAGGACCTCGGCACGGCATTGAACCTGCCGGCTCATGTTAAGACGCTGCGACGAACGCAGGCCGGACCCTTTGGACTCGCTAATGCGGTGACGTTGGCGCAGTTAGAGGCGGCTGTGGATACTGGTTCGGAGGACAGTCTCGATGCACTGCTGCTGCCTGTTGACGCTAGCCTCACCCATTTACCGAGTGTATTGCTCTCAGAAGCTGCAACTTTTTACCTGCGAAAGGGCCAGACAGTGGTAGTGCCAAATGGCCCACAGAGTGGTATGGTGCGGATCGCCGGCGCAGAGGGAGAGTTCCTCGGTGTCGGAAAAGTACAGGAGGATGGGACCTTAGCGCCCGTAAGACTTCTGGCACAGTGATTAGCGGCAGGTGCCGTTTCACGAACCTCTCTGTAAACCTGCACGGATAGGCTCGCTTCTACAAAGCAGGTTGGAGAAAGTATCATGGCGTTGGATGCAGCAACGAAAGCAACTATTGTAAAAGATTATCAGCAGTCTGAGGCTGACACCGGATCTCCGGAAGTACAGGTAGCCTTGCTCACAGCCAATATCGAGCAACTGCAGTCCCATTTTAAAGATCATGCGCAGGACCATCACTCACGTCGAGGATTGATCCGCATGGTGAACCAACGTCGAAAATTACTCGATTACCTTAAGCAAAAAGACGCCGCCCGCTATACGGATTTGATTAAGCGGTTGGGTCTACGACGCTGAGGATGAATCGGGGCTGGCGTGTTGCCAGCCCAGTCATATTTGGAGAAAACAAGTGAATGTAGTGAAAAAAACTTTCCAGTACGGTGATCATGAGGTCACGCTGGAAACAGGTCGTATTGCGCGACAGGCAACCGGTTCGGTTTTGGTATCGATGGGTAGCACGAGTGTTTTGTGTACGGTGGTAGCCGACCCAAAGGCAAAGCCGGGTCAGCCATTTTTCCCGTTGGGCGTGCATTACATCGAGAAGCGGTATTCGGTCGGTAAAATACCAGGCGGTTTTTTCAAGCGTGAAGCACGGCCTAGCGAAAAAGAGACGTTGACCTCGAGACTGATCGACCGACCCATCCGACCACTTTTTGAAGATGGTTTTATGAATGAGGTGCAAGTGGTTTGTACCGTCATGTCCGCTGATCACGACACCGATCCCGATATTCCCGCCATGATCGGTACGTCGGCTGCCTTGGCGTTATCAGGGTGCCCGTTTAATGGCCCCATCGGCGGAGCGCGAGTGGGTTTTACCGATGCCAGCGGCTATATGCTCAACCCTGGTTATGCGGCGCTGGCCGGAAGCCAGCTCGACATGGTCGTTGCAGGAACTCGTGACGCTGTTTTGATGGTGGAGTCTCAGGCACAAGAATTAACTGAGGACCAAATGTTGGGTGCGGTCTTGTTTGCACACCAAGAAATGCAGGCGGTCATTAACGCGATCAACGAACTGGTCAGCGAAGCAGGCAAGCCACGGTGGGATTGGAAAGCACCTGAGGCGGATGCCGGCTTAGTGAGCGCCGTCGAGGCGGCTGCGCAGGGACCCCTTGGTGAGGCGTATCGCACGACTGAAAAAACCGCCCGTTACGAGCAAGTGGGTCAGGTACGTGATCAGGTGCTGGCCGAGCTGGCCACAGAGGACGGTCCGTCTGCCGACGATGTGAAAGACGTGTTCAAGAGTCTTGAAAAGCGCATCGTGCGGAGCCGCATCTTGGCTGGTGAGCCACGCATCGACGGCCGGGATAACCGAACCGTGAGAGCGATCGCTTGCGAAGTCGATGTGCTGGCTAAAGCGCACGGTTCAGCACTGTTCACTCGCGGAGAGACGCAGGCGATTGGTGCTGTCACCTTGGGCTCTACCCGAGATGCTCAGATCATTGACGCTCTTGAAGGTGAGCGTCGTGACCCGTTCATGTTGCACTACAATTTCCCTCCCTACTCAGTGGGTGAGGCGGGACGAATTGGTTTTACCAGCCGCCGAGAAATTGGTCATGGCCGATTGGCGCGCCGCGGTCTGGCGGCAGTGCTGCCCAGTGCTGAGGAATTCCCTTATACCATCCGCGTGGTCTCGGAGATCACTGAATCGAATGGCTCGAGTTCTATGGCGTCCGTCTGTGTCGGATCTCTGTCAATGATGGCCGCTGGCGTGCCGTTATCGGCGCCGGTTGCCGGTATTGCGATGGGTTTGGTTAAGGATGGCAATCAGTTCGCCGTATTGACCGATATTCTCGGTGACGAGGACCACCTTGGTGATATGGACTTCAAAGTGGCTGGTACTGCCAAGGGCATCACCGCGCTGCAGATGGATATCAAGATCGAGGGTATTAACGAGGAAATCATGGAGCGTGCGCTCGAGCAGGCGCTAGAAGCACGACTGCATATCCTCGGACAAATGAATACGGTGCTGGATGCGCCACGCGAAATCACCTCAGATAACGCACCGAGCATGGCGACCTTAAAGGTCGATCAAGACAAGATTCGGGACATCATCGGTAAAGGCGGTGCAACGATTCGACAGATCACTGAAGACTCGGGTGCTACTGTGGATATCGATGACGACGGCACCGTTAAGGTGTTTGGCCAGAATGCAGCAGCGCGCGATGCGGCAGTTGAAATCATTATGTCGATTACGGCAGAAGCAGAGATCGGCGCCATTTACACGGGTAAAGTGGCAAGAATTGTCGACTTTGGTGCCTTTGTGACGATTTTGCCGGGCAAAGACGGGCTGGTGCACATTTCTCAAATCGCAGACGAGCGGGTCGAGAATGTGTCTGACTATTTGTCAGAAGGCCAAGACGTTCAAGTGAAGGTGTTGGATGTCGATCAACGAGGACGCATTAAGTTGTCGATGCGTGAAGTGGCCGACGAGTCTGGCTCCGCTGAAGCTGGCGATAGCGCCGATGCGCCAGAGGAAGAGTCTCTGTCAGAGGAGTAAATCACGTTTGGGGGCGCATGTGCGCCGCTTGGAAAGCCCGCTAACGCAAGTTCTCGGGCTTTTTTATTGCCTGCTATTACCTGTCATTGGCGTCGGGTAAGGATCGGCTTATGGCGCCTTTGTTGCATTACGGGAGTACACGACCTCGCCATTGACCATGGTCCAAGACACCACGGTGTCGAGTATCCGGTCTGCTTCGATTGTCATAAGGTCTTGTGACAGCACCGTGAGATCAGCTAGCTTGCCGACTTCAATAGAGCCTTTCTCACTTTCCTCAAAGGCTGCGTAGGCGCCCGCCAGGGTCATGGCATACAGTGCTTCTTGCCGAGTGAGCTTTTGTGCGGGTTCAAAGCCTGTCTCGGGGGTTCCGTCGAGGGATCGACGGGTCACCGCGGCATAAAAATTGGCAATGGGGTTAACGGGTTCCACTGGGGCGTCAGTTCCGGTCACGATGAGTACCCCTTCGCGCAGCAGATCTCGCCATATATAGGCGCCGTCTTCAATGCGCTGTCGGCCTAGCCGATCGATAGCCCATGGGCGATCAGAACTGAGATGAATGGGTTGCATCGAGGCGATCACTTGTTGTTCCGCGAACAATGCAGCATCCCCTAAGCGGAGATGCTGGGCGTGCTCGATTCGAAACCGGTGGTCTTCTGCTGCTTTGGTAAAAGGCGCAAAAACCGATAGCACCTCAGAATTGGCACGATCACCAATGGCATGCACATTGATTTGCCAATTATCGTCGCGCGTTGTGGCAATGAGGTCACTGAGTGCTTCGAGGCTAAAGGTGAGCACGCCTCGGGTATCCGGTGCATCCGAATAGGGGGCGTGTAACCAAGCGGTTCGAGAGCCGAGTGCGCCATCTGCCTGCACTTTAATCGAGCGAACAGCGAGCCGATGGTCGCCGTCATTAAGGAGTGGGCCTCGGGCTAACCACTCCTCCATGGCCCCTTCATCGCTGGCATAGACCATGGAGTAGAGCCTGACGATGAGGCTGCCTTCTTGAGCCATGCGGGTCTGTGCGGCGAGATCCACCTGTGACGCGCCGGCATCATGCGCGGTGGTAATTCCCTGACTCAACAGATGCCATTGTGCTGCATCCACCAAGGAGGTGGCTGTCTTTAAGTCGTACTGTTGCAGCGGGGCAGTGAGCTTGATGGCTGTCTCATGCAGTAGGCCTGTGGGTTTCCCGTTGAGACGCACAATGACACCGCCTTCGGGCGCTATAGAGTTACCTGTAATGTCCAGTGAGTCCATGGCAGCTTGGTTTAAGAGCACAGAATGTCCATTGGCATGTTCCAGTAGGACCGGATGGCTTGGCACCGCTCGAGACAGCGCCTCATGGGTTGGAAAGCCATTGAGATGCCCCTCAGGTGGCTGGGCCCATTTGCTCTGATGCCAGCCCGTGCCCAATATGACGGTACCTGGCCGCAACGCCCCTGCGCGGGCGCGAACGCGCTCGATGAGTTCGCTGAAATCCTGTGCACTCCTGAGATCAACAGACCGAAGTGCTGAGCCAATCCCCGCGACATGGACATGGGAATCAATGAGTCCTGGATAAGCCACTGCGTTATCCAGGTAGATGACGGCGGTGTTTGAGTCTGCGAGTTTTAGTGCCTCCTCTTGGCTGCCGACAAAGCGAAAACGACCACCCTGGATAGCAACGGCTTGCGCCTCAGGCTGCTGGGGATTCAGAGTGTAGAGTGTGCCGATAACAATGGTATCGGGGGGTGGGGTACTCGGTTGGCAGCCCGCGCCAAGCGCCGTCGTCAGCAACATCAGCAGAAAAAGGGATGATCGCAATAAAGTAAACCACATATGACACGGCTCCCGTGATGGTACCGAGCGTAAAGCGTATTCTCGGCAATAAAAAGGGGGGCCGAAGCCCCCCGTATCGTACTTGCTAGCGGTCTCGCTTAGAAGTTATAGCGATAACGTGCGTACCAGAACGCGCCACTGATACCGAAAGGTGAATACTGACTGTAAGTATTACCGAGGACGGTTGCGCTGTTGAAACCGAGGTTGTTCACATCGGTTGCTTTCTGGCCATTGTTATCCAACACGTTGTTGCCGCCGATCAGGATGCTAGAGTGATCACCGATCATGTACTCGACTTCGAGGTCAAGCAGGTACTCACTATCAAAAATAGCGTCGGTACCGAAGACGTCATTTTCGAAGCTGTCATACCACTCGTCGTAGAAGCTCAAACGCGCGAGGACTCTGAAGTTAGCCACTGAGTGGTTAGCCGATAGATTCCAACGCGTCTCAGGCGTGGTCGTTTCAATTTGTCGAATACGATTAGCACCGACCGTCTCAGGATTAAAGCCTTCGACTTCGGTCTTGTTGTTGTTGTAAGCCAAGTTCCAATCAGTCGTGCCGCCTAACCATTCGGTATAGGTTGAAACGACCACATCAACACCGTGAGTATTGGTGTCGAAATCATTGGTGAAGAATCGGAATTGGGTTAAATCACCGGCTCCAGGCACATTGTCAGCAACGAGCTGATCAATCTGGTCTTGGGTCAACTTGACCTCTGACGACAGGTTGATTCGATCTTCCATGTCAATGTCGTAGTAATCGACTGTGATCTCGAAGTTACCCAGCGTTGCGTACAGGCCCGCTGTAAAGTTGGTGGACTCCTCAGGGTCCAGCTCCTTTCCGCCAAATTGCAGTGCAATCGGGTTAGTCGCTGGGATGGTGCCATTGTTAATGAGCGTTGGTACGCCGTTCACGTTGGTCAGCTCGGTTGAGGTGTTAGAGGCGTTGGCTTGACCGGGGGTCGGAGCCTTAAAGCCAGTGCTGTAGGTTGAACGGACGCCGAAGTTATCAGTAATCGCCCAATTCGCACCGATTTTGTAGTTAGTGGTGTCGCCAAAGCCGTCGAAGTCCTCGTAGCGAATGGCCGCTTGGGTTACCAAGCTGTCCGTTGGTGTCCACTCTGCGTCGACATAGAAGGCATAGTTTTCACGCTCGAACGTACCGGACGTCGCCGCTGGAAAACCTGGGAACCCGTTAGAGGAGGTGCTGAAGCCCTGATCCGCTAGGATACCTGCGGTATAAGACTCTTCCTGACCAGCACCAATCTCAAACTCTTCGTTTCGGAACTCACCACCGAAGCCAATGTTCAGCGCGTCTGACACAGTCCAGCTCAGGTCGGCGTTGAAGTTGGTATCGGTTTGCTTGTACAAGCCGGGGTCAAAGTCCCGGGGTGAATCGGGGCCTAAGCTCGCATTCAACGTATTGTTGATGAAGAAATCCGCTTCGTTTTCACCGCGATAAGCACTGACGTCCCAACGCAAGTTATCGTTGATTTCTCCGCGTAAACCCAACAAGAAAGACATGTCAGTCACATCACCGCCGAATCGTGGGGTGAAGCCGCCTGGAATGGTTTCTTGGAAGCTGAAGCAATTGGGGTCGGCAACAACTTGCGCGAAGGCATCTGCGTCAGGTGTGACGTTATCGGCTCCGCCGAGTGCCACAACGGGACAGCCTTGGCCGTCGTTAGGAGTGAGATCACCGACTAGCAGTGTTTCGCCACCGTCACCACTGTAAACCGCGCCGCGGTTGGTGGGGTTACGGAAGAAGAAGCCACCGTCGACTTCTTTGCTGTTGTAGTTAGCGTGTCCGTAAAGGGTCAGCGTGTCGCTCAGGTCCATGCCAAAGTTGGCCCATAGCTTCATGTCGTCATTGACGATTGGGCGGCCCCAAATCATCGCTGGTGCAGGCACGTCTTGGTATCCATTGTCGATCAGCGTCTGTGCGTCTCCGCGTTGCTCTGAGCGGCTAGTTGGATCCGACTCGCCCCACTCGGCGGTCAGGTTCAAGAACCCGTTATCGCCCAAAGGTAGGCCGATGTTACCGGCAATCGTGACTTGCTCGCCGTCACCTTCTTTGTACTCGCCGTAACGAACCTCTAATGAACCACCCTCAGCACTGTCATTCAGTACGAAGTTCATCACACCTGCGATCGCATCTGAGCCGTATTGGGCTGACGCGCCGTCGCGCAACACTTCAATGCGCTTCAGTGCGGCGCCAGGAATGGCTGCAGCATCGGGGCCCTGTGAACCGTTAGAGATGCCGTTGCCGAGCCAAGTGATCACTGAGGCACGATGGCGACGCTTGCCGTTGACCAACATCAACGTGTGGTCAGGCGCTAAGCCGCGTAAGTTGGCAGGCCGCACTAGGGTCGCTGCGTCACTAATTGGTTGGTCATTCACGTTGTAGGAAGGGATGACATTTCTGAGCAGGTTGCTCATGTCGGTGTCGCCCTGGTTGCTCATGGTCTCACCGCCGATGACATCGACAGGAGCGGGTGAGTCAAGCGCAGAACGGCCTTGTGTTCGAGTACCGATGACCACGACTTCTTCGGTCAGGGTTTCTTCCTGTGCCAAGACGTTAAACGTGGGCACCATAGTCGCGGCTGCAACCGCCACTGTGAGGGTGCGAATGGGAAATTTCATGCATGTCTCCAAAATAAAAAAAGTTTACCCGGGCGCATCGTGAGACGAGTCTCTGGATGCTACTGGGTACCATTAGTTTGTATTTTTATTGTGTTTGAAACGGACAGTCGTGGTGCTCGTCTGGTGGCCAAATTATACGGAAATTGGAGGCCGCATACTGCTGGAAAATCGTAAATTTTAACCCTTATCGGGCGTGTGGGAAGCGGTAGCTGAGACGCGCCATCCAGCTCGTTAACGGACTCGCGCTGTCGCCCTGTTGACACGCATTACGCGACATTGAGCTTGTTGGGCGAAATGAGGCGATACCAGTCTCCCGCCGTCAGCGGGGGATCGCGATAACGGGAAACAACCCGCCAGCGGAGTTATTGAGCGGCGGTCGGTCGGTGCACCTCGCTATCTAGCGTTACGGCGCATTCCGACCCGCTATGAGATCTTCGACCACTGAAGGGTCGGCGAGCGTTGAGGTATCGCCGAGGCTTTTGAGGTCATTTTCGGCGATTTTACGTAAAATTCGACGCATTATCTTCCCAGATCGCGTTTTAGGCAACCCGGGCGCCCACTGAATCTGGTCTGGTTTTGCAATGGGCCCAATTTCTTGAACACATAAACCCACCAGTTCGGCACGCAGCGCCTCACTGTCTTCGATGCCCGACATGGGGGTGATGTAGGCATAGATCCCCTGTCCTTTGATGTCGTGGGGATAACCCACCACCGCAGCCTCGGCAATATCGGGGTGCAAGACCAGCGCACTCTCTACCTCAGCGGTGCCCATGCGATGGCCTGACACGTTCAGCACATCGTCGACACGCCCAGTGATACGCAGATAGCCATCCTCATCTCGTAATGCGCCATCCCCGGTAAAGTAGTAGCCGGGATAGACGCCGAAATACGTGTCGATCATCCTCTGATGATCGCCATAAACGGTCCGGATCTGGCCCGGCCAGGACTGCTTGATGACCAAATAACCCGATCCCGGCCCCGTGATTTCTTGACCCTGCTCGTCAAGCAGAGCGGGTTCAATGCCGAAAAACGGGAAACTCGCGAACCCCGGTTTGAGTGCATGGGCGCCAGGGAGCGGCGTAATCATGACGCCACCCGTTTCTGTTTGCCACCAAGTGTCGACAATAGGACACCTGCCCTCTCCTACAATGCTGTGGTACCACTCCCACGCCTCTGGATTAATCGGTTCTCCGACTGAACCAATGATGCGCAATGAGCTTCGGTCGTGACGGGTCACTAAGTCGTTGCCCAAGCTCTGCAGTGCACGGATAGCAGTCGGGGCGGTGAAGAAGGAGTTGACTCGATGTTTGGCAATGATTTGCCAAAATCGATCACCCTCGGGGTAAGTCGGTACACCCTCGAACATGAGCGTTGTTGCGCCAATCGCAAGAGGGCCATAAACGATATAGGTGTGGCCGGTTACCCAGCCGACATCGGCAGTACACCAATAGGTTTCACCCTCTCGATAGTCGAATACAGTTTTCATCGATAAGGCTGCCTGCAATAAATAACCGCCTGTTGTGTGCAATACCCCCTTTGGCTTTCCGGTCGAGCCAGAGGTGTACAGAATGAACAGTGGGTCCTCGCTGTCCATCCACTCTGGTTCGCAGTCGTCAGACACCGTTGCGACTGCCTCGTGATACCAAACGTCTCGCGCCGCATCCCACTCGATGGCGTCACCGGTACGGCGCACCACCAACACGTTATCGACACAATCAGTCTCTTTGATCGCGGCATCGACGTTGCTTTTTAAAGGGATCGCTTTACCACCTCGAACCCCTTCGTCAGCAGTGATGACCAGCTGACAGGCAGCGTCATTGATTCGATCTTTTAGAGCTTCCGGTGAGAATCCGCCAAATACGACCGAGTGAACCGCGCCGATTCGGGCGCAGGCCAGCATGGCAAAGGCCGCCTCTGGGATCATGGGCATATACAGGCACACGCGATCGCCTTTTTTGATCCCAAGGTGCCTCAGCACATTGGCAAATCGGCAGACGTGAGTCTTGAGTTCCTGATAGGTAAAAGCCTGACTTTCGTCGGGCTGGTCACCCTCCCATACGATTGCAGTTTGATCCGCCCGGTCGGGCAAGTGTCGATCAATACAGTTCACCGAGACATTGAGCTGTGCGTCGACAAACCAACGCGCCTGTCCAATATCGAGGTTATTGTCTGAGACCTGACGCCAGGGTTTGTGCCAGCTCAGCAGTGCCTCAGCTTGAGCGGCCCAAAAGGCATCGGGATCTTCGATCGACTGCTGATAGAGTGTGGCGTAGCCCTCTGGCGTGATGTGCGCATCACTGAAGTGTGCTGGGATGGGGTAAAGCGCTGATTCAGGCATAGGATGCGGCCGATTTGAAGAGGTCTGCGATAGTAGGCGACAGACCCATGGACAACAAGCCGCCTCGTGGCTTTGGCCCAGACTACCCTATCGCATGCGGTTGGCTTTTCAGTTGGGGGCAGACAGTGCGCTGGCGCGCTGCGCTGATTTATACTGCCGACTGATTGCGATGATAAGACAAAGGGAGCTCAGCATGGGTACGCCGGTTAGCCAACAGACTCGAGACCTCTATTGGCGCGAAAATCGACGACTGATGCTGATTCTGGGCTTTTTTTGGTTTGTGGTGAGTTTGGGATGTGGAGTGCTGTGGGTGGAACCACTGAATCGCATACAAATGGGTGGCTTTAAGTTGGGATTCTGGTTTGCTCAGCAGGGTGCGATTTATGGCTTTATTTTATTAACGTTTATTTACGCGTTGGCAATGGCCCGCCTTGAGAAGCGTCTCGGACTCGAGGAACCAGACGCATGAGCCTCACCGAGACAACCTATTGGGTGGTAGGGGCGTCGTTTGCGCTGTACATCGTGATCGCGATTCGCTCTCGAGCGAGTACCACGCAAGAGTTTTATGTCGCGGGGAAAGGCATCCATCCGATCGCAAACGGAATGGCCACGGCGGCTGATTGGATGTCGGCTGCCTCCTTCATTTCGATGGCGGGGCTCATTGGGCTGTCATACAACGGCTACGGTGGTTCCGTCTTTTTGATGGGCTGGACTGGCGGCTACGTGCTCTTAGCCATGTTGATCGCGCCTTACTTGCGAAAGTATGGAAAGTTCACCGTGCCTGAATTCATTGGTGATCGATACTACTCCAATACCGCGCGGATCGTCGCTGTGCTGTGCCTCATTATTTGCTCCGTGACCTATGTCATTGGGCAGATGAAGGGGATCGGCGTCGCTTTTTCGCGCTTTCTAGAGACAGACTATGAGACTGGCTTGCTCTCGGGCATGGTGATTGTTTTTTTCTACGCGGTGCTGGGGGGTATGAAGGGGATTACTTACACGCAGATCGCACAATTTTGCGTGCTGATTTTTGCGTATACCGTGCCGGCAATCTTCATCAGCTTGCAGTTAACCGGGCAGCCTATTCCACAGTTGGGGTTGGGCGGTACGCTGGCCGATGGCAGCTATCTTCTCCACAAGCTGGACCATATCTTGCTGGATCTTGGCTTTCAGGAATATACCACTGCGGTGCGAGGCAGCACCTTAAACATGGCTGCCTTCACAGCATCTCTGATGATTGGCACTGCGGGTTTGCCGCATGTCATCATTCGTTTTTTTACGGTGCCCACCGTGCGGGCGGCACGAACATCTGCGGGCTGGGCGCTGGTATTTATCGCGATACTGTATACGACGGCACCGGCTGTTGCAGCGATGGCGAGGCTGAATATCATTCAAATACTTGAGCCCGAACCGGGACAGGCATTGCTGATTGAAGAACGCCCGACTTGGTTTAGAAATTGGGAGCGCACGGGCTTATTAGAGATTGATGATAAAAATGGGGATGGGCGGATTCAGTATCATGCCGACCCGAAGCGCAACGAGTTGGTGAAGCTGGACAACGACATTCTGGTGTTAGCGAACCCTGAGATCGCTAACCTGCCTAATTGGGTGATCGCTTTGGTGGCGGCGGGCGGTCTGGCAGCGGCGTTGTCAACTGCGGCAGGGTTGCTATTAGCGATCTCGTCTGCCATCTCTCACGATCTGCTCAAGCGCACCTTGATGCCTCAGATTACCGAGCGGCAGGAGCTGATGGCTTCTCGGATTGCCATGTCCCTGGCGGTATTAGGAGCAGGCTATTTGGGTTTGAATCCGCCAGGGTTTGCCGCCGGCACGGTGGCATTGGCCTTTGGACTGGCGGCCGCGTCGTTATTTCCAGCGATTTTTCTGGGCATATTTTCTCAGCGTGTCACGCGAGAGGGCGCGATACTGGGAATGCTGTCCGGTATCAGTGTCACCCTGATCTACGTTTTTCAGCACAAGGGCATTATGTTTATTCCGGGCACGAGCTTTCTCGGCAACCTCTCTCCTAATTGGTTTTTTGGAATTGAACCTAATGCGTTTGGGGTTGTCGGTGCGATGGTCAACTTTACCGTCACGCTGATCGTGACCCGCTTTACGCCGGCACCCCCGGAAGAGGTGAGGTTGTTGGTCGAGCGTGTCCGGGTTCCTGTCTCCTAAAGCGCTGCCTGCTTTAGGGTATGGGTGATCCTGTCGCGCTGATCTGAACGTTATCGATCAGTCGTGTTGCGCCTAACGTGGCGGCCACGAAGAGTGCGCAGTCACGAGACAGGTCTGTCGCCGTGGTGAGCGTTTGTAGTTCTCTGAGTTCTAAGTAATGAACGGTGAACCCTGCCGCCGCCAGATTGTGTGATGCCTGCGCCAGCGTGTTTTCAGCGTTGACAGTGGGCGCGCCGCGGAGCATTTGAGCGCAGTCTTGTAGCGTTTGCCATAGGCGGGGTGCTATTTGGCGCTCTGCGTCAGACAGATACTGATTGCGAGAGCTCAAGGCTAATCCATCGCCGGCGCGAGAGGTGAGTCCCTGCAGAATATCGATATCGAGACTCAGGTCCTGCACCATTTTTTGGATTATCAGAAGCTGCTGCAGGTCTTTTTCACCAAAGACGGCAACATCGGGTTGCACTAAGCGGAATAGTTTATACACGACGGTGCAGACACCGTCGAAGTGTCCAGGCCGTTGTGCACCGCAGAGCGGCTCGCTCAAAAGCGGCACACGGATGGCCGTATGTGCTTCATCTCCTTGGGGATAGATATCAGCAATGCTGGGCGTAAAAATCACGTCAACGCCCGCCGCTTCGAGTGCGGCTACATCGGCATCGATGGTGCGGGGGTAGGTGGCTAAGTCTTCCTCTTTGCCAAATTGCATCGGGTTGACAAAAATTGAGACGACAACAATGTCGGCGGCTTTTTTGGCTTGATGCACCAAGGAGAGATGCCCGTGATGGAGATTGCCCATGGTGGGGACAAAAGCGATTCGCGATTGCGCTCGGATTGCGTCGAGATGGTCTCGAAGGGCCTTATTATCGGAGACGACGATCATGCCGGCCCTTAGGAGTAAGTGTGCTCTTCTTGAGGGTATTCCCCCGACTTCACCGCGCGCACAAAGGTGGCAAGCGCATCTTGTATCGAGTCGGCACCCTTCATAAAGTTTTGCACAAATTTCGGCGCACTTTCCGTCATGCCGAGCATGTCGTGTAAAACGAGCACTTGCGCATCAGTGCCTCCGCCCGCACCGATTCCAATAACTGGGATATCCAGTTTTGACGCAATGTCTCCGGCGAGTTCTGCAGGAATACACTCCAAGACCAGCAGGCTGGCTCCGGCGTCCTGAATTTCGACTGCATCGGCAAGGATCGACTTGGCCTCTTTGGGGGTGCGACCTTGGACCCGATATCCGCCAAATACATTGACCGATTGAGGCGTTAATCCAAGGTGCGCGCAAACGGGAACGCCTCGCTCGACCAGTCGATTAATACTATCGCTGAGCCAGGTTCCGCCTTCCAGCTTCACCATCTGGGCGCCCGCTTGCATCAATTGGGTGCTGGCATGCAGGGCGTCATCCGAATTGGAAAAGCTCATGAAAGGGAGGTCTGCCACAATGAGGGAACGAGGTTTCGCGCGCGCGACACACTCGGTGTGATACACCATAGCATCGAGTGACACGGGAATGGTTGTCTCGTGGCCCTGCAACACCATACCGAGCGAATCACCTACCAATATCGTCTCTGCGCCTGCCTCGCTGGCCAGTCGCGCGAACGTGGCGTCGTAAGCGGTGATCATCACAAATTTATCACCGGACGCCTTCATCGCATCTAGTGTGCTGATGGTGATTCGTTTTGTCATTGGGCTGACTCCAGGCCGCTCACAAAGAGTCGGAATTCAGCTAAAAAAAGTCGGGTTAAAATAATGGCGTCCCTTCTTAATGTTCAGCATATAGTCAACGAGTTGCTCATAATCCCGGTCACTCTCTGCTAGGTCAATATCGTTGGCATTAACAATCAGCAGTGGCGCCGCATCGTAGTAGAGAAAGAACTCACTGTACACCTCATTGAGTTGTTCTAGGTAGGACCGGTCTATCGACTGCTCGGCATCAATGCCACGCTTACCAATGCGCTCCAGTAGACGCTCAGGATTGGCTTGCAGGTAGATGACTAAATCGGGTGTGGGCGCCTCGACGTGCATTTTCTCATAAACCTTGTCGTAGAGCGCGTATTCTGCCGGTTCTAAGTTGACGCGGGCAAACAGCGGGTCTTTCTCAAGGATAAAGTCGGTGACGCGCGTGCGCTCAAACATATCACGTTGTTTTATATCGGTAATCTTCTGCACCCGCTGAAAAAGAAAGAAGAGTTGTGTTGCCAGCGCGGTTTGTTCTCGGTTCTGGTAAAACCGCTCGAGAAAGGGATTCATCTCCGCTTCTTCCAGCAGCAGATCGTATTCAAAAGTCTCCGCAATTTTGCGAGCGAGCGTTGTTTTTCCGACGCCGATGGGACCTTCAATTGCGATGAAGGCCGGCACAGTGCGGCCGCGAAGGGATAAGCCTGATGCGGGTTGTCGTTCTAGCAAAGAGGGGCCTCCTGTAACGACTGTCACTGAGGGAACTCACACAATACGCTAATCGTCTGTTGCGTGCATCGAGACAGCAGCGTCCCGAGGGAGGGCTGACCGGGCATCACATAATCAGTGCCAAGCAGTTCACACAGTGGATCCAACACAAAGCGCCGCTCGTGAGCGCGAGGGTGGGGCAAGATCAGTGCATCAGTTGCGATCACCTCGTTCCCGTAGAGGAGCAAATCGAGGTCTATGCATCGCTCACCCCAGTGCCTGAGTCGCTGTCGGCCCATCGCTGTCTCGATGGTGAGCAGTGCGGTGAGCAACTCGTGGGGTGACAGCGATGCCGTGAAGCCCGCAACTGCGTTGTAAAAATCCGGCTGGTCTTGTGGGCCTTGCGGAGACGAGAGGTAAACCTTTGACAGGCCGGTCGCAGATAAATCGGCATGTGCCGTGAGGTGTCGGTATGCCTCCGACAATCGTTCTAAGGGGTTATCGATATTGGACCCCAAGCCAATAAAAACGTGATTCATGGGGCGCGTACGTTACCTCGCGGTCTGCGTCGGCGCTTAGGCTGATCGTCCCGACGTGGTCTGGCACTGCCCACCAAGTCAGGATGTTCCTTTTGTTGCGCGGTCCAAAAGTCACTGCACTGGCTCCCCAAGTTACCGGCTTCTTCTCGCAGTAAGCGCAGGTCAAATGCGGCCCTGAACCACCGCCGAGCAAGGAGGTCGGTGATCTTTTTGGGCTGCATGCGCTCGAGGCGGGGCTGTAAGTCCCAAATGTCGCGCATGGCCAATGAGAATCGCTTTGGAATGGTGAGATGCTGGCAAGCGTTATGGACCACTTGCTGACCTGCGCTATGTATCGTTTGAGTGGTGGGCTCTCCTCCTTCTTCCAGTCTCAGTGCCAGTTGCTCGACTGCGGGCCAGTAGAGTGCAGCGAGCAGAAAAGCCGGCGTGACGGGTCGCCTGTCAGCGACCCGCTGATCGGTGTTACACATGGCGCGCATCTGCAAACTCGCAGACTGCTCCTCATGGAGTGCCTCGCCAATGTCATCGCCCATCAGCAGGGCAATCAGGTCATGGTGCTTCAATAAGGTAAACGTGGGGGCAGAAAACCCATTCATAAACAGCTTGAGCCACTCGTCAAATAATCGTGCCGAGGGAATGTCGCGAAGCATTAACCGAGTACTTGCGATAGCGGTTTCGGTATCGGCTGCTAAGTCAAACTGTAAGCGGGCACTGAAGCGCAAGACTCTCAGCATTCTGACTGGATCTTCTCGGTACCGCTCTTCTGGCACCCCAATCACCCGAATCATCCGCGCTTCAATATCTGCCGCACCATTGAGTTGGTCAATGAGTGTGTTGGATGAGGTGTCGTAGTAGAGCGCGTTAATGGTGAGATCTCGGCGCAGTGCGTCTTCCTCGAGGGTTCCGTAAACGTTATCGCGCAATAACCGACCTGATTCGCTTGCCTTTGAATGCTGCCCTGCCTGCGCGGCAGCATGATTGCCCCGAAAGGTAGTGACTTCAATGATTTCGCCGCCTGAGCGGACGTGGACGATTTGAAAGCGCCTGCCAATGATGCGGGCGTTACGAAAGCACTGCCTGATCTGCTCTGGCGTCGCATTGGTGGCGACGTCGAAGTCCTTAGGGCGCTGTCCTAGGAGTAAATCGCGGACGGCACCGCCCACAACATAGGCGGTGAATCCAGCATCCTGAAGCCCTCGCACGACCTTGGTAGCGCCATGCGAGAAGTCAGAGCCGTTGAACGGTGCGGCTTGTGTCTGTTGGGTCAAAATTTGGTCACTCTGTTCATCACTCCAACAGTTGGCGGCAAGCGCGGACTGTCTTGATGATGGCTTACGAAGCGATGATACCGGTTGATGATGCTGACGGTGCGATGATGCCGGTTAACGCGTTACCAAGACGGCCGCTATGGTAGCTGATGTGGGGGTGTCTCGCTATCCGGGCGGGGGTGGATAGCTGGAGCGTCTGAGACAGCCTGAGCCCCTGAGACAGCCTGAGCGTCTTGACCAAGTTTGGGGATTCCATAACGAAACATGGGGAAGTCTCCTTCCCCACCCAGGTCCGTTATGACGTCGTTTTTATTATTGGGCCGTTTATTATTATTTAGGCTCTGCTTAACTAGGAGCAGGTATTATGCCAGCATGGAAAAAACCATGAAAAACATGGGGATAATATTTTGTTTAACGGTCACGCGCGCAGCGCCTCGCAGAAAGTGTTACAGAAGTGCACTGTGGTGTTACAAAACTGCATTCAGTCCGATGAGGCTAAGTCCTCTGCCTTAGGCTTAGTGCGGGGCATGCCGAAACGCTGCCTTCGCTCCCACAAGGATTTGCGGCTGATGCCTAGCTTCTGCGCGAGTTCTGTCTCGTTCATGGCGTCTTGATGCAGCAGTACAAACCGCTGGAAGTAATCCTCTAGAGACAACTCATCGGCCGAATCGTCGATCGGCTTCTCGGATGTGTGATCAGGTGCAATTGTGCTCTCAGGCGGGATTGTGCTCTCAGGCGGGCCTATGCCAACGGGTAGATCAAGCGCTAACAGCGAGTCGTCACACATGATCAGGGCGCGTTCAACCGCATTTTGTAGTTCTCTAACGTTACCGGGCCAGGTGTGGTGAGTAATCAGTTCCAGACTCTCTTTGGAAAATGCGCGAGGCGGCACGTCCAGTTTATCTGCCAGCTGAGTAACAAACCAATTGGCCATGGCGGTGATATCGTTACCCCTTTGTCGCAACGGGGGGATGTCTAGCCGCAAAACATTGATCCGATAGTAGAGGTCTTGGCGAAATAAATTGCTTTGCGCGAGCTCATCTAAGCGGCGATGCGTCGCGCAAATGAGTCGGATATCCACCTTAGTGCTTTTGATGGCGCCAATGCGGCGAATCTCACCTTCTTGGATAAATCTCAGTAATCTGGCTTGTGCGGCCAGCGGCAGCTCGCCAATCTCATCGAGAAATAGTGTGCTGTTATGCGCGGCTTCGATCAGGCCCATCCTGCTGCTGGTTGCACCCGTGAAGGCGCCTTTTTCATAGCCAAAGAGCTCTGATTCAATCAGTGTTTCGGGGATAGCGGCGCAGTTGACCGTAATCATGTTTTGATCTTGGCGCGCACTGGCTGCGTGCAGTTGCAGTGCGACTAATTCTTTGCCGGTGCCCGTTTCCCCCACGATTAAAGCGGTCGAGTCGGTTTTGCCAATACGATGAATCGATGCCTGCAGCTCGTGCATAGCGCGACAGTTCTCGGGATAAAAATAGTGTTGCCCTTTGCTCGCGCCCAGTTGGGTTTGCTGTGCTTCACAGGTTGCTCGGACCGACTGCGCAATGAGGCAGGCATCCATAGCGCGATCCAGCACGTTTGTGGCACCTGCTCGCATTGCTTCGACGACCCGGGCCGTAGAAGGCTCGCTGAGCAAGATGATCACGGGTGTTGGCCACAGCGCCCGCGTTAGCGAGGCTAATGAATTCGCTTCGTGATGATGGCCGAGCACGACCAGCGCACAGTCTAGCCATTGACGATCCTCCTCTGACTCTGGTGCGTGCTCAGGCATCACCGCGACGCTGCAGTCGGAGAGTGCCGCCACTAATACCTCGCGAAGCGCAGGATCATCCTCTAGTAACCGAATATGCATAGATCCACTCAGGTGGTGATCGGTCGGTCTATGTTACCGATCAGGTATCACCTTGCGAGTGAAAAAGTAACACTTATGGATGTTGGATGAGATGCAATGGCGGGGCCCAGTTGGCAGTAGCGTACTCGAGAATCGCTTGAGGGTTGCGTGCCGATGCTGGCGGTGGTGCCTGCTGAAGTAGCATTAGGCATTGACGGAGATTATCCACTGTTTGGCCCAGATTGACCTCAGGCGCGCCATTTTGCTTGCTCAGTTTGTTGCCGTCAGTGCCATGCAGCAGCGCGACATGAGCGTATTGCGGCGAGCTGAGCCCGAGAATGCAGTGCAGCCAGCGCTGACGATAAGTAGAGTCGAGGAGATCTTCCCCGCGCACGATGTGAGTAAAGTTCGGTTGCGCATCATCGACCGCGGCCGCTAGTTGGTAAGCGAACAGGCCATCACGGCGCTTGACGATGAAATCCTCGGGGAGTGCTTCGACGGTAATGGTTTGCGGTCCGAGGAAGCTGTCTTCAAAGTCAGCGAGCAGTGATCGATCAACTGAGACTCTGAGGCTATGAGGGGCATCGTCGGTATGCTGTTGGGTGGCACATACTTGGCCGCAAGAACCTGTTTTCTTGAGGTCGGTGCGCGTGCAGCGACATCGGAAAAGACGCCCAGACTGTCCAAGTTTTTCTATTGCGCGCTCAAAGGCCTCTGCGGATTGGGATTGATAAACGACCTCGCCGTTCCAAAGCAGCCCATGTGCCTTGAGGCCCGCGAGAATGCGTTCAACGCTCCCGGCTACCGCGCGCGGCGGGTCAATGTCGTCGATCCTGAGTTGCCAAGAACCGAGATGATGTCGAGCGTCTAAAAAACTCGCTAGCGCAGTGTAAAGGGACCCCATATGCAGCGGGCCTGTGGGGGAGGGGGCGAAGCGGCCCCGGTACGTCGGAGGGGCGGTGTCGGTGACAAGAGCCGTCAACCCAATTCCTGACGCTCTTTAATTTCGGAAAGCGTTTTGCAGTCGATGCAGAGAGTGGCAGTGGGCCGAACTTCAAGTCGCTGAACGCCAATCTCAACGCCACACGCATCGCAGTAACCGTAGTCGTCATTCTGCAAATTTTCTAGGGTGGTGTCGATTTTCTTAATTAATTTTCGTTCGCGATCGCGAGTTCGTAGCTCAAGGCTAAATTCTTCTTCTTGCGTGGCCCTATCAGCAGGATCAGGAAAATTGGAGGCCTCATCTTTCATGTGTGTCACGGTTCGCGACACCTCGTCCACCAGTTCCCCCCGCCATTGAAGCAAAAGGCCTCGGAAATGCTCGATTTGCTCGTCGTTCATGTAGCTCTCGCTACGACTTGGCTTGTATGGCTTAAAATCGTCGAACTTTTGAAGTGCGCCGACTGCCCTCGCTACTTTTGGACCTTGCACCCGCGTGGCAGTTTTTTTGGCGGGTGCTTTTTTGGCGACGGCCTTCTTTTTAGCAGGCGCTTTTTTGGTGGGTGCTTTTTTAGCGGCGGCCTTCTTTATAGCAAGCGCTTTTTTGGTGGGTGCTTTTTTAGCGGCGGCCTTCTTTATAGCAGGCGCTTTTTTGGCGGGTGCTTTTTTAGCGACGGCTTTCTTTTTAGCAGGCGCTTTTTTGGCGGGTGCTTTTTTAGCGACGGCTTTCTTTTTAGCAGGCGCTTTTTTGGCGGGTGCTTTTTTAGCGACGGCTTTCTTTTTAGCAGGCGCTTTTTTGGCGGGTGCTTTTTTAGCGACGGCCTTCTTTTTAGCAGGCGCTTTTTTGGCGGGTGCTTTTTTAGCGACGGCCTTCTTTTTAGCAGGTGCTTTTTTG
>Ga0257110_1000239_pt1 | contig 28678 bp, 28 predicted proteins | sample LP_taG_7_FD_190184 | JGI IMG/M metagenome (GOLD analysis project Ga0257110, IMG submission 190184) | Marine microbial communities from Northeast Subartic Pacific Ocean, Canada - LP_J_2015_P26_10m | ecosystem: Environmental > Aquatic > Marine > Oceanic | place: Canada: Northeast Subartic Pacific...
TAGAAGCCCTGCACTCGGCAACGGTCGCCCCTGCCAAATACTTTGGGCTCGAAGACGAGATGGGCCAGTTGCAAGTGGGTTTTATCGCTGATGCGGTGTTACTGACCGGCAACCCACTTGAGAACATCATAGACACCCGCCGCGTTCAGGCAGTCATTAACCGTGGCGCACTGCTCACGCGCGCGCAGCTCGATAGCTTGATCATCGAACCTTAGGTCGGCTACGCGTGCTGATTCGCTTCTACCCTAGTGCTTGAGGGAGCATCTTGAATGGGCTATTCTCCGCCTCCCATAGGACCATAGCTCAGTTGGTTAGAGCGCTACCTTGACATGGTAGAGGTCGGCGGTTCGAATCCGCCTGGTCCTACCAAGACTTTAAGTCTCTGTTTTTATTCTACTTTTTATCTTTCCAAGCAGTGTGTTTTGGCGTGTTTCTGTGCGCGGACACTACCGCGGAAGGTTGTGGTCAGAGTTATCACCGCCTCGCAAAGGTAGCGATACAGACCAGTTTCATTGTGAGTTGTATTCCTGAAACAAAATGTTTCTTCGCCGTTCAATAAAGTCTCTGATTGACGCCCTGTTTTTGTCACAAAAAAATGAGGAGTCACCCGCGATTTCTTCTGGGTTGTACTGTTGAGGGCACGTTCCTCCGCCCAGCACCTCGGGATTTGAGGCATCCGTGGAGACCACTACAGCCTCTATCCTCTCCGTTCGTAGCTCAAGTCGAGGCTGGATGAGATCCCATGAAAAATGGTTGTCTAGAACCATTTTTATATCTTCATACAAAGCCGCTCGATTGGCATCTGAAGAGAAAACTATCTCCCATAATATTGGTGGATAGTTCGGATAGAAGAACCTGCCGGCCCAGTGGGGGTTACTTCCAACATCAAATGCTGTCGTGGACGCAATGTCAGTAAAAGCCTCCACATTCAAGAATTGATTACAGACCTCCAGTGCGGGATTTGCTTCACAGTCAGGCCCAAGCGTATCAATCAAGGTGTAATCAAAGTCCGTCGGTATGTAAGCCCATTGGACTGTGTCCTCATTGAAATATAGATAATAATTGTTTGCGACACGCACGTAGTGATCAACGGCGCCTACTACAATCTCGAGGGCTTGAGCCTTGATGAACCCCGGCACATCAAACCTTTCTGCTAGGGCCTGTGCACTGGGCCGTGACTGCACAAATGTCGCGAATTCTCGCAATGCTTCCCGCGCCTCGCTCAAGGATTTCTTCTTTGTCTTCAGATCATAGGTAGGTTGATAGGGGAGAAACTGAGATAGCGGGCCTGATGGCCCTTCACCGTTGATGTTTGAATTAACGAACTCTGGATTCAGATAATTATCTTCCCCAAGCCACTCCAACCGCGAATCTGGATCAGACTTTTCACGGCCAATGACGCAGAAACTCTCATCGTAAAATAGATCTGATTCTTCGTAAGGCGAGCAACTCTCATCCGTGGCATCCGGTTCAGCTAAGTTCCCCGGGGCACCAACCTTGAACAGATATCCATTCTTGTCAAAAAACAGTTTTAGGAAGGGCTTATCAATCTGCTCCATCATGGTGAACACGCCCATGTTGAAAGATTGCGGCAACGGTTCGCCAAAGAGTCGCTGATCGGAGTCCCCAGTCACAACCAATTCAACCTTTGCGTGCGCCGCTCTGGCTGCAGGGATACCTATATCGTTCAGTAGCTCGTGTGTCAGCACCTCTCGCTGGTAGGTGGGGTCGTCTCTATTGAATCTGAACCGGATTTTCTCCACATCCATAAACTCTCTTCCAGCTGCGTCTGGATAATCCGGTATGTCTTGGCCAACGATGCCGTTGCATGGGTAACCCTCCGCCGCCGCTGGAACCCCGTTGTAGTCGATACAGGAGTACACGCTCTCATCTCCATCAAATTCCTCGTCAAATTTGATCGAAAAACCAAATCTTCTCGGTTTATTTGGCTCTATAGAGGTGTCGACGGGGTATTGCCGACTGGTGTTTCCTTGCATCTTAAAGCCGACCTTGGGCATTGATGCTATTTCGACGCCATCTTCGTCCAGATAGGCGAAATCTGCCTGGCGATAAACTTCGCTGTGTGAAAAAGAGGTCAGTGGATTAGCGCGTCCGTCGGCATTTTTAACTGAGTAATTGGCTCTAATAGAGTCAAGCTCAAATGCACGCCATTCATCAACGGTCATTGTTAGTTTTATAGCGTGCAATCGATCAAGCGAGAAAAGGTCGAAGCTGTCGTTTGTGTCGCACTGGATCTCAATATTGTCGACGTCTTCTTCGGCGATCGTCCCAGAATTATTCGATATTTCGCAGTTAAATCGCGGCGGCTCAGCAGCGATTAAAGCCTCATACTTTGCGCCTTCCTCCAGGTTCTCTGGGAAGAAAAAAGAACCGTCTTCTTGAATTGAAAGCTGCTGATCACTGAGAGATAACACGATTGGCCGGTTTGATCTCAATCCCGTGACACTGCCACCCACCGAAAATCCAGTTTGACTTGGCGTCGTGGTTGCAGATGGGGCTGATGTAGAACCGCCACCACCACCGCCACAAGCGGTCATGGCGCTAGTGATAAATACAAGTATTGCTAACGCCTGAACTGCTCTTTTCGCCATCATTTTGCCTCCGTAGGCTTGGGCTAATGATATTGCCTTAAGGTGACATCATTTAATAATCGTTACCGGGGTTTTCAAGCTATTAATATAGCGTTCCATCTTCCGTAATACTTGACCATTAATAATGGTGGCAGTAGTTTTGAGGCGTCCACGCGTGCCTTGGTGCGGCCAATTGGCCTTGACATGATAGAGGTCGGCGGTGTTGATTAGTGTCTTTACTGTGGCCCTGATGTAGCGGAAGGTTGGGCATAATGACCAAAGACCCCAAATACCGTTTTCTCTCCAAGCTCCAACAGATGGCTGAAGAGCTTTTACGCCGTGGTGATTCAATCAACCATAACGACGAATGGGAGCGCCAAAGAAACTTCCTGTGGGGATATGGCGATGCCAGTAAGACCATCAAACTTGTCTCTGCGGAAAACATCCAGCAGGTGATAGATCGCGCCCATGAGCGAGTCTACGATGTGAACAGAGTGTCTCGGATCGAACGGCTGAAGCCGCTTGAGGGTGAGTCAGGAGAGCCCGATTGGGATGCTTTTGATTCACCAATCTATGAACGGAAAAATACTTAGCCCTAAACTGAAAAGGCTTTGAAAGTTGCTGGCAGAGAGGCTGCAGTATAAATCGCGGTAAGAGAGGCTTATCGGAAACGTCCGAAGCGAGAAAAACTTAATGAAAGTTCTAGCAATTGGTGGAAGTGGTGGTATGGGTCGATATGCGGTTGCCGCGATGCAAGATTTCGACACGGTGGAGCGGATCGTCGTTGCAGATCTAAATGCGGAGAGTGCCGGAAGGTTCGTGGCGCAATTGAACGACAAAGTGAGCGCAATCGGTTTGGATGTCAGTGACACCATAGCTATGCGCGAAGCGATGGCGGATGCGGACTTGGTGGTAAACGCGGCGGGGCCTTTCTATCGTTTTGGTGTGCCGATATTGCAAGCGGCAATTGATGAAAATTGCCATTACATCGACATTTGTGATGATTGGGCACCGACACTTGAAATGCTGAAGTTGGACGCATCAGCCAAAGCAGCCGGTGTATGCGCCATTGTCGGGTTGGGTGCGAGTCCCGGCATATCGAATATGTTGGCATTGATGGCTTTGCAAGAGCTTGACACGGTGTCGACCTTATATACGGGCTGGGATTTGGGCGGCGCCACGCCTGAGGAGCAGTCGTCACAAGAGGGGCTCAATGCGGCAATGCTGCATGGCATTGAACAAATGACCGGTAAGGTTAAAATATATCGGAATGGTGCGTCAGCGTTGGTCAAACCCCTCGCGCCAGTTCAAGTGCGCTTTCCGGGGTTGCCAGCATTCACTGGGCATATTTTTGGCCATCCTGAGGCCGTCACGTTTCCCCATAATTATCCGCAATTGCAGGAATCCATTAACCTGGCGCATGGCGGCGACATCGATTCATTGATGCTGAGAGCTATTCTAGGTCTCGTCAATTGGCGGCTTGTCAGCCGGTCGCGTGCAGCAGCCTTGCTCACTTGGTTTGAAAGCCAGCGAACATTGCAGCCGACGGAAAAAGATGACGCAGCACCTCCTGTTATGTATGGCTTGGCTGTCGGCCGAAAAAATTCGCAACCGGCCTCTGTAGGTGTGTCTTGGGTCGGTGAAGCGACCGAACCCGGCAATGAGTCGCGCGTAGGTATGGGCGCAGCGACCGGCATACCATTGGCCTGCGGCGTTAAATTTCTGTCAGAAGAGCGCATCGATTCAGCTGGGGTATTTTCGCCCGAAGCAGGTCATATCGACCCTCAAGAATTTTTGGCCGAAGTATTTGCGCAACTGGTAAAACTTGAAAGGCTGTCCTCCCCGGATTTTGACGACCATATAAAAATCTCTTATGCATAACTTTGTTAGCTCGAGTCATCCGATTGACAGGTTAAGAACAAAAAGAGACGGGATTACAAAATAGCCGCACGACGCATTATCTTTGAAGAGATAGAAGGATTCGAGGAAAGGCACTGGTTTGCCCGCCAAAAAGAGATGATGCCTACAAGTTTCCACTTTAGTTGGGGTGCGGCCAATCGGCCTTGACATGGTAGAGGTCGGCGGTTCGAATCCGCCTGGTCCTACCAAAATTTTAACTCCCTGCTTTTATCGATCTTCTTGTTTTTCAAAACCGTGCGTTTTGCAGCGTTTCTGTGCGGGTACACTACCGCGGACAGGTAGCGTGCGATTGGCTTAGATATTTGACCGAGGCGGCTAAGCGGGCAATTAAAGTATCTGCTGATATATCCGCGTCGGTATGACCGAATACAATTCTGTCCGGTCTGAGTAACAGAGCTTCACCCTCCTTTAGGAAAGCAGGAAATTTACCCCGCACAATCTCAAGCGTCGAAACATCAATCATCTGAATATCTAGCGCCTGTAACACCGAAGTGGTCTCCCCATCGAATGTATGTGGCCCATTACTGACCAAGGCAAAATGCGGACCCAATAGCTCATCAAAGCGGATTTCACGGCCCCAAGCGTCACGTACCACAGGCTGGGGCAGCAGGTAACCGGTGGCACCCTCATTGGATACTTGTTCAGTGAGGACAATGCCAGAGCGAATTGGGGGTTGCTCGCGACCTTGGCCATAACCCGACTTTAGAGAGGTTTGCTTCATTTGCGGTTGCTCGTTGCCCACACGCTCTGCCGCCTCGATCGAGGCCATATGTTGCATGAGGTGGCCCATGTCTACGGCCCAAGAAACAAGGTCGTGTGTATGGTCATAGCGCTCGGCTTGATAAGTTTCGAGTAATGTCGTGGCGCAGCAGCCGCTCTGTACTAAGCGAAGTTTCCACGCAAGGTTGATTACGTCGCGCATGCCAGAGTTCATCCCTTGCCCTAAAAAGGGAGGTGTTTGATGGGCGGAATCGCCGGCCAAGAAAATTCGATCATGTTGCCACTTATCGGCTACTGCTGCGTGAAACTGGTATACCGCTGCGCGCCTTATGCGATAGGTATCCCTCGGCGTCCAGGGATCAAGCAGGCTGCGAATGGCCTCTCGATCCAGCATCTGCTCGGCAGTTTCTCCAGCATTCAACTGAAACTCCCAGCGGCGATAGGGGTCCTTAGTGGCGATGAAGGTATGAAGACGATCCGGGTCGCACACCTGTAGCACCTCGTTCGGCAAGGCGTGAGGTTTGATCATCTCAACGTCCACCACAAGCCAATCTTGATCGTAACCCAGGTCCCGCCATCCGATACCTAGCGCTTTGCGTGTGAGGCTGTTGGCCCCATCGCAAGCCACTAGATAGTGGGCCCGTAGTGAAATTTCGCCGTCTTGTCCTATCGCTTGAATCCCCACTAGCTCTTGGTCTACGCAGAACCGAGTCATTTCATAACCGATATAGGCGGTCACGTTTGGATGGCACTGGGCGGTTTCTCGCAGAAAAGTTTCGAGCTCCGGCTGATCAAACATGTTGGCCGGTTGCCAGCCATTACTGCCAATAGATCTGGCGTTACCGCCAAATAACCATTCTCGTTTAGAATTGGCGAAACCTGCGCGCTCACCCTGGCGAAGCGGCTGCATCATTCGCTGAACGGTTGCCGCAAGCCCAGCAGGTTGCAGAGCCCGAATGATCTCACCGTCTAGGTTCACCGCTCTTGGCAGAGTGTTTACAGCGACTTGTTGTTCAACCACGACAACTTTCAAGCCAGCCTCGGCGCAAAGAATCGCGCCCAAACTTCCTACAGGGCCAAGCCCAATAATGGCCACATCAAAGATGGTGTTTTGTGTGGCTGAGCTCATTGAATTTTGGCGGTATTAGGCTCTGCGATCACCTCGTTCTCGATAAATCCAAGGCCTTCGATTTCCACCTTTACTTTATCGCCAAGCTGCAGCGTCCCCTGTGGCTGCATGGAAATGCCTACACCACTGGGGGTGCCGGTGGCGATGACATCTCCGGGCTCAAGGGTGAAAGCCGTGCTCAAGAATTCGATAATTTCGTAGCAATTAAAGATCAAATCGTTAGTACTGCTTTCTTGCCGCAGCGCGCCGTTAACGAAGGTGCGGAGCATGAGATTGTGTGGGTCAACTTCGTCTGGACTCACAATGGCTGGGCCAAAGGGGTTATGGGTATCCCAGGATTTACCCATGGTGAATTGTGGTGGTGTCGCTAAAAATTGCCACTCGCGAACGCTCACGTCGTTCAATATGCAAAAGCCTGCAATTACCCTGTTGGCATCCTCTTTGCGCACGCGGCGGCAGCGCTTGCCAATCACCACGCCCAATTCGCCTTCGTAATCGAGCATCTGGGTTTCTGCGGGCGAATGAATGGGGGCATACGGACCATTGGCTGAGGTTGCCTGTTTGGTGAAAACCATGGGGTATTTGGGGATTTCCATGTTGCTTTCCTCGGCGTGAGCGCGGTAATTCAGGCCAATCGCTAATATCTTCGGCGGCCTTTTCACAGGAGCTTCAATCGTCACATCTGTTGTAAAATAATGTGCCGAAGCGTCTGTGTACTTAATGGCCTGCAGCATGGCTGCATCGCCTGCCTCTAAAAACTTCAACATGTCGCTGGGCAAGCTGGGGGCAACCTGCGATAGATCGATTATGTCTTCGCCCCGAAGCAAACCAATGCGCGTCTGTGATGATTCGGTAAAGGTAATGAGTCTCATAATGGTTCTCGGATGGATGTGAGTAAGTCGGCGACAACATCGGCGTGGGCGTCAACAGTTTCTGGGCCAAGAGGGTCCTTGCCCGACAGCGCGGTAGCCTCAGCAGCGTTAGAAAATATCAGCGTAGCCGCCCCGGTGAGAATGTAATAGAAATGATGCGCGTCCATCTTTGGGGCGGTACCCACCTCGGCGGCGCGGCTGAACGCTCGGCATACCTGCTCGTACCATGGTCGAACCGAGCGCTCCAGCAACCATGTCAAACGCCAGTCGTGGGCCATGCCCTCTTGGATCATCAGTCGATTGAGTTCGGGGTATCTGGCGCAAAATTTGACGTAAGATCGGATAAAAAAACGTAATTGTTGTTCTTCATCAATGTGTTTCATGTCAGCTAAGGCAGAGCCAAGGTCGCGCTCTGTGGTCGACATCAAATGCTCTGCTGCGACTTTCCAAAGCGCCTTTTTCGAGCCAAAGTGGTAATTGATCAAACCCCTTTTAACGCCCGCCACAGTCTCTATACCGCGTGTGGAGGAGGCGTCATAGCCCTGTGTGGAGAAAGCAAGCAGGGCTGAATTTATTAATTTTCGCTTCGTAGCTTGAGCATCTCGCAGCTTGCGCTCGCAGTTTGCGTCGGCGATTTTTTCGTTAGTTTGCATAATGTAGACACAATCGCTCTTGTATTCCCAGTCACCACTTTATATATTACTTGTCGATTGGCAAGTTAAATGTGGGGAGACTATGGGGGCGATCAAAGATGTTCTCTATGTCAGGTTTTACGTCACAGATTTACGAGTGCAGCAGCAGTTTCTAGAAGACTTTGGCTTTAAATCTGAAATTGACAATGGTTTGTTGATAGCGCGGGGTACCGATGGCAGCCCCTATATTTACGTCGCTGAACAATCCAGCGAACCTGCCTTTGTAAGCGTCGGCTTCACCGCCGAGTCCGAAACCGAGCTGCGAAACCTTGCGGCTTTAGACGATGTGCCGGTTGAATCCAACAACATGCCGGGAGGCGGACTTATTGCGCGACTCACCGACCCTAATGGTTTCTCAGTGGAGGTTGTCGCCAATGTCACTGATTCACCGTTACTTACGGTCGCCTGCCGCTCTGGTTTTAACGATGGCGCAGAGAAGCACCGGCTGGGGGAGCGAGTGGCCTTTGCCGCGCCCGAATGCCTGATTAAACGATTGGGCCATGTGGTACTGATGGTCAATGATTTTAGCGAGACCTTTGAGTGGTATCAGCGAAGATTTGGATTACTGATTTCTGACGAGATCGTCATGGACGAAGAGGGAAAAAAACAAACGCTGGGGGCCTTTACCCGCTGCAACAGGGGCGAGAAGTACGTAGATCATCACACGCTATTTTTTATCAACGCCGGCGACGCGGATTTCAACCACGCAGCTTTTGAGGTCGCAAACTGGGATGTCTTGATGCAAAACCACTATGAGCTCAAAAAGGCCGGACACCGGCATTCCTTCGGAGTAGGTAAGCATATTTTGGGCAGCCAAGTTTTCGACTATTGGAAAGACCCCGATGGCTTCATGCTTGAGCACTTTACCGACGGTGATCTACTGAATGAATCCTTTGGCTCTCATAAACGAGGTCTCGAGGATCTGCTCGGCACACACTGGGGCCCCGACGGCATGCCAGGACAATAGGCGGTGCCAATGGATCTAAATGCGTTGATCGGCGGCGTGGCACTGACCATTGGTCTTCTAGGCCTCATGCTTTTTTTGCGAGAACGTGCGCTACGGCAAACCCACGAGGTGCCGCAGGGGTTACAAGTGCAGATCAGCCTACCTCACAAAGCCCAGTGGACCCTCTATCACAACCCGTTTTCGCTTTGTTCGAAGAAAGTCCGTGTTTGTTTGGCTGAATATGAGTTGGACTACGACAGCGTCCTCATCGACCTCATCGAAACCGGATGCTATCAAAACATTAGTCGCGAATTCCTTAAGGTCAATCCTGCCGCTACGGTACCGGTGCTTTTGCACAACGGCCATCCCATATACGAATCCCACGAGCAACTCAGCTATGTGGCCTCATCGGTCAACAACGGCGACTTGCTGGTGCCTCAAGATGCCCAAATACGGCAGGTCATGGATATGTGGGTAGAAAAAACCTCACTGCTGGGAGACGACCCTATCGCCTCACCCGAAGCCACAGCCGGTAATGCAGCGCCCGGTCTGACTATTCCAATTTTTGCATCCATGGTGACGAAGATCCCCGTAACAAAAATCGTGGTGGGACTGCTCTTTCACCGCATCAAAAAACGGGCGATTTTCTTTTTGCTTATGAAGTTAAGTGGTCTACCGAAAACACTCAAACTGAAGCCTGTGGTCGGCATCATTAATCGATCTGCAGCGGCAATGACAGCACATCTGGATGATCTGGAGTTACAACTGGAGCATAGCGGTGGTCCGTGGATATGTGGTGATCAATTCACCCTTGCTGATGTGGGAATGATGGTTATTTTCGATCGCCTGCGAGAGGGCGACTGGTTAGACCTGTTGGTGCATCAGCGGCCCGTGCTTGTCGATTATTGGATGGTGCTTCAGCAACGGCCGAGTTACCACAGCGGGTGTGTGAGCTTTGCACATCCCAGAGTCACAGAAGCGACGGTTGAGCTGGCCGCGCTCAAGCAGGCCGGTCAATGGCCCTCGGACATTCCTCGATAACGACGTGGCAGACTAATTGCCCCCGTGTCGAGTCGCTGCATCGGCCCAAGGTGCTCGAGTCTCTTCACCGCCAAAGGTATCCCACGACTGGTCTGTGCTGAATTGCACCGACTCGCGTCTAGGCATATGCAAAAGGGTGCTCCGCATGCGCTCAAAGCGCTCGGGGAAATTCTCCTGCACATCAACAACTTCACTCGGGTCTGACTCAATATTGTATAGATACCAGGTATCGGATTTCAGCCACTCAGGCGTGATAGGGAGAGATCCCTCGCGCACGATTTTCCAAGGCCAATCGATCATAGCTTCGCTACCAAAATTGGCCACGACAAAGGGGTGGGGTTTTAGTGGCGAACCCTCCAGCAGCAGGCCCTTGAGACTGCGCCCATCCACGTTGGGCACTTCCAATTCCATAAAATCCAACAGCGTGGGAAGCAAGTCAGCAATATGAACAACCTCTGACAGTGGTTCATCCGACTCTAATTTGTTTGGCCACCAGATAGCGGCTGGCACGCGAATCCCACCCTCAAACACCGAACCTTTCCCCTGTTTGAGAACGCCATTACTGCTGTAGCCGTCGCGCAGGGGTGGAATCAGCATCTCGATCAACCAAGGCTTTGGGGACGACCCCCCATTGTCGCTGGCAAAGATGATTACAGTGTCCTTACCCCAAGGCCGCTGCATCAAGCTGTCGAGTATCTTGCCGACAGCGCTGTCGAGGGATGAAATCATATTCAGTAAGGTGGCACGCCCCTGATGCTCAGCGCTCGGATCTTGGGGTTCTTCGATCGGTGTATGGATGGCATTGAATGACACGAAAAGAAATAGCGGCTCATCCTCGGCGGAGCGGTTCTCGATCAGGTCTATAGCGGCGTCCTGAATGAGCTGTGTCGTGTAACCCTTCTCACGAAGAGTCACGCCATCTTTCTGCCAATCCAACCCGCCGGAAAACACATGATCAAAGTAACCGACACCTCCATTAAGGTGGCCATAAAACGAATCGAAGCCACGCTGTTGCGGCCAGTAGGCGGTACTCGCGTTGCCCAAATGCCATTTGCCTACCAAGTGCGTTTGGTAACCGGCGCGCTGTAAGTAGCCAGGCAAAGTTTGCCACTCCAGAGGCAGGCCCTCTTTTGAGTGCCATTGTATGGGCCCGTTGACCCCATGAGTGGTAGAGAACTGACCCGTGAGCAAGGAGGCACGAGTAGGTGAGCAGGTCGGGTTTACATAGAAACGGTCGAGCTCCACTCCATGAGTCGCAATGGCATCTATGTTTGGGGTGACCACTTGCGGATCGTGATAGCCCACATCGCCCCAGCCAAGGTCATCAGCTAACAAAATAACTATATTGGATTTGGCCTGCCGAAGAAGTTCATTATTTTCTCCATCGGCGGCAAAGCTTGGAGCACTCAAAAGCGCGGCAGCAAAAGCAAAGAGCCGCGCATAGTGTTGGCGTCGGGGTTCCATGGCACATCCTATTGTTACTGTTTATCTGTCTTTGCGACTAAATAGACGCGTCAGTGCTTATCAACCATGCTCTGATCACAGAGAGTAGCTAGAAAATAGATGCAAGACTATGCTAGTGGCTGATAGTGCGGCACTGTCAGATTTACAGTCAACATAAAGACGCTTCGCCAGAATTTATTATCAGGTGAGTAAGAATCACCGGCCCATCCTAGATACCACCATGTATCTCAATCAGCCGCCGGAGCGGACCTGGCGCTTGACCCCGACTAGTTCCGAGGCAATTTTCAAAGCATCTACGCGAGTGTTGGTGCGGCCAGCCGGCCTTGACATGGTAGCAGTCGGTGGTTCGACAAACGCGGGGGGGGAAATCTACCGCGGCTCGAGTGCCGGTAAAGCGGAGAAAAGAGCGGTGCGCTAAACCTAAAGTGTCGGAGAATAGTCTTTTAGCATTTTTTTGACTTCCAGCGCATGCTGTTCTTCTGCACTGATTTTGCCCCGCGCATATTCTTCTAACATCACGCTGGCGTCACTCACCTCAACCAATAGTGATTGGTAAAGGTTTACCGCATGCTGCTCATGATCGAGGCTTTCTGACAAAATTTGAGTCACAGAGTGATCGTGAGACTCCTCTATCTCGGCTATTTTTTGACTGGGATGTCCATCTAAGCCGGTTATTAACTCTCCTGCCTCAAGCGCGTGCTGCAGACTTTCGGTGGCCTGCTCCTGCAGAAACTGGACGATGGGTTGCCTGTATGGGCCAATAACCATCAAAGAGCTATGGGCGTACCTTACTACACCGGCCATCTCATACTCGATGATGGTGTTCAGAATTTGGCAAACCTTTTCCGTGTCCAGACTTTTCATAAGCTTTCTCTCGATTACTAGGGGTACTGTATCCTTGGTTGTACGAGTGTCAGACCGTTTGGGTTTGCAAACCCATTTCTTTTTCGTGCTCAAACGCTCACACTTTTCACACTGATGCGACACAGGCATTGAACTTCGGTGCAAGCGGCTCATTCCCTAGCAGTGGCCAAGGTCTTGCCCACTCCTTATCGCCCCAAGCCCAAGCATCACACTCATGCTTGTAATGACTGGCGGTAGTTCCCCGTTAACAAAAACGCTCTAGTAATCTGAGCGGCAGGCGATCAGGGGGCTCCCCTGATCCCAGTGGGAAGACGAACTGAATCTTGAAGGATACGTGTGCAGCTAGGTATTATGCCATGGTCGCAGATGGAAAGCGTGTTGCGCTCGACCTGCCTCAGCGTAAAAACCAGAGATCTTCAGACCCACACTCGATATTGAAGGCGCAGTGGGTCACACGCGGCATCACTCTGGATCGGGAGCAACGAGTCTTATCGTCTAAGTATCGGAGTACATAGATCAGGGTGATCTGCATCAGCGTAAACACACTCAATGCCCGCATCATGTCGTTTGCCTGATGGTTCGCGTTTCAGATATTCCCGAGAGCCAGATCGAATTTTCAGCGATCCGCGCTAGCGGTCCGGGGGGACAAAACGTCAACAAGGTGTCGACCGCCATCCATTTGAGATTCGACGTCAAGGCCTCCAGTCTACCGGAGGCCGTTAAATCGAAGCTACTTGAGCTACGCGATGCTAGGATCAGTACTGATGGCGTGATCGTCATCAAGGCGCAAAAGTTTAGAAGCCAAGAAAAAAACAAGCTCGAGAGCCTGAAACGACTGGATGAGTTGCTCCAAAAATCCCAATATACCGATAAGCCAAGAAGGAAAACCCGCCCCTCTAGATCGGCGGTGCGCAAGCGCCTCGACAGCAAGAAGAAGCAGGGCTCTATTAAGAAAAATCGCGGCAAAATAGACGACTACTGACCTCCTGTTCCTACCAAAACTTTAAATCTTTATTTGCCGCAATCTTCTCAACGCTTTCGGCGTCTTGGTCCAGGCCTCTGCTATGCTCTGAAAACGCACTACCGGGCTCCGTGAAACTAGGGCACTCATCATGGGCACTCAACAAATCGGATTTTTCGGGCTGATGAAGTCCTTCAACTCAGCCGAGTCGTCATTCAAAACCATGGCGGGCGGCGGCTTAACCGCCACCATTAAGCATGAGCTCATGCGCGGCGTCACGATCGACCACCTGATCTGGTGGTTCCACCATATTGATCAGACCACCACCTTCAACGGGCGAGACTTCGACGGCGCACCCATTGACGCATACAAACTCTGGCACCCCCACGACCACATCAAAGTCAAATGGAAGAAAAAAATCACGGATGATGCGGGGCACATTCAACCGGGGTCTGTTATCAGTATTCACGAGACCTTCGGCGGGTTCGTCATCAATGAAAGCAGTCTTATTACGCAGTTTGATCGACAAGGCTTTCATTTTCAGATGGGGATCCTCGGGTTAAAGGTTGGGCACTTGCTCCATTTTTACCGAGAAATAGACGGCGGCGTGCTCTATGAGACAGAAATGGAAATCAAGTGCCGCGCCCCGCTCATCGGTAAGTTGCTGACCTGGCTCGCCTGTCGATTCTTTGCCACGGAGCCGAAGATTCGCGCCTGGATACAGCACAACATCGAAGAATGCGGCGAAAGCGAAAAGTTCATTCCTCAACTCTACGAGCATCACTGCACCATTAACCGTTGACCGTTGACAACGCATGCCTCCAACAGACCAAGTAGCAGGAGCAACTGCGTCTTGCACCGAACTAAACCTGTCACCCCTGACATGCCGACTCGGTATACTGGGGACCGTGAAGTGCCATTTGAGACGTGTAGAAAGTACCCATCGATTTTTTAACGACGAGATCACTATGTTGAAGTCACATTTTTCAGTTATCTGGGAATCGGTCGCCGATGCGGTACCCGAGCACATTGCACTAATTCAGGGAGCACGCCAGATAACATGGCGAGACTATGAGCATCGTGCAGCGCAACTGGCACAGGCGTTACTCGACGTAGGTTTGCGCAAAGATTCAAAGGTCGGCATGTATCTCTACAACTCTCCGGAGTATGCCGAGACTAATTTTGCTGCGCTGAAAATCGGCGGCGTGCCAATCAACGTTAACTATCGTTACCTCGATGAGGAACTCTATTATCTGTTGGACAATGCAGACGCCGAAGCCTTGGTCTTTCATAGCTCCTTAGGAGACCGCGTGGCTCGAATCTGCGATCGATTACCTCAGCTCAAAATCCTGATTTCAGTTGACGACGGTCCAACTGAAAGTGGCGCAGACGGGCCCTCTGCAGCCATACCCTATGACACAGTATTGTCGGGGGCCTCTGGCACTGCGCGGACGAATCCCATAGGCGACGAAATTTATATGCTCTACACCGGCGGTACGACCGGCATGCCAAAGGGCGTTATGTATCCGGTGGAGGACTTCACCGGATTTTTTATGCGTGGATTTCCACCCATGATTGGTCTCGATCCTTTTGAGACCGCGGATGCATTTGCTCCGATGGCACGGCAGATGGTGGATGCCAATCAGGCCGTCGTGGCCATGTCGGGTCCCCCGCTGATGCATGGCACCGGCTGTTGGTTGGGCTTGATGTTTCCGCACATGCTGGGTGGCACATCAGTATTACTGGAGAATCGTGGGTTCAAGCCTGAAGAGGTTTGGGACGCGGTTGAGCGCAACCAAATCGCTCAGCTGGTCATTGTCGGCGATGCCTTCGCCAAACCCCTCCTACGGGCGTTAGAGGCAGAACCGGACCGCTGGAACACCTCCAGCCTGCGCCTGATGACCTCATCAGGTGCTATGTTCACAACGCCAGTGAAACGGGGTCTGATCGAGCACATCTCTGAACTCGCGATTGCAGATGTACTCGGTTCAACGGAGGGCGGGATGGGTCAGTCGATCATGACCAAAGACACGCCCGCGAGCGAAACAGCAAAGTTCAAACTGCTACCGGTAGCAAAGGTTCTGTTACCCGATTGCAGCCGCGAGGTGGTGCCTGGTTCCGGTGAAGTGGGCATGGTCGTGCAAGGCGGCATGGTGCCCTTGGGGTATTACAAAGACCCCGACAAATCGGCTCGCACCTTTAAGGAGATTGATGGCAAGCGCTATTCCTTTCCGGGCGATATGGCAACCGTGGAAGCCGACGGTAGCATTAACTTGCTGGGTCGAGGATCGAACTGCATTAACACGGCTGGTGAAAAGGTGTTTCCGGAAGAAGTTGAGGAAGCACTGAAGCTTCATGATGCAGTAGAAGATGCTCTCGTGTTTGGGCTGGACGATGATCGATTTGGGAGCCGTGTGGTTGGCATTGCTTCACTCGAAACAATGACCGCTGTTAATGCTGACGATATCTTAGCCGCCACACGCAGCCTGTTGGCGAGTTATAAGTTACCGAAAGAACTCGTTATCGTGCCCACCGTTCCTAGGGCGCCCAATGGCAAGGCTGATTACAAAGCCGCAAAACAGCTGCTATTGAACGGCAAAATGTAACCTAGTAGCCGCAGAACTTGATCAAGAAATCGGTATTAAGAAATCCGCTAACGCCATAGGCGTTGCATTCGCCGCCGAGTAAAAAAAGTGGTGCTAGCTGTGCGGTGCCTCTACGCACCGGAATGACGCGCAGACCCACTCAAGGACAGCGTTTTTATTGTCTCGACAAGCTTGGGCACGTCATTGAACTCTTCAATCAGTGATGCCAGCTGCACCGTACGCTCTTTGTAATGCAAAATAGCCGGCAACACGGGAACACCGGCTGCCGCCGCAATCCTCGCAAAGCCCTGTTTGAACTGCCCTGAAGCACCTCGCGTGCCTTGTGGCGTCACGCCCAGCACTAAGCGAGAGCGACGACTAAATTCGGCACTCATTTGCTCGACCAGTCCCTGGGCACTGCGACGGTCAACAGGTATACCACCCAAGCCTCGGAGGATGGGACCTAAAGGAAACCAAAACAGAGTGTGTTTCATCATGAAACTAGACTTCAAGCCCAGCGACCACAGCACCGCGATCGTCAGAATAAAATCCATGTTGGAGCTGTGAGGCATCAAGGCAACGACAAACTTGGGCCGATCGGGAAACTCACCGCTAATGCGCCAACCCATGGTCCTGAGCGTCAATCGGCCAATCACCCGGGTAAATGGGTTGTAGCCCTGTGGCAACTGACTGCCTAGTTTCTGCCACTGCATGCTTCATAGGCTCCGATAGGTTTCATCACTCGCATTCCGCACGCTTTGCCTTATCGCGCAACACAATCGCTAGCTGGCCGAAAATGTCACGAACCACGCCGCAGTCATTCAGCGCGCTGTCATTCCGCGATGAACTGCCGCTGACGGGTATTATAGCAGGGCTGAGCTCGGCACACGCAAGCGAGCACACTGGCAACATGCTACCTGCGCCTTGGCACATCGGCAGTAACTAAAGCCGATAATTCCGGCTCAGTGAGCAGAACATGAGTGACGCCTCTCGACCCCACTCATGTTCCGTTGTCTCAGAAGTCAAAACGCAACCGGACGCCAATATTACGGCCTGGCAGTGGTACCTGATCCTTCACAAACGACGCATGGTTTCTTCCTACCTCATCGGTGAGATTGCGTGCAAAGGCACTCAAGGTAAAACGTGTCGAATCATTCAGCCCGTAGGACCATGAAGCATTGGCGTTCACTATCGTAAACCCGTCAGTGGTCGACTCTCCCAGCGCAACGTTTTTCTGCTGCTCGACATCCTTCACCAAGACGCTGACTGAGAAATCGTCAAGGGTGTAGCGCGCCGTGAACATATTCCGAGCCGGTATAATACGGGGAACGTCCTGACCATTAGAAAACTCAGCCTCTACCTCATCTCTAGCCAGACTCAGCTGAAGTTGGCCGCGACGCAGTTCAAAACGAGCGCCGACCTCGATCTCATACCCGGTGAACTCGGCATCTTGCTGAGTGTACTCGGCTAATGTGAGATCGCCGTGCTCAACATGCCCTTCGCCCTCATGCTCGTCGTCATCATGGTCACCGGCCATGTGCTCCTCGTGCTCTTCCTCAAGCTCGTCTCGGAGATAAATATAATTATCTATCTGGCTATGAAAGACAGAAGCTGACCCATACCAAACATCGGCGTTGAACTTGAAGGTGAGGTCAATGCTGTCAGACCGTTCGGTATCCAGCGTGACATCACCGAGTTCGTAACGGCTGGTCGCTAGGTGCTCACCGTTCATGAATAGCTCTTGAGCGGCGGGCATCTTACTGACACTGGAGAGTCCTACAGAGACAGACGCATAGTCGTTGATATCACGGCTGAGTGCGGCAGCGACGCTGAAGGAGTTTTCCTTGAAAGATTGCGACTCGAAAACTATCTCTCCCTCGTGCTCTCCCTCATGCTCTCCTTCGTGGTCTTCGTCATGGTCCTCTTCATGCTCTTCGTCATGATGCATTTCTGCGATGGCGCCATCGCGTTCCACACTATCAAAACGCAAGCCGAGGTCTAGTGTTGCAAAGCCAACGTCGTCTGAGCTAAAGAACCCCAACGTCGTCTCGGTAGAATCGACCGGCGCCATGAACGCCTCTTCACCGATGATCGACATTTCTTCTTGAGCGTAATTGAATACCACGCGACGTACGCGCTCGCCCTGATTCAGGTTGAGCGCAACCTGAACCTCGGTTGACTCATTACTGAATACGGTAGGGCCTTCTTCATGTCCGTGACCTTCATGGCCTTCGTCGTGCTCACCTTCTTCGTGTTCACCCTCTTCGTGCTCACCTTCATGCTCGCCTTCCGCGTGCTGTTCCATCAGTTCGTAGTCTGTGTCCTTCACCACAAAATCAATAGCATTTAGGAACGGCAGGGACGTATTAAAGGACCCACGAAACGTCAGTGTCTCTGACTCTGTATTTGAAAAGATGCGCTCGCCTTCATGCTGATCATGGCGTTCTTCCTCATGGCCGTCGCCATGATCGTCGCCATGATCATCGTCATGGCCCTCTTCATGCGCGCCATGATCATCATCCCCATGAAAAGGAATGCCATACGTATTGCTGAGGTCGCTGTAAGAAACACCGACGTAACCCCAGTCACCCGTTGTTGACACACCAAAGCGATGCGAGGTCGATTCAGCATCAGAGTTAGCCAGGGTGCCCATCTCTCCGTGCTCTTCCCCGTGCTCTTCTCCATGATCCTCGTCGTGTTCATCACCGTGGTCATCGTCATGGTCCTCACCATGACCTTCATCGTGACCGCCTAGGACCGCATTATCAGGAATCTCATAGTTCTCCATATCAGTATCTTGGTAGCTATACGTGATGTTCAAAGCACCCACGTTGCCGCGGAGTGCAAAGTCGAGCGCCTCTCCGTCATTCACAGACTGAGATTCCGCGCCTAAGGAGCCGCTAAATCCGTCTAGGTCGGTCATCGGGATCGCGCCATCAACAATATTCACAATGCCGCCGATCGCACCATTGGAATACAGTAACGCAGAGGGACCGCGCACCACCTCAATCTGTTGTATGTGACTCAAGATCGAGTCGATCGGATGATCGGGGCCTAATCCTGATACATCCCTCACCACGGTCCCATTGTTGAGCACTCTGACCCGAGTACCGCTCATGCCTCGAATAATAGGTTGACCCACCGCAGCACCAAAATCGGCTGTCGAAACACCGAGCAGCGCATCGATATGCTCGCCTAATGATTGAGCGCCTGATTGAGCAACTTGCTCGCCATCAAGTACATGAATCGGCGCTGCAGAGGCGCTGTTCGCACCCGTAAATGACGCCGTAACAACGGTTTCTTCGGTTAATGTGTCTTCGCTTCCAGTAGCTGCGAACGGAATGACCGCAACGGCTACGAGAGTATGTGCTGCTTTGCGCCGCATACCCGCCTCCTAACAATAGATTTCAACAAGGGTTCAGTAAACTTAAGGAACAGGTTCAGCTGAGTGGCGGTGCCCGGGCGCGAAAATCAAAGTCATGGCGCGCAAGCCAATGGGGTGTCGATAGCTCACGCGGGGGGTTTGCGACATAACAGGTCGCCGGTGGGAGAACGTCGCTCGTTGCCGCTTCATCCTCGGCAGACACCTGACATTGCAGACACAGCTGCTCATCGCACTCAATCTCAGCGAGATGTTCGGCTGCCAATAGCTGAGCACAGGCAAAGACCGCGCTCAACGCGAGCATCACGAAAAAACGCCGTACCGTGTGAGGAAAAAAGAACAAGCAGCAATCCAAAAGACGATTTATTGAATGATACATTGTATCATATACGATGATAATTGATACGAACCATTCGCACCTTGGATTTGCGGCCGATTGTCACCTGTGAAAGCGACCTCTGCGAGCGCACCAGCCGCCAACCCGGAACCTCATTATTCAAAAGTGGAGCACCTGTGGTAACGCCCTCCCCACCCCCGGACCGTATACCGGTCAATATCGTTACCGGCTTCCTGGGATCGGGAAAAACCTCCGCAGTGCTCAATCTGTTGCAGCAAAAGCCACCAGAGGAACATTGGGCGATATTAGTCAATGAATTCGGCGAGATTGGGGTTGATCGGAGTTTGATGCAGGGTCATGCGGTCGCACAAGATCGTGTCACCATTTTAGAAGTACCGGGTGGTTGCATGTGTTGCGCGGCGGGACTGCCGATGCAAATGGCCCTCAGCCAGCTTCTGTTTTTGGGACGACCCGATCGACTCTTAATCGAACCCACCGGCCTTGGGCATCCGGTTGAGGTGTTACAAACCCTTTATTCGGATGCCTACAGCGAGACACTGGAAGTGCAAAGCACCGTGACGCTGGTCGATGCACGATCTGTCACCAATGATCGTCATGCCAATCACGCCAGCTTCGTCCAGCAATTGCGGATAGCCGATTTAATTTTGGCTAACAAAAAAGATCTTTATTCGGATACTGAATTGTCACTGATCGACAATCTCGTGCAACAGCACTGCGACCGGGACATCGCTATTTATCCCACCGAGCAGGGAAAGATCGATTTGGCACTCATCACTCAACCGACTGCGTGGGTACCCACAATCGGCAAACCACACTACGCCGAGCCCAACCACCTTCTGGCAGCGGATCGCGTCCTGCCAGACTGCGGCTATATTGGTGCGATCAATTCGACTGACGGTTTCGAAAGTGTTGGCTGGCGATTCAGTGCCGCTAAACCATTCGACCACTCAAAGGTCTTTCACTTTTTAAAGCAGCTTCAGGTGGATCGTGCAAAAGCCGTCTTCATCACCGAGAGGGGTATTTACGGCTACAACTTAGCCGGATCCACCCTGTCAGAAATCGAGATCGACGACTGTGCAGAAAGCCGAATAGAAATCATCGCAGAGCACATTGAGGCAGATTGGGAGACAGCGCTGCTGTCCTGCTTGCTGTCTGATTAAACAGACTACGCCGGTTGTCAGCGACAATAATGAGGTGCTAAACGCCTCGAAGGTAGATCTGTGATGACTGATTGACCTGCTTGCCATCGTGCTCACCGCTGACGGTCAGAATGATCGATTCATATCCAGATCCATCGGCAAGCTCGTACCCAACACTGACACTGCCTGACCGTTCTTCTAAGACTACCTCCTCCACATCGAGGATAACGTTGCTGGTGGCCTTGACCTTCATGAGCACGTTCTTAGAGAAAAACGGGCGGGTATAGCTGATCGTGACCACATTCTTTTCGCCGATCTGAACCTTTGCCATTGCGGGGTGTTCGACATCAAAGACGGGTTCCGGCGGCACGAGCCCTGCCATTCGAGCGATAGTTCCCTGAACGAGGCCCATCTGATCCGCGTTGAACATCATGTGGTCGTAACAAGCGAGCGTCACGGTGGGGACACTGAAGGAAAGGGCGAGAGCCAAGCCTAATAATTTTTTATTCATCGTTAACTCCCTGAGCCACGTTTGTTAAACCGAACGCGCCTTTTCACTAGCGCTCAAAATACCGGGACGCCGTTGTGTAAATCTGCACAGACGGCACTGCTGCAACGACAATAGCAGAAAGTAGCACCGCACCCAAAATAGACAGGCCTTCTAGTGTCAACAGATCCGCCTCAAGGTAGAGGCCAAAATTGGCAAACAAGGCATCCTCTACCAAGATCAAGGCGACATAGAGGCTGGCGCCGCCTATGACCATTCCCGCCAACGTAATCAGCACTGCCTCCATTTCTATCAAAAAAAACAAATAATAGGGTGGAGCGCCGAGAATGCGGAGTAGATGTATCTCCTGATTGCGTTCGCGAACTGAGCTGAGCAATACCGCGCCCAATCCCAGAACAGCCGCCAGCAGCACCAATGCGGAAATGAGGCGAAGTACGTCTTCAAAAAGGCCCACCATCTGCCACAGCTCTGCCAGTGCGACGCCAGGTAAAATCGCCATCAAGGGCTCTTCTTTTAGATCATTGATTTGCCGCTGAACGCCGAAAATAGACATCTTCGATTTTAAGCCCAGCATAAACGCAGTGATGCTCTCCGGTTTCGCCGGGGTGGCGCCGGGCTCTGCACTCGACTTGATGGTCAAGTTTGCGGGACCCTGAGGCCAGTCTGAGTGCATCGCGTCGATACCTTGCAACGGGACATGAATCGTTTGATCTACCGGTGTGCCGGTCGGCGCCAAAATGCCCACTACTGTGAATGGCTTGTTGTCGTGCAAACTGAAGCTGGTAGTGGCCAGTCCATGGGCAAGTACTATTTGGCTGTCTACTTTGTAGCCCAAGGTCTTCGCAACCTCAGATCCCAGCACCGCGTCAAAGGTGCCTTCAAAAGGCGCGCCATTGGTAAATTCAATACGCCTTTTCTTGCCGTAGCTAAAATGATCAAAGTACGCGCTGGTCGTACCCACCACCCGATACCCCTCGTGAGAGTCACCCAGGGAAATAGGAATCGCCCACGCAACGGCTGGATCAGCCACCACCTTCTCATAGGTTTCCCAACGAATATTGTCGGTGGGTGAACCGATCCGAAACACAGAATAGAGCAACAGATTCAAGGATCCGGTCTTTGCGCCCACAATGAGGTCAACACCAGACACCGTACTGGCAAAACTATCTCGAGCCTGCTGCCGGACATGCTCTATCCCTAAAAGCACGAATATGGCCACACTGATGGCCATGAGTGTCATGGCGACTGAACCCTTGCGATTCAGCAAACTCTTTGATGCCACCGTGAGAAACATGGTTTAACAGTGCTCCTGGTTAAACTCAGACAACGCCTGCACTCTCGTAAAATACTGAGCAATGGCCAAATCATGACTCACAAAGACAAGTGTCGTATTTTTCTCGGCTACCAGCCCTAACAGTAAACGAAGAAAATTATCTCGATTCTCAGCGTCTAAAGAAGAGGTGGGTTCATCCGCGATCAAAATCTCAGGGGTATTGATCAATGCCCTCGCGATCGCAACCCGCTGTTGCTGGCCCATACTCAGGTGCGACGTCGGTTTTGACCAATCACCGGGAATGACGTTAAGCGAGTGGAGTAAATCTGTTGCTTCCTCGCGCACGCTCGATCGCTGTTTTCCTGCCGCAAACGTGCTGGCCAGTTCGATATTTTCAATCGCATTTAAGTAAGGCACCAGGTTAAACCGCTGAAACACATAACCAACATGGTTCGCTCGGAACTGATCTCGCTGCCGCGCGTTCATCGTGTCTAATCGCTCTCCCAGCAAGGTGACCTCACCAACACTGCAGGTCAGTAACCCCCCCATCACATTAAGCAAAGTCGACTTACCAGATCCTGAGGGCCCATGAACCAACACCCTCTCGCCCCGAGCAACGGACCAATGATCAATATTCAGCAGTGATTTCGTGGCATCGTTCGCATAAGAAAATGCAACACCATGAAGTTCAATCGTCATTCCACTCGCCTTCACCTAGCTACTCTGAGACCGCGTTGCAATCGCAAAGTGATACTCTATATCATACCGCGACACCGTAAGATGTTGAAATTCAGGGGCCGCTCAATGAAAGCAATCGTAATGGCATGTTTGTGGATGCTTGGTATCACCTTTGCCGGCGTCAATGCCGCTGCCGACTCAAGCGATGCGGGGTTACAGGATACCAACAACCTCGTTTTTGAAACCATTGAATGGCCTGACCTGATGCCACCCGAGGTATTAGCCATCCTCTTAAATCCCCCAGAATATATTGCCGAGATTGAAGATGGCTCCGCCGAAGACCAAATCAGCAGTCAGATTAAGAGCGCGGTCAATCAGAGCGAGGAGGACGCTTACCAGCAGGCGCTAGTCTCCACCGATGTGAATGAAACTCTTGATGGCGCGATGATTAGAATTCCTGGCTTCGTGGTACCACTTGAGTTTGACGAGGAGCAAACCATCAGCCAGTTTTTTCTCGTTCCGTATTTTGGTGCCTGTTTACACATGCCACCGCCCCCACCCAACCAGATTATTCTGGTGAATGCGCCAAAGGGCATACAGATGTCTGCACTCTACGATCCCTTTTGGATTGAGGGTCATCTTAGTACGAGCTTTCAAGAGAATGATATGGCGACATCGGCTTACGCCATGCAGCTACAACGAATCGAGCCCTACAGCAATTGACAGCCGCTGGCGTTAAAAGTCGACGTAGGGTCTCTTCAGAGAAACCTCAGCGCCGCCTTGGCCCGACTCGGACACCCACATAATATTAATCTGCTCTAAGCCGAACGGGAGTCCATCAGGACCAAAGCGCAATTGCTCTAGCGCAGCACTGTTATCGCAATTAAAGTGATATTGCACAGCGATATCGCTGTGGTCCTCATCGACAACCCCTTCCGCATCAGCAGGGTGCTCATGAGCGGCATGTTCATCATCGGTGTGGTGTTCACCATCGGTGTGGTGTTCCTCTTCGGCGTGGGGTTCCTCTTCGGTGTCTAATGAGACGTCCGTAATAGCACTAAAATCGACTTGAGTGTCTTCAAGAACGCACTGACCTCCCCGTAAGGAAAATAGTTGGTCTGGGTTACGCAATAACGCGTCAGCGTCGCTCACCGCCTGCTGCTGCTCCGCAGACACGACCTGACTCTCGAATCCGACAACACTCATAGCGGGCACATTCAGGATGATTTCGATCTTGTTGCCTTCTGCGGCCAACATTAATTCAGCGGCGCCATGTACGTGGGGCCCAGCTTGCGTCACACCACCGCAGAACAATAAAGCACCTAAACCCAGTGCATAGTGCGGTTTCAACCTGACCCTGCTAGCAGCGTTCATCAGCACAAGCCTCAACCGACCGACAGAGCTTAAAATTCAACACATGACTGACACTGACCAAAGCAGCTCCAATCAGGGTCATTACTGTCTCGCCGCTCTCTCCCAAAAGATCATGCCCCAAGGCAACCGAAGCGATTAAAAACAGAATACCCAGTCCACCCGTGCCCAGCACATAAAAACTGCGGTGCTGGCGACAACCCAGCGTCAAGGCAAATAAACTCATGGGGACTACCGACATCAGCATCAATAAATGAAACCGCTCATCCTGAAATCCAATCGCAACCAACGCCGGGAAGAGAGACAGGAAAAGGGGCAGCGCCAAGCAGTGTAGGGCACACAATAAGGACAGACCAATGGCGGCCTTATCAGCCGTTGATCGATAAGTGTTTGTCATTTCCATTGCCTATCCCAAGCCCTGTTTCTAACTGGTCTCACAACTATCACACAGCCCCCTAACCTCTAACTGCGGGCTAATAGAACTAAAGCCAGCGGCACTGGCGGCCTTCTCCATTACAGAGAATGCCTCGCTGGAGAAGTCAATTTCCTCTACCTTGCGACACTCGTTACAGATTAAGAACTGCGACTGGGCGTGATCATGACCGCAAGACAAGTGCGAACACGATATGTACTTATTCGCGGTCTCTAATCGATGCACAAACTGTTGATCGCGCAAGAAATCTAAAATGCGATAAACAGACATCGCCGGCATCGGATCATTACTGTCGGCATTGCATTGCTCAGCAATTTCATAAGCTGACAACGCCGAGTCTGCCAACACCAGTGTTCGCAACACTTCCTTGCGTCTGCGGGTCAACTTAATGCCGCGATCCGCACATTTTTGCTCAACATCTGATATCGCTTTTTCGCTATTGACCGTTCTCAAGCGCGCTCCGAGTCTTGCTCATCAAGGCAGTGTAAAAGATACATTATATCTTATATGGGAAATTCGAGGAACTGCAGCCAACCTAGCACGCTAAAACATCGTCCAACCAGCCTGAAACCAGTCATAGCGCAGGGGGACCGCACCCTGACAGGACACTCAGTAGCAGATAGTGACCCGATGCTTCCCGACCCGCGGGGGCTGAAGGCCAATTTTAAGTGCGCAAAACCGTGAGCGGCATTTTGACGACGCGGGTGATACGTTTCGAGACCTCCGCCTTTGGAGTATTGAGCCATGCGACCGATTATCATCAGTTTCTCAGCAGCTTTTGGGGTGTCACAATGGCACAGCGTTCTGAGGGCAAGGCCATCGACTGCTTAATGTGGTCTGATGCAGCGGGGTGCCGAACCCTTCAAACCACTTATTGAACACGAGGTCATCACATTGGGGTCAAAATTAAACAGTTGGTACTGGGCGGTCATTACCTTGATTATCTTGGCAGCGCTACCGCACCCATCATCGCGGGCGTCACCCGTATCGACCGACTTAATCGTGATTGAAGAATTGGCGCAGTTGGCACTGGATTGCGTACATCAGGAGTACCCCAATCATCTCTCTCATACGCTGCAATCTGATGCTGACGTTCGACCTCCTCGCGAGTTAACTCCGGCCTTTTATGGTTGCTACGACTGGCATAGCTCTGTGCACGGTCATTGGTTACTCGCGAGATTGGCGCGACTGTATCCACATCGCGATTTTGCAGTCAAAGCGCATGCGGCGTTGGCGCAGAGTTTATCGAGGGGGAATTTATTAGCGGAGAGTGCGTACATAGAGGGGAAAGGCAGGCGATCCTTTGAGCGCCCTTATGGCATTGCCTGGCTGTTGCAGCTGGCCGCAGAACTGGACGCGTCGACAGCCCCTGAATCCAAGCAATGGCGGGACAATATACGGCCACTGGAAGCCGCATTGGTCGCGCGCTTGACGTCTTGGCTCCCCAATTTAACGTATCCAGTCCGCAGCGGAACACACTCTCAAACCGCTTTTGCCCTGGGTCTCACCTTAGATTGGGCGAGATCCACAGACGACAAGGCAGTCGAGGCGCTCCTTACCGAGCGGATCGAGACCCTCTATCAGACCGATGTCGACTGCCCGATCAGTTATGAACCATCGGGAGCTGACTTTTTGTCACCTTGTCTTGCCGAGGCGGACTTAATGCGCAGGGTGCTTGCGCCGGCTGCTTTCGCGACTTGGCTGGATAATTTCTTAACGATTCCCGCTGACGCTGAGTGGCTGGCGCCTGCGTTGGTGAGTGACCGATCAGATCCACATCTTGTCCATTTAGACGGGCTCAATTTAAGCCGAGCATGGATGCTGGAGGGCATTGCAAGCGGACTTCCGGAAACGGACAGCAGAATTTCGGTCATTCAAAACACCGCATTGCTGCATCGACTCGCCGGCTTAGACGGCGTTAGCTCCGATTACTACGAAGGCGGTCATTGGCTCGGGAGCTTCGCGACCTATTTGGTGACGCAAAGAGGGCTCGACGAGTGATGCCGCAGCAGTGTCGTGACACCGCACTGCATTCCAACACCAAATGGCAACACCAAATGGCATCGTGACTTGAAGAGTCCAAAGTGCGACAACACTTCGCAACGACTCTCCGCCGAATAAGCCGCTTCCACCGATTTTTGGCAGTACACTATTACCATGACCTACCCCGACTATGACACGCTGTACGACCGCGCATGCACTCGCAAAGGTGGTGAAGACGCGGTTGAGGGTCTGTTGCCGCAGGTTGCTAGTCAGCAGCAGCTCGAGCAACTGGGCTCAGATCGCTACCTTGCGGAGTTCACCAGAAAGATTTTTCAGTCGGGCTTTGTCTGGCGTGTGGTCGATAAAAAGTGGCAGGATTTCGAGCACGTATTCTGGCAATTTGATATTGAGCGACTGCTGATGATGCCGGACGATATGTTGGAACTTAAGGCGCAAGACCCCGCGATTATCCGTAATTTCAGCAAGATCAAAACCATCCGTGAAAATGCCATGATGATTGCCGACACTGAGCGCCGCGAGGATCGATCTTTCGGTGAATTTATCAGCCAATGGCCAAAAGACGATGTGGTCGGTCTGTGGCGTTATCTCAAAAAAAACGGCAGTCGACTCGGTGGCAATACGGGGCCCTACGCGTTGCGCACGCTAGGGGTAGACACCTTCCTGCTCACACAGGATGTCGAGGGCTTCTTGCGCAACCATGACATCATCGATTCAGGTATCACCAGCCAGCGGGCCTTGCAGTCAGCGCAGGCTTTTTTTAATGACTTACGTGAGCAAAGTGGCCGAAACTTGTCAGAGCTGAGCCGCATCGTGTCATTTGGTTTTGGCCAAAATCGCGTGCAGTAGTGCTTATTGCTGACGCTCGGCACAGCACTCCTCGCAATGACTCCAATTTACTGCGACCCACATTACAAGCAACGCCATCAACAACCACGCTGCCTCACTACCGTTAGTGCAGCCTGCGCGCTGGGCGTGATTTACACGAATGGGCCCGCCAATCTGGGTGCGCGAATGGATAAATCGTCCTATCGCCGACTACGGGCTGGCTGACTGGCGATTAGTTTGATCCGACTGGCGTCTCGCGTTGACCACTGCTACTGAAACTTCCGACTGCCTATCGTTCATGACCAAAGGCACAACTCACGCAGTACCGCGGTCGCATAAGCTCCGCGGGTGAGCGAAAAGTTCAACGTCACAGTCGGTTTTCCTTCCTCCGCCTCTACCATTGCCACCTGGAGATTCTGCACCTTTAAGCGCAAACTGCGATTACCGAGTTGCACTCGCGCTCTGGCCAGCGCCGCGGCCCACTGCACTGGCTCGCATTCTGAACCGTCTCCGATCAAAGTCGCTGAAGGATGAATGTCCATCGCCTCGCAGCGAGCCTGCAATACCGAATCAATATCGGAGAAATCAAAGACACTGCCAGAACCTTCAAGATTCGCTTTATCGCCAAGCATGAGTGTATTCCAAGTCGATTGCGCAACTCGGTCGGAGAGCAGGTTGTTGAAGTGATAGGAACGCATAGTAGAGATCGCCATGCTGCGCTTCTCTCTCGGCAATCGTTGGCCATTGGCCCAATCGTCAGCGAGTCGGAGATTGCCGCCGTTTCGGCCAAAACGCTGCTCACCGTAATAGTTAGGGACACCCTTTGCCGATAGCAGGCCGATGCGGTGGGTGATCGCGTCGCGATCTAGCGGTTCTGAGCAACGTAAGACGATGGCGAAAGTATTAGATCGATGTGCGCCAC
>Ga0257110_1000240_pt1 | contig 28585 bp, 32 predicted proteins | sample LP_taG_7_FD_190184 | JGI IMG/M metagenome (GOLD analysis project Ga0257110, IMG submission 190184) | Marine microbial communities from Northeast Subartic Pacific Ocean, Canada - LP_J_2015_P26_10m | ecosystem: Environmental > Aquatic > Marine > Oceanic | place: Canada: Northeast Subartic Pacific...
CACACTGAAAGCTTGGCAGATTAGGAATCTTTTTTATTTTTAAATTATTCAGAAGATCTTCAACTGTATCAAAAAATGAGTTTTTTATAATTTTACTGTCTATGAAAATATTTTTTTTTCTTTTATGAATTTTTAATGCCGGCAGTGCAGCAATATAGCTATATTGGTTTAAATTCTTATCTTTACCTGCGCTATCTAAGTATACGAGTCCGTCTAAGCCTCTTAATTTTTTAAAGAAATTAATTGGTTCCTGAAATTCTAGATCTTGTACTTTGATATCTCGCATTTTTTATTATTCTAATTTGGTGGGGATACTCGGAGTCGAACCGAGACGACCGAAGTCACCAGATTTTGAGTCTGGCGCGTCTACCAATTCCGCCATACCCCCATATTTAATATAATTAGTCGTAAACTATGACTAATTTGAACCAGTTTCAAATAATTCCGCTCATAAATAAGAAATAATTGTATTGATGATAACCATAGTTTTATTTTCCTCGTAGATATACTATGAACACTTAAAAAACTGATATTAGCTATGAGAAAAGTATTTAATTTCGTTAAAAATTTAATAGATAATCAAATTAAATCTTTTTCTAATACACGGTTCGCAATGCCATTTATTTTTTTTATTGGCTACGTCGAAGCTATAATTTTTCCTCTACCACAAGAAATATTTATGGTGCCTATGATGCTATCAGAGCGATCAAAAGTATTTAGAATCGCTTTTTATTCTTTCATTGGTTCTATCTTAGGAGGTATAACCGCGTATTATTTAGGATTATTATTTTTTGACTCTGTAGTAAATCCGATCATTAATTTTTATGATTATTCTCATCATTTTTTATTCTTTAAAGATCAAATTAATGAATTTGGTTTTATATATGTTTTTATTGGTGGCTTTACTCCACTACCATTTAAAATTATTACACTTACAAGTGGTGCATTGAGTATTCCATTTTGGAATTTTTTAATTGCCGCTATTTTATCAAGAGGTTTAAGATTTTATTTAGTAGGATTCTTAGTGTGGAAATATGGCGAAAAAGTAATTAATACTGTTGATAAAAAACTAAACTTAATTTCATTTTGTATATTAGGTATTGTTTTGATATTTTATTTTATTTATAAAATTATTATCTAATGCATATTTTTTTTAAGAATTATATTTTAACTAATCTTATTATTTCAATCATAGTACTAGTGATTGTATATGTGCTCCAATATTTTTTCGGGATGATTCCATGTGATATGTGTATTAAGGAGAGATATCCTTATTATTTAATAGGTATCTTTGCGACAATAAATTTTTTTATTAATTCTAATCATTTTATTAAAACCTTAATTATTAAATTATCGATTATTTCTACAGCATTTTTTGGGGTTCTATATTCTATTTATCACGTTGGAATTGAAAGAAAATTTTGGGTTGGTACGTCAGAATGCTCAAGTCAAAATACAGCTTTAGATATAGAAACATTGTCTGCACAAATTATGAATATGCCTATAATTAGATGCGATGAACCTACTTTATTATTTAATTCAATCTCAATTGCTGAGTTGAATGTATTAGCCATGACTTTGCTTTTGATTTTTAATATAATCGTATTATATAAAAGCTCATGAATGCCAAACATAAATTACTATCTAGAATAATCAGAGTTAATCAAGCTGGTGAATTGGGTGCCCAAAAAATTTATAGTGCTCAAAAGAAAGTTTTTGAATTTTTGGGTAAGCATGATGATGTAAAAGAGATCTCTAGAATGGCTGAGGAAGAACAAGAACATCTTGATTATTTTAATGATGAAATAAAAAAACGTAATGTTAGACCTACTATACTTGGCCCAATTTGGGAGGTTGGAGCTACAGCTATTGGCCTGTCAACAGCAATTATGGGACCTAAGGCTGCTTACACATGTACAGAGGCTGTTGAAGAAGTAATTGTTGAGCATTACCAGGATCAGATTGATTTATTGGAGGGTATAGACCCTTTGCTTCAGAGCAAGATTAAAAAATTTCAAGCAGATGAAGAAGCTCATAAGCAAACGGCCATTGAACATGGTTCACAACAAGCATTTGCTTATAAAATTTTAAAGCAAGTTTTAAGAAAAACTACACAGGCTGCAGTGTTTGTTGCAGAAAAAATATAGTTTATTAATAAATTTTATAATCTAACTTTTAAAAAATCTACTCCTATACGCAATCCATCTTCAGCAATAGAATGTTGAGTGTATTTTGAAATATGAGTTGTTACATCAACTCCATATTCTTTTAAAGCTGTTTCAGCACTAAGTGTTTCTTGGAAAGGTACCATAGGATCTTGATCACCATGAATTAAATAAATTGATGGTTTAGAAATTAAATCAGTTTTAAGTAATTCAGCACCAATCAGTTTTCCTGAATATCCTAATACTGCACCCATAGGTTTGTTACGTCGCAATCCCACATGTAGTGACATCATTGTGCCTTGACTAAAACCAACTAGTGCTAGGTTTTCTTCTGATAAATTATATTCCAAAAGCTTGGCATCAATAAATTCATTTAAATGATCTGCTGCAACTAAAATTTTATTCCATAAAACAGCTGGGTCTGTAGATGTTAGATCAAACCATTGATATCCTGCAGGATTCATTGAGCAAGCCTCAGGAGCATGTGGTGATAAAAAGATAGCATCTGGTAATACGCTTTGGAAATAACTTGCTAAACCAATAAGATCATTACCATCAGCTCCATAACCATGAACAAAAATAATTAATTGTTTAGGAGGCAAGCCACTTGAAGGTTCTATAATTGGTCCACTAATCATTTTTAATTTAAGCTAATATTTTTTTCAACAATACTAACTATGTCTGCCATAATATCTTTTAATTGATAGTCCTTAGGCGTATAGACCGCCGTAACACCTTGTGATTTTAATATTTTTTCATCCTCTATAGGTATTATTCCACCAACAATAAGTGGAATATTATCAATTTTATTTTTCTTTAATTCAGACATTATTTCTCCAACAAGCTGTATGTGAGATCCAGATAAAATCGATAAACCTATAATATGAACGTCTTCTTCAACTGAAGACTTAACAATTTGTTGGGGCGTTAATCTAATTCCCTCGTACAATACATCCATTCCACAATCACTAGCGCTTACAGCAATTTGCTCAGCTCCACTTGAATGACCATCTAAACCAGGCTTACCAACTAAAAACTTTATTCTTCGACCAGTCTTATTTGATAGTGCATCAACTCTTTTTTTAACTTCTAAATAGTCATTATTTGTTGTGGTTTTTAAATTTTGAGTAATGCCAGTAGGAGCTCTAAATTCTCCAAATACTTCTCGCATCACATTAGTCCATTCGCCAGTTGTAACTCCAGCTTTTGCAGCTTCTACAGAAGCATGCATTATATTGGTATCTGACTCTGCAGCTAACTTTAAATTAGCTAGAGATTTATCAACTAGTGATTGATCACGATTTTTACGCCATTCATTTAAAGCCTTGATTTGCTCTGCTTCAACTCCAGAGTCAATACTTTCAATCCCACTGTCGTTTGCCGTTAATGGTGAATTTTCAGTTTCTATAAATTTATTTACTCCAACTACTATTTGTTTACCATCATTAATATTCTGAATTCTTTCTTTGTTTGAATTGACTAATTCTTGTTTTAGGTAGCTATTTTCAATGCCTGCAACTGCTCCCCCCATTGATTGAATATGATCAAATTCTTTTCTTGCTTCAGCTTTCATCTGTTCAACCTTCTCTTCTACAACTTTAGATCCATTAAATAGATCTTCAAATTCAAGAAGATCAGTTTCATAAGCTAAAATTTGTTGTAGTCTTAATGACCACTGTTGATCCCATGGTCGAGGTAATCCTAGTGCTTCATTCCACGCTGGAAGTTGCACAGCTCTAGCTCGTGCATCTTTTGATAGAACAACTGCCATCATTTCAATTAGAATTCGGTATACATTATTTTCTGGTTGTTGCTCCGTTAAACCTAAGCTATTTACTTGAACACCATATCTAAATCTTCTATTTTTTGGATTCTTAACTTTATATCGTTTGCTAGTAATCTCATCCCACAAATCAACAAATGCCCTCATCTTGCACATTTCAGTGATAAATTTAATTCCTGAATTAACAAAAAAACTTATTCGTCCAACAACATTTTCAAATTCATCTGATGAAAGTACATTAGACTCTTTCACTCTATCCAAATATGCAACAGCAGTTGATAATGCAAACGCTAGTTCTTGAACAGGCTTAGCACCCACTTCTTGTAAATGATAAGAACATATATTTACTGGATTCCATTTTGGGAGTTCTGTGTAAGTAAATGTAATCATATCAGATATGAGTCTAAGGCTTGGTGCTGGAGGAAAGACATGGGTGCCTCTAGAAAGGTATTCCTTAATTATATCATTTTGAGTTGTGCCTTGTAATTTATTACGATCAATATTCTGCTCATCAGCTAAAGCAATATAAAGACTTAATAACCAAGCAGCTGTTGAATTGATAGTCATTGAAGTATTCATTTGATCTAAGGGGATTTGATTTAATAAAGTTCTCATATCTCCTATATGACTTATTGGAACACCTACTTTTCCAACTTCACCACTTGCAAGTATATGATCACTGTCATAACCAGTTTGTGTGGGTAAATCAAAAGCTATGGATAATCCCGTTTGTCCTTTAGAGAGGTTGTTAAGATATAGCTCATTAGACTTTTTTGCAGTTGAGTGTCCTGCATATGTACGTATTAACCACGGTTTATCAGTCATTTTTAGTCCTTGAGCTTGTTTTTCTATTTTTTTGTTTTATTTAATCTTCATATATTAATAACAACAAACTGGCTATAAACCGAGAAAAAAGAACTGTATATAAATTTATTTTCAAACTGGCTATAAGCCTAGAAAAAAGATTAAATTAGGCTATATTTCGAATAAATTTCATATTAGGAGACAATATAATGACTACTGAAGAAAAAGATATTTATGCAATTGGTGAGGTTCCACCTCTTGGGTTTGTTCCAAAAAAAATGCACGCGTGGGTAATCAGAAAAGATAGGCATGGTAATCCAATGCAATCTTTCCAAGCAGAAGAATTTGATGTTCCTGAGATTGGACCCAGTGATGTGTTAGTCTTTGTTATGGCAGCGGGTGTAAATTACAATGGAGTTTGGGCAGGTCTTGGAAAGCCAATTTCTGTTCTTGATGTAACAAAAAAAGATTATCATATAGCTGGATCTGATGCTTCTGGAATTGTATGGAAGGTTGGTTCAGATGTAAAAAAATGGAAAGTTGGAGATGAAATTGTTGTTCATGCAATGACATGGGATCATGAGGATGTCGAAGTTAATGGTGGAGAGCCAATGTTATCTGAAACTAATAAAGTGTTTGGATATGAAACTGCTGATGGTACCTTTGCTCAGTTTACTGCTGTACAAGCGCATCAGTTAATGAAAAAGCCACCCCAGTTGTCTTGGGAAGAAAGTGGCTGCTATAACTTAACTCTTGTTACTGCATATAGAATGTTATTTGGCCATGCTCCACATGAGCTAAAGCCAGGTCAGTATGTTTTAATCTGGGGTGCCTCTGGTGGACTTGGAAGTTTTGCAGTCCAATTGGCAAAAACTGTTGGTGCTAAACCTATTGGAATAATTTCAGATAATTCAAAAGCTGACTATGTAAAAAGCCTTGGAGCAGTTGGAGTTCTAAATAGAAAAGACTTTAATTGTTGGGGTGAACATCCTGATATCGATGATGCAGAAGCATATGGTAATTATATGAAGGAAGTTAGAAAATTTGGAAAAGCGTTATGGGAATTTACTGGCAAAGGAAAAAACGTTGATATGGTATTTGAACATCCTGGAGAAACAACAGTTCCAGTTTCTATGTTTATAGTCAAAAGAGGCGGTATGGTCGTTATATGTGCTGGTACTACGGGTTATAATCTTACTCTTGATGCAAGATACTTATGGATGCACAGTAAAAGACTTCAAGGATCACATTTTGGAAACTCAAAACAAGCTCATGCGGCAAATAATCTAGTATTAGATGGTGCCATTGATCCGTGTATGTCAGAGGTTTTTGAATGGGATAAAATTCCTTTTGCTCATGAAAAAATGCTTAATAATGAGCACAAAGCTGGGAATATGGCAGTTCTAGTTGGCGCTATTGAAGAAGGATTAAAAACAATCAAGGAAGAATAAACATAATGGATAATTTATTAATTAAGTGTAGAGATTCTTTAGAGTCTATCAACAAGTATACTGACGCAGCTAAAGAGCAAGTTAAAAAACTTGTTATGGAAGATGGTACAGTATCTAAACAACTAATGGCTAGAGAGCAGCATGCAGCTCATAGCTTGGCTTGGATAGCAACTTATAAAGCTACTCTTACTGAATTATTAAATTGGGCAGAAAGACTTGAAAGCGAAAATAACTTTCTAGAAACAGAACAGCTTATATTGCAGTTTGCATTCTCAGAATACTTAACTCAATTATGGCATGGTATTCCTATGTCACAATTGGAATATGCTAGACCTCAAGATCTTGGGTTAAAAAATGGTTTATTAACAGAGCTATCGACTAGCTCTGTTAAAGATCTGATGCTTAATGGTAATGAAGCAGCTGATAGATTAAAGCTTGCTGACATATTACAACATAATTTTTCAAGCAAAAACTTTGGTAACTTAGGTCTCGATGATACCTCTACAATGATTATTCAAGAGTTTAAAAAATTTGTTGAAGATGATGTGGCTCCATATGCACATGAATGGCATCTAAAAGATGAATTGATTCCAATGGAGGTTATTAATAAAATGGCCGACTTAGGTATTTTTGGATTAACTATACCCGAAGAATACGGTGGTCTTGGAATGAATAAGCTTTCTATGTGTGTGGTAACTGAAGAGCTTGCGCGTGGCTACATCGGCATTGGATCCCTAGGAACTAGAACTGATATTTCTTCAGAGTTGCTATTAATTGGTGGAACTGAAGAACAAAAGAAAAAGTGGCTTCCAAAAATTGCCTCTGGTGAAATACTTCCAGCTGCTGTTTTCTCTGAGCCTAATACTGGCTCTGATTTAGCTTCACTAAAAACTCGTGCAGTTAAAGATGGAGATGAATATTCAATAACTGGAAATAAAACTTGGATTACACATGGTGCGCGGAGTGATCTAATGACACTAATGGCAAGATCTATTCCAGATGAAAAAGGATATAAAGGACTATCAATGTTTTTAGCTGAAAAAGAGCGAGGAGATGATGATAACATGTTCCCTAGTGAAGGTATGTCTGGTGGTGAAATAGAAGTTCTTGGCTACAGAGGAATGAAAGAATATGAAATTGCATTTGATGATTTTAAAGTCAAAAGTGAAAATCTCCTTGGTGGTGAAGAAGGAAAAGGTTTCAAACAATTAATGGAAACTTTTGAGTCTGCTAGAATTCAAACAGCTGCAAGGGCAGTTGGTGTAGCTCAATCAGCAATGGAAACTGGTATGCAATATGCTCTTGATAGAAATCAATTTGGCAAATCAATATATGAATTTCCAAGAGTTTCATCAAAAGTTACCTCAATGGTAACTGAAATAATGGCCGCAAGACAACTTACTTATTTTTCTGCAAGAGAAAAAGATAAAGGTAATAGATGTGATTTAGAGGCAGGGATGGCAAAACTTCTAGGGGCAAGAGTAGCGTGGGCAACTTCAGACAACTCTTTACAAATTCATGGTGGGAACGGCTTCGCATTAGAATATCCAATTAGTAGACTTCTATGTGACTCAAGAATCTTAAATATTTTTGAAGGCGCTGCAGAAATGCAGGCTGATGTTATAGCTCGAAGATTACTTACTTCAAACTAATGCCAACTGTATTTTATTATATACTAATACCAGTTACTATCGCTGCAGTAACTATGGTTCTGTTCACTGGTATATTTGGAATGTTAAGGGGTGGAAAGTTTAACAAACAATACTCTAATAAATTAATGCGTTTAAGAATCTTGCTTCAATTCTTAGCTATAGTAATCATTATGATTGCTTTATATATTGCATCTGAATAAAAATGGTAAAGTTAACAAGAATTTATACAAAAACTGGTGACAAAGGTAAGACCAGCTTAGTCTCAGGAAAAAGGGTTTCTAAAGATAATATTAGAATTAGAGCTTACGGAACTGTTGATGAATTAAATTCTATTCTTGGGGTTGTCAAACATCATGTCTCTAAAAAATTGATTAAAGTAATAGCTGAAATTCAAAATGATCTATTTGATCTTGGTGCAGATCTTGCAAACCCAATTACAAAATCTCCAAAATTTCCTCCATTAAGAATTACTGAAAATCAGGTAAAGAGATTAGAATCTACTATAGATAAGTTTAATAAACCTCTCTCGAGTTTAAATTCATTTATTTTACCTGGAGGATCAATTAGTGCGTCATATTTACACAATGCCCGTACTGTAGCACGTCGTGCTGAAAGCTTAATAGTTGAGCTAAATGCAAAAGAAAATATAAATGTATTTTCAATGACTTACGTTAATAGATTATCTGATTTATTCTTTGTTTTATCAAGAGTTGAGAATGGAAATGGTAAAAAAGATGTCTTGTGGAAACCTGGCCAAAACACTTAAACTCATTGATCAAAAGCTAAAAATAATATAATTCCTAACAAAGAATTTCTTTAATAATTTTAATTTGAAAGAACCTATAAATGAAGATCTTAGTGCCAGTAAAAAGAGTTATTGATCCCTATGTGAATATCAGAGTTAAATCTGATCAAACTGGTGTTGAAACTGATAATGTAAAAATGTCTATGAATCCTTTTTGTGAAATTGCTGTTGAAGAGGCAATTAGACTAAAAGAATCAGGTAAGGCAGATGAAATTATTGCAATATCAATTGGTAATCAACAATGTCAAGAAACTATTAGAACTGCTTTAGCAATGGGTGCTGATCGAGGAATTCATATTTTAACTGATGAGCTTTTGGAGCCTTTGGCATTAGCAAAAATTTTAGCCAAAGTATATGAAGAAGAAAAACCGGGTCTCGTGATAATGGGTAAACAAGCTATTGATGGAGATAATAATCAGACGGGACAAATGTTTGCAGCACTAACAGATCTTTCACAAGGAACATTTGCATCCAAAATAGACATTGAAGGAGAACAAGCTGTTGTCACTAGAGAAGTTGATGGTGGTTTACAAACTATAAAAATAAATATGCCGGCAGTTATTACAACTGATTTAAGATTAAATGAGCCGAGATATGCATCACTTCCAAATATTATGAAAGCAAAAAAGAAGCCAATTGACCAAAAATCTCCAGCTGATTTTGGCGTCGATATATCTCCTCGACTAACAGTACTTAAAGTGGTTGAGCCACCTAAAAGACAAGCTGGAATTAAGGTAGAATCAGTATCTGAATTAGTAGAAAAACTTAAAAATGAAGCAGGTGTAATATGACAACATTATTTTTTATTGAACACACAAATGGTCAACTAAATGATCAAAGTTTAAAGGCAGTTAGTGGTGCGAAAGAGTTTGGTGAAGACCTTCATGTTCTTATCGCTGGTAGCAACATTGATGAGTCTGTAACTCAAGCTAGTAAAATAGAGGGTGTTTCAAAAGTTATTCATCTTGATAGTAGCGAATTTGATAATATTTTAGCTGAAAAACTAACTTCAGCTATTTTTGATATGTCAGGTGATTATAATTTTTTTGCTTCCGCTGCTACTACAACCGGAAAAAATGTAATGCCCAGACTTGCTGCTAAGCTAGATGTTAGTCAAATATCTGAAATAGTAGGAGTTGAGTCTGCAGATACATTTATTAGAACTATTTATGCAGGTAATGCAATTGCAACAGTTCAATCATCTGATACAAAAAAAGTTTTGACAATTAGACCGACCGCTTTCCAAGCTAGTAATATCGGTGATTCTTCATGTGAAATTTCAAAAATATCTCCCGAAAATATTCCAACTGTCTCTGAATTTGTTGGCGAAGAACTTACTAAATCAGATAGACCAGAGTTAACTTCTGCAAAAACAATTATATCTGGTGGAAGAGGAATGCAAAACGGTGAAAACTTTGAACTCTTAGACAAAGTGGCTGCGAAGTTAAATGCTGCTGTTGGAGCTTCACGTGCTGCTGTAGACGCTGGCTTTGTTCCAAATGATTATCAAGTTGGCCAAACTGGTAAAGTGGTTGCTCCCGAATTATATATTGCTGTAGGAATATCAGGTGCAATTCAACATCTTGCAGGCATGAAAGACTCAAAAATTATAGTTGCTATAAATAAAGATGAAGAAGCTCCAATTTTTGATGTTGCTGATTATGGTTTAGTAGCTGATTTATTCCAAGTTCTTCCTGAATTGGAAAGTGCGCTTTAATTAATATATTTAGAAAATAAATCTACAAAATATTGATCTTCCCAGTCTGCAGGTCCTAAATATTTTGCAATTTGTTTACCATCTTGGTTAATCAAAATAGTTGCTGGCAAGCCTAGAGCCTTTATTTCTCTAGGTATGTTATTTTTACTATCAAAATAAAGTGATATATTTTTTATGTCATTATCTTTAAAAAAACTTTGAGCTTTAGCTTTTGGTCCCCTATCTAAGTTAATAGCGATAACTTCAAATTTACTTTTGTCAAATTTGCCTTGCAATCTGTCTAAAGAAGGCATTTCTTCTTTGCATGGTTTACACCAAGTTGCCCAAAGATTTACTAAAGTAACCTTTCCAGAAAAATCATCCAAAGAATGATTAATACTACTCTCATCCACAAAATTACTTGTAAAACCTGGTTTTTCTTCAAAAATTATCTTTTTAAGATCAGTAGTCTCCGCATATAAGGGGTTGCAAAACAAGAATAATATGGCATATAGCAACGATACTTTTGAAAAAAGATTATATTGTTTCATATAAATATACTTAGTGAGATTACAGATAATGTCTAGAAAAAAAAATTCTATATTAAGGAAAAGATTTAATCATAAGAATAATGATATTTTTACTGAGATAAACTCTTCAATAGATTTTGATAAATTTATGTTTGATGAAGATATTGAAGGTTCAATAGCACATGCAGAAATGCTAGCAAAACAAAAAATAATTAAAGTATCTGAAAAAAATAAAATTTTAAAAGGTCTTAAACAAATAAGATTGGAAATCAGTAAAAATAAATTCATCTTTAGACCAGAACTTGATGATATTCATATGAATATTGAAAGTAGACTTCAAGAAATTATTGGTGAGACTGCTGGAAAACTTCACACCGCACGCTCTAGAAATGACCAGGTAGTAACTGATCTAAAACTTTGGCTAAGAAAAGATATAGATTTAATTTTAAGTGAATTAAAAGACTTGAAAAAAAATACAATAAAAATTGCTGAAAAAAATATTGATGTTTTAATGCCTGGCTTTACTCATTTACAAACCGCTCAGCCTATATCTACTGGCCATTATTATATGTCTTATTATGAAATGTTTTCACGTGATACAGAAAGATTTATAGAAACAAAAAAAAGACTTAACAAAAATCCACTTGGATCTTGCGCAATGGCAGGTACTTCATTTCAAATAGATAGATTTGCAACCTCTAAGAAGCTGTCGTTTGATGAACCTACTAGAAATTCAATAGATAGTGTCTCAGATAGAGACTTTGTAATTGACTACCTGTATGCCTCTAGTGTTTGCGCTATGCATTTATCAAGAATTGCCGAAGAAATAGTTTTATGGTCTTCAGACTTGATAAATTTTTGTCAGATCAAGGATGATATGATGTCAAGCTCTTCTATAATGCCACAGAAAAAAAATCCTGATGCAGCAGAATTAGTTAGAGCAAAAGCAGCATTAATTAATAGCGATCTATCTTCATTATTAAATATTATGAAAGCGCTTCCTCTTTCCTATAGTAAGGATCTTCAAGAAGATAAAAAATTGGTAGTTAACACAAGTAAAAACTTACATATATCAATCAAAGTGATTACTGAAATAATTAAGAGTATAAAATTAAACAAACAAACATTGTTGAAAGCTGCCACAAGAAGTTACTCCAATGCAACAGAATTAGCTGATTGGCTAGTTAAAAACCTACAGTACTCATTTAGGAAGGCTCATGAAACAACAGCAGACATAGTCAACTTTGCAGAGTCGGTTCAAAAAAAACTAGAAGATTTAACTCTTTCTGAATTAAAGGTATTTGATCCAAATATTACTAATAATATTTATGATCATCTCAATATAAAAAATGCAGTTTTAAGCAAAACAAGTTATGGTGGAACAAGTCCGACTGAAGTACTTAAAATGATTAATAAAGCAAAAAAACGAGAAAAATGAAAAAAATTACTATTATCTTATTATTAAGCCTATCGTTATTTTGTTGTGGTAAAAAAGGGTCTCTTGAATTGCCCGAGGATGTCTCACTGAATAATGTTATTCAAACAGTATCTAAAATAGCCTAATACTATGAATTATTTTGATTATAAAGATGGTCATCTAAAATCTGAAGATATATTTATTACAAATATAACAAAGGAAGTTCATACTCCATTCTACTGCTATAGCGCTAAAGGGCTAAAGACTAATTTTAATATATTAAAAGATGCTTTTAAAGATATTGATACTAAAATTTGTTATGCTACGAAATCAAATTCCAATCTTTCAATATTAAAACTATTGCAAGAAGAAGGTGCTGGTGCTGACGTTGTATCTGTTGGTGAATTAAAAAAATCATTAATTGCAAATATTGATCCTAAAAATATAGTTTTTTCAGGAGTAGGTAAAACTAAAGATGAAATTGAGTATGCAATCGTCAATAGAATATTTCAAATAAATGCTGAGTCAATAAGTGAACTGTATGTCATTAATAAAATTGCAAAAGAACTTGGAGTTGTGCAGCAAGTAGGTATTAGAATTAATCCTGACATAATAGGTGAAACACATAAGAATATATCAACAGGTGGACTAAGTGATAAATTTGGAATTCCATATTCTGAAGTTAAAAGTCTATATCATGATAAAGAGTCTTTTAAAAATATTGAGCTGTCTGGGATAGCCTTTCATATTGGTAGTCAAATTCATGACATAGAACCTTTTAGAAATGTATTTATAAAAACTAATGATTTAATCAAAGAAATTAATAAATCTGAAAAGATTATAAAGACTATTGATTTAGGTGGAGGTTTTGGTGTTGACTATGAAGATAATCATAGAGAGTTTCCAATACAAGAGTATGCAAACTTAGTAAAAAATTCGTTTGATACAAAAAACTTTCAGTTCATCATAGAGCCAGGAAGATCAATATCATGGAATACTGGTATATTAGTAACTAAAATTTTATACATCAAAAAGCATGGTGAAAAAAAATTTATAATTACTGACTGTGGTATGAACGATTTAATGAGACCGGCGCTGTATGATAGTTATCATAAAATATTACCTCTTTCGAAAATTATAGATAGTGAAATTATTTCAACCGACATAGTTGGGCCAATCTGCGAGTCTACGGATAAACTATTCTCTAGTGAAGAATTTTATGATGTAAAAGAAGGTGAATTTTTAGCTATACTCAACTCTGGTGCATATGGCTCATCAATGAGCTCTAATTATAATGCAAGGCCTCTGGTGAGTGAAATATTAATAAATGAAGATAACTTTACAACTATCAGGAAGCTTCAGTCATTTGAAGATAGTATTGCCCAAGAAATTAAATAACAAATATTTGACTATTTCGGTAGAAAAACTTTCTGAAGAATCTCAATAAAAGTAGATTTTAAGTAAAGTATTTCCAGTGGGTCAATTCTATTGAAGTGGTCTACGCCTAAACTTATTCCAATAAATAATAGTAATATAAGTATTGCAATATTATCATTAATAAAATTTTTCTTTTCTTTGTAAACGGCTGGTAAATTTTTATCTGATTGCTGATCTCTTTTAGCAATAATTTTTTTTGAGTCGACTTCAAAGCCACTTTCAGCAACACCTACACTATCTTGAAACCAAGAAAAATTACATCTTGCACATCTTACTTGTCTACCTTTGTTTATTTGCGCAGGATCTACAAGATACTTTGCGCCACATGATGAACAAGAAATAATCATAAAATATTTAGTTAAATTTATCTTTTTAGAATAATCTATTTTTTAATATGATAAAGCAATTTAATAAAAAAATACTATATTCCGCTATTATTATAATAACTATTTCACTGATAATTCATTTTACTTATTACCTGTTACAAATTCCGAATAACAATGATGAAAAAGATAAGTTGACTGAAACTGATGCTATTATTGTTTTAACAGGTGATAAATATAGAATTTCAGAAGGCATAAGAATTTTTAAGAATGGATTTGGTAAAAGATTACTAATTTCTGGTGTTAATGAAAAAATTACTGATGCAAAAATAAAATCACTTTATGGAAATGACAGTGAAACTAGAAATCTTTTTGATTGTTGTATAGATATAGACAGAATTTCAGAAAACACATTTCAAAATTCAAGAGAAACCTACTTTTGGGCAAGAGATTTAAATTTAAACAGCCTATTAGTTGTAACTTCAAACTATCATATTCCAAGAGTTAAGCTAGAATTCTCAAGATTTTTTTATGAGGATAATCTATACTATAAATCAGTAAACATTACTGATGATGATAATTCAAATCTTTCTATTGAAATGATAAAAAAATATTTACTTGAATATACAAAATACTTAAGGACATCTTTAAGTCTGCTGATAGAGATTTGACATGTTAATTATACGATCACTATTATCAAACATATTTTTTTATATATTTATGATAGGATCTATACTCATTGCACCGCTATCATTTATTCTTCCTCGTACAGTTATCTTTTGGTTAATTAGATTCCAGTCTATTCACGCATTAATTAATTTAAAATATTTGGTAAATTTAGAAGTAGAATTTAGAGGCACAGAAAATATTCCTAAGTTTAGAAAATATTTAATTGCATCTAAGCATCAGTCATTAGCTGAGGGAATGTTTTTAAATTATGCAATTGAGAAACCTAGTATTGTTGCAAAAAGAGAATTATTATATATTCCAATAGTTGGACTATGTTTTAAAAAAGCTAATTTTATATATGTAAATAGAACTAAAGGAGAAACACCTATTGAAACATTGGTGAGAACATCAAAACAAAGTATGGAAAAAGATCCTAGACCTCTATTAATTTTCCCTGAAGGTACGAGAACTCCTATAGGAGAGAAAAAACCCTATAAGTATGGAATTACTGCCTTATATAAAGGATTAAATGTTCCTTGTTTACCAGTAGCAGTAAATACAGGATATTTTTGGCCTCGAAGAAAATTTTTGAGATATCCTGGTAAAATGATTATTGAATTTTTGAAACCAATTGAACCCGGTTTAGAGGCAGAAGACTTTAGTAAAATATTAGAACAAACTATTGAAAAACGTTCTCATGAACTGCTTTTAGAAGCTCAAAATCAATCCACAGACAGAGTATAGGTATATATTTGATTGTGGATAACTATTTTTAATGTAATTAAAACAATAACTTGATTGTTTATAAAATTGTTAACACGTATGGATAAGATTACTTCACTAAAAAAAATTTTTTACCTAATCCTTCTGTCTCTTATTATTTATTCAGTGTATTGGCTATATGCTTCATTTAAATTCAAAGAAGAAATAAATAGTATCATAAATAACAATAATATAATTACCGAAGAAATACGTATAACTGGATTTCCCTACAGACTTGAGTCACATATTAAAAATTTATCTTTTGAAAAAAATGAACAAAGTTTTTTTTTATTAACTGTTCCTGAACTTAAAATAAGTGTTTCTCCGATCTCATTTAAAAAAATTTTTGTTCAATCAAATTCTTCTGAATTAAGATTTAAGGACATTACTCATAAAATAAATATTATAAATAAACAAAGTAGGCTGTCAATTTTGACAAAAGATGGGTTTATAGAAAGATTAGCATTTATCCTAGAGGGGAATGATGTTTACTATAAAAATTTAATTTTTGGTGATTTTAATAAATCATTTAGTAATATTATTATAGATGGTAAAATAAATTATATTAAAAAAAATATTGAAGGGAAATTTCAATTATCTATTTATGATGATGAAGGACAAAAAAAGTTTTCTTCGCCAATATCTATTAATAATAACAAATTAAAAATTCTTTTTTTTGAGCTTGATTTTAGTAAATTATTTTAATTTTTTCTTTGATCGACCAAAATCATCTGCGTCTATATCTTGACCTGCAGCAATTATTTTTTTTCTAATTTTTCTTGTTCCACTAAATATTTTAAATAATGTCTCTTCGTCATTCCATCTGACAGCTTTTTGTAATACACTCAAATCTTCTGAGAATCTTCCAATCATTTCTAAAACTGCCTCCTTATTATTTAAAAAGATATCCCGCCACATTGTTGGATCTGATGATGCTATTCTAGTAAAATCTCTAAATCCACTAGCACTGTATTTAATAACATCAGATTTTGTTACTGTTTCAAGATCTGCGGCCGTATTAACAATATTATACGCAATTAAATGTGGTAAGTGAGATGTTATAGCTAAAACTCTATCATGATGTTCTGGCGACATAACTTCAACACTGCTACCAATCTTTTCCCATAATTTTTTAATTTTTAAAATATTTTTTTTATTTGAGTTTTTGTATGGAGTTATTATACACCATCGATTAATAAACAGTTCAGCAAATCCAGATTCAGGACCACTTTTTTCCGTTCCAGCAATAGGGTGTGCAGGTATGAAATCAAATTCTTGATGCAAAACCTTCTTAACTTCATCCATAACTTTTGTTTTAGCAGAGCCTACATCTGAAATAATTGCATCTTTTTTTAAATGTGGCTTGATAGAGCTAAATAAATTTTTATAACTACTTAAAGGAGTGCAAATAATTACTAAATCTGCATTTTTAACAGTTTTTTCTAATGATGACTCAACTTTAGATACTAATTTAATTTTTTTAGCAACTTGACGAGTTTTAATACTTCTAGCGTAGCCTGAAGTAGACAGTGCAATCTTATGCTTTTTTATTGCTAGTGCTAATGAAGAGCCAATTAACCCTAAGCCTATAATAGCAATTTTTTCAAACTTTATTTTATTTTTCATTTTTAAAAAATGATTTAAATGAGTTTATTAATAATTTATTTTCTTTTTCGGTCCCAATAGTAACTCTAATACAGTCAGACATATTATAATTATCTAAAGTTCTTATTATAATAGAGTGACTTAATAAATGCTTATTTAATTTTTTTTGTTGGCTTACTCCTTTTACAAGTTTTATAAAAATAAAATTAGCCTGGCTATCATACACAGTCACTGGAAGTTTGATAAATTCAGTTTTAATCTTTTTAAGCCATTTTTCATTATGAGCTATTAGTTTTTTTTCGATCCCTTTTTCTAAAATTGCTATCGCACCAGCTTCTTGGGCAATACTATTAACATTAAATGGTCCCCTAATTTTATCAAGTAGAGCTATAATTTCTAAATTCGCATAACACCAACCAAGCCTTAAAGAGGCCAAGCCATATATTTTTGAAAATGTTCTAGTTACAATAACATTCTTATTATCTCTTACATACTTCATACCATTTTCATAATCGTGATTATTTAAGTATTCAGCATATGCCGCATCTAAGACTATAATAATTCTTTTAGGAATTTTTTTTATAAAAGAATCTAAGTCAAATTTATCAATATATAGTCCTGTTGGATTATTAGGATTCGCTATAAAAATTATCTTAGTTTTTTTATTAATATTTTTTAAAATATTTTTAGTATCAACACGATAATCTAAAGTTTTAGAATTTATAACTTTTGCATTATTGATTTTTGAATATATTTCATACATTAGAAAACTATTTTTTGGAATAATTACCTCGTCACCTTTAGTTAAATAAAGTTGACATATTAATCCTAAAATTTCATCTGAGCCATTTGCACAAAAAATATTATTTCTATTTAAATTATATCGTTTAGAGATTGAATCCTTTAATTTTAAACTTCCACTCTCTGGATATCTATTAGTTGAGTTTGATATAGTTTTAATCTTAGCTAAAACATTTGCACTTGGGCCAAATGGAGATTCATTGGAAGACAGTTTAATGACCCCTTTTTTTCCTGTTATTTTGCTCTTACCGGCTAGATAAGGATTAATATTTTTTAGTGTTTTTTGAGTATTCATTCTATTAATAGATAAGTGAATATTGACTAATTTTAAAGAAATTCTTTTATAATTTACTATTAAATAATTATCTTAATTGACTTATAATCAAGCAAATAGTAATAAAAAGATGCGCTGATTTGAATTACAGCTTGCGGGCGCAAAATAAAAACAGCTAAAGAGGTGATCTATAGGCCGCCAAACTAAGTTGTTAGGCGGTTTTTTTTATGCTTTTAAATAATATAGATTTAATAAATGAACGAAAATAAAATTATAGAATTAGGGTCTAATAAAGATCCATTAGTTTTAGACTGTGGTAAATCAATTGGGCCTATAAAAACTGCATATACTACTTATGGAGAATTAAATAGCTCTAAGTCTAATGCTATCTTAATATGCCACGCATTAACTGGTGATCAATATGTCGCGAGTGAGCATCCAATTACTAAGAAGGATGGCTGGTGGTCTTTATTAATAGGTCCAGGAAAATCAATAGATACTGATAAATACTTTATTATATGTCCAAATGTAATTGGTGGATGTATGGGATCCTCAGGACCGAATGAGATAAACCCTGAATCAGGTAAGGAGTACGGACTTGATTTTCCAGTGATTACTATTGCTGATATGGTTAAGGCACAAAAATTATTAATAGATAGTTTAGGTATTGAAAAGCTTTTTTCAGTAATAGGTGGTTCAATGGGTGGAATGTTAGTTTTAGAATGGCTATCTAAATTTCCATCATATGTTTTTTCAGCAATACCTATTGCTACAACTACTAGTCACTCAGCACAAAATATTGCTCTAAATGAGTTAGCAAGACAGGCTATAATGGCTGATCCTGAATGGAAGTCTGGAAGTTATAATGATCAAAATACTAAACCAATAAAAGGACTGTCGGTTGCTAGAATGGCAGCTCACATAAGTTACTTATCAGAACAATCTCTACATGAAAAATTTGGAAGAAATTTACAAGATAAAAATAATATTGAATTTTCTTTTGATGCAGACTTTCAGGTTGAAAGCTATTTAAGACATCAGGGATTTAAGTTTGTTGATCGTTTTGATGCAAATAGTTACTTATATATTACTCGAGCAATGGATTATTTTGATTTAAAGAGCAGTAACAATGGATCACTACTAGAGGCTTTTAAAAATACTAATGCTCACATATTATGCGCATCTTTTACAAGTGATTGGTTATATCCAACATCAGAAAATAAAGTAATAATTAAAGCTTTTAATGCTCTCGGACTAAATGTTAGTTTTGTTGAAATTGATACAGATAATGGTCATGATTCATTTTTATTGAATGAGCCAGAGTTTTTTGAGACCATAGAAGGATTTCTAGACGCAACTTATAAAAAATTATGAGCTTATTTAATACTGATAAAGATTTTAATGTTATTTCAAATATGATACCTGCCCGATCAAGTGTAATTGATGTTGGTTGTGGCGATGGATCTCTGTTAAAATATTTAGATAAAAATAAAAATATTAATGGTCGAGGATTAGAAATAGATCAGGATAAAATAAGGGAATGTTTAGCAAAGGGTATTTCGGTAATACAAGGAGATGCAGATATAGATTTGGCTGACTATCCAGATAAATCTTTTGATTATTCAATTTTGACTTATACACTTCAGGCAACAAAAAGGCCAAAAAAAGTATTAGAAGAATTAGTTCGAATTTCAAATAAGGCTATTGTATCGTTTCCAAATTTTGGTTATTGGAAAATTAGAATGCATTTGTTGATAAATGGTACTATGCCTATTAGTAATGAATTAAGTTATTCTTGGTATGAAACGCCAAATCTACATTTCTGTACAATATTTGATTTCATTGATTTATGCGAAAAAACGAATATAAAAATTGAAAATAAAGTAAATCTGAAAAGACACTTAATTCAAGATTATAAACAAAAAAGTTGGGTAGATAATTGCTTTTCTGAATCAGGTATGTTTTTAATTTCAAAAAAATAAATGGGTAATTTAAAAGTAGATATCATACCATGCTTAAGTGACAATTATTCTTATATAGTTTCAGATGGAAATCAGGCGCTCGTTATTGATCCATCTGAATCTAAGCCTATAATTAATTTTTTAGAAAAAAATAATTTAGAGCTTAAATTTGTATTAAACACTCATCATCATTTTGATCATGTTGGAGGCAATTTAGAGCTTAAAAATAAATATAACATATTAATTGCTGGTAATGCTAATGACAAAGAACGGATACCTGGGATTGATATTTTATTAAATGAAAATGAAAAATTTAATTTTAATATGAATAGTATTGAAATTATTAATGTACCTGGTCACACATCAGAATGTATTGCATTTTATATAAAGAATGAAAATATAATATTCACAGGTGACTCTATATTTTCACTTGGGTGTGGAAGATTGTTTGAAGGTTCACCTCAACAAATGTGGAATTCAATTTGTAAAATAAAAAGATTACCAAATAATACAAAAATCTATTGTGGACATGAATATACAATGAGTAATGCTAAGTTTATTCAATCCATTAATAATAATACTCAAATAAAACTTAAAATAAATGAAATTGAAGATTTAAGAGCGAAAGATATTCCTACAATTCCAACAACTGTTGGTGATGAAAAAGAATTAAATATATTTTTTCAAGCTGACCAAGATAATATCAAAAGCCTCCTATCTAAAGATTTTCTTACTGACGAAGAGGCTTTTAAAATAATGCGATCCGCTAAAGATGTTTTTTAGATAAAGTATTGGCCACCATTAGCAGTAATAGTTGATCCAGTTACAAATCCAGCATCATCACTTGCTAAAAAAGTTACAATTCTAGATATTTCCTCAACTGTGCCTAAGCGCCCTACAGGTATCTTGGTTATCAAACCTTTCAGAAAATCTTCTGATGCATCAGCTAAAATTTCAGTGTCTATATAACCAGGCGCAATCGCGTTAACAGTAATATTTTTTCTAGCAGTTTCTTGTGCTAAAGCCTTTGTAAAGCCAAGTACTCCCGCTTTTGCAGCGCTATAGTTCACGAGTCCCATCTCACCTTTTTGACCATTAATTGATGAGATTGAAATTATTCTACCAAACGCCTTTTCTCTCATGCCTTCTAGTACACACCTTGTCATATAAAAAACTGAGTCTAAATCAGTTCTAATAACGTCATCCCATTGTTCAATAGTCATCTTATGTGACATTGCTGCTTTAGAAATTCCAGCATTATTAATAAGTATGTCAATAGAACCTAATTTTTCAGCTACTTCTTTAACGCCTGCTTCACATGCATTTGCATCTGCAACATTCCATTGAAAAACATCAATTCCGTGTTCTTTGGCAAAAGCATCTGCTTTCTCTGAATTTGAATTATATGTTGCAGCAACTTTACATCCTTGATTTTTCAAAGCAATTGATATTGCACCACCAATTCCTCTTGTTCCACCTGTTACTAAAGCTATTTTTGTCATATTTTTTCTCCTATTATTATCTTTCTACACAAAGTGCAATGCCCATACCACCACCTATGCATAGTGTCGCTAGACCTTTTTTTGCATCTTGTCTTTTCATTTGATGAAGTAATGTAACAAGGATTCTTGCGCCTGATGCTCCTATAGGATGTCCAATAGCTATAGCGCCACCATTAACATTAACCTTGCTTGTATCCCAGCCTAAATCTTTATTTACAGCGCAGCCTTGAGCAGCAAATGCCTCATTTGATTCGATTAAGTCTAAGTCATTTATAGACCACCCTGCTTTATCTAATGCTTTTCTTACTGATGGAATTGGTCCTGTTCCCATAATAGAAGGGTCTACACCAACACTTGCCCAAGATACGATTTTTGCCATAGGCTCAATATTTCTTTTTGTTAGTTCTTTTTCACTCATTAAAGTGAGAGCCGCGGCCCCATCATTAATTCCACTAGCATTTGCAGCTGTAACAGAACCCTCTTTTGAAAACGCTGGCCTTAAAGATGCAAGTTTTTCCAATTGAACATTATCTTTTATATATTCATCTTGATCAAAAATAGTAGTCTCTTTTCTTGATACTATTTCAACTGGAGTAATTTCGTCTTTAAATAAGCCTGCCGCTTTCGCTTTGCTTGCTTTAAGCTGAGAGTTATAAGCAAATTCATCTTGTTGCTCTCTTGTTATTTGAAATTTTTCCGCAACATTTTCTGCAGTTGTACCCATATGATATCCATTAAATGCATCCCATAAACCATCTTTTATCATCGTATCAATCATTTTTGAATCACCCATCTTAGTACCAGATCGCAAATGCATACAATGTGGAGATTGACTCATACTTTCTTGACCCCCAGCTATAATAATATTTGCATCTTGATTTTTTATAGCCTGAAATCCTAAAGCAACTGTTCTTAGGCCAGAACCACATACCTGGTTAACAATCCATGCAGGTGTTTCTTTTGCAATGCCTGCATTTACTGAAGCTTGTCTTGCAGGATTTTGTCCTGTACCCGCTGTAAGAACTTGACCAAGTATAACTTCATCAACCTCGTCTGGTTGTACTAAAGATTTTTTCAGTGTGTCCTCAATTACTATTTTGCCTAAGTCATGAGCTTGTAGGCTACTTAAAGATCCACTAAATGAACCTACGCCAGTTCTATTGGCTGCTGTGATAAATACATCTGTCATAATTAAATCCTAAAAAAATTATATAATTTCAGGGATTTTTTCAGCCCTGGATGAATTAAGATATCTAGCTGACTTTATTTTGCAACTATTATCTAACTCCAAAAATAGCGGATTACCTGTCGGAATTTCTAACTTTACTATTTCCTGGTCCGAAATATTAAATAATTCTTTGCATAATGCTCTAAGACTATTTCCGTGCGCTGCAATTAAAGTATCTCCTAATTCTAGTAATGGGATAATATTTTTTTTCCAGTAGGGAATCACTCTATTATAGGTGTCTTGCAAACATTCAGATAATGGTAATTCAGAGTTTACTACTTCTGAGTAGAGAGGGTCGTTTTTAGGATTCATTTCACTTAAAGCATCTAATTTTGGCGGCGGTGTTTCATAGCTTCTTCTCCACTTTAAAAATTGCTCTTCACCATATTTATTTAAAGTTTCTTTTTTATTTAATCCTTGAAGGCTTCCGTAATGTCGTTCATTCAATTGCCAGCTATAATTTATGCTTACATTTTCTGAAATATCAATTTCTTTAAGAATAATATCTAAGGTGTCTTTAGCTCTTTTTAGATATGAAGTGAAACAAACTGTGGGTTTAAAAGCTATATCTTTTAGTAATTCTCCAGATAACTTAGCCTCTTCCTCACCTTTAGAAGTAAGCTCAACATCAACCCATCCCGTAAATATATTTTGAGCATTCCAGACACTTTGACCATGCCTGATAAGTATAAGTCTATTCATGTTATTTATTTACTTGATTTATAATTTTATTATTCTTTATAAATTCAACAATTTGTTCTGCAATTTGGTATGCAACTTTCTCTTGAGCCTCAACAGTACTTGCACCTATATGAGGCGTCATAACTACATTTTCTAAACCTGCAAAAATGCTATTCTGCTCTGGTTCATTTTCATAGACATCACAGCCATAACCACCAAGCATTCCTGACTCTAAAGCTTTCTTAATGTCTTCTTCATTTACCAATCCACCTCTTGCACAATTAACAATGATAGCATCATTTTTAACTAACTTTAGAGATTCAGAATTAATCAGGTACTTTGATTTTTCAGAAAGTTTATTATGAAATGTAATTATATCAGAAACCTCTAAAAGATTTTCAACTGAAAGATTTTCTACTTCAAGATTATTTGCATCTGTTTCAGTAAGTGATGAACTGTGAACTACCACATTTATTCCATAAGCTTTAGATATTTCACTTATTTTCTTACCAATATTACCAAAGCCAATTATCCCAATCGTCTTACCAAGCATCTCATTGCCAATAAATTTCTTTTTTTCCCATTTATTTTCATGCATAGAATGGTTTGCAACATTTAGCTTTCTCATTAGTGAGTGAATAATACCAAATGTTAATTCTGCAGTTGCCTGTACATTGCCTAATGGAGTATTCATTACAACTATACCCTTAGCTGTTGCAGCATTAAGATCCACATTGTCTACGCCAACGCCTGGTCTACCTATTACTTTAAGGTTTTCTGCATTGTTGATAATTTTTTCTGTAACGGTAACTGCAGATCTTACAATTAAGCCTGTATAATCTATTATTTCTGAGGCTAACTCTTCTTCAGACAAGCCAACTTTTGTATCATATAAGATATCATTTTTATCGAATACTTCCGAAACAGCCTTGGAAACATTATCTGCAATTAAAATTTTATTCATTAAGAGTAATTTGATTTTACGTGATCATATGCCCAGTCAATCCATGGTAGTACGAGTTTAACATTTTCATTTGTTACAGTCGATCCTCCCCAAATTCTAATTCCAGATGGTGCTGTTTTATAGGAATTTAAGTCGTAGCCTGCTTCATTTGATTCTAGTTCATTACAAACTTTCTTCATAAAATCAGACTGCTTATCACTATCTAAATCTTTAAACCAAGAATCTTTTGGAACCAAACATATTGAAGTACAAGATAAGGTTTCAGGATCTTTAGCAAGAAATTCAAATGTATCGCTAGCTGCAACCCAATCAGACACAATCTTTAAATTATTTTCAGAAATGTCAACAAGCGCGTCTATACCACCAATTGATGAAGCCCAATTAAGTGAATTTAAAGCATCTTCAACACTTAACATTGAAGGGGTATTTATTGTTGTGCCAGAAAATATAGCTTTTGCAAATTTTTGATTATTTGCAAGGCGAAATATTTTTGGTATTGGCCATGGTGGAGTATAAGTTTCAAGTCTTTCAACTGCTCTAGGGGATAAAATTAGCATTCCATGAGCTGCCTCACTACCTAAAACTTTTTGCCACGAGTAAGTGACAACATCTAGCTTATGCCAATCCATATGCATTGAAAACACAGCTGAAGTTGCATCACAAATCACAAGACCCTTCCTATCGTTGCTGATCCATTCAGTATTTTTAATTCTTACACCAGCCGTAGTTCCATTCCATGTAAAGATAATATCATTTTCAGGATTACTATTTGAAAAATCTGGGAGTACTCCATAGTCAGTTTTTTGAACAATCTTATTATCTAGAGGAAGTTGATCGCCAACATCAATTGACCAATCGTGTCCAAAATTTTCCCATGAATATACTTCAACTCCGCGTTGACCCAACATCGACCACATAGCCATTTCTACTGCACCAGTATCTGATGCAGGAACAATACCAATATGATAATCATCTGGTATTTGTAGAATCTCTCTAGACTTATTAATTAATTCTTGAAGTCTCTCCAGTCCAACCTTTGATCTGTGAGATCTAGAGACAACGGCATTTTCAAGATTCTTTAATGACCATCCAGGGGGCTTAGCACAAGGTCCTGATGAAAAATATGGGTAAGGAGGTTTAACTTGAGGTTTATCTGTCATTTTTATAGCTTCATTTGTAAATTTACTAGTCCATCGATAAGCTTAGGGTCAAAAAAGGTTGATTTTTGAGGTACTGTAGCTTTTCTATTTGAGATCGACATTATCTCATGCATTGTCATTGGGCAAACAAAAAAAGCCATATCAGCTTCATTTTTCTTAACTTTTTTCTCAAGGTCTTTAGGGCCATACTTCCCAGGTAGATAATTTATATAATTTTTATACTCATTCTTTTTTATTCGACAAATTTTATTTATGACAAGTAAATTAATTAAATCAATATCTGTTTCATGTGATAAGTCTCTTTTTAAATTGTTATTTAATAAATTAAAAGTAAACCATTTATTGCATATAAAAAGCATTACGTCCCCTTTCATAACTGGTTTTTTAAACTTACATAATTTTACATCGGCAAATGATCTTTTAATTATATCTAATATTTCCTTAGGATTATTTTTCTTAAGTTTTATAAGTCGATTATAGCTTAGTATTTTTACTGAAGATTGGTCAAATAGTGCCGCTAACAGTGGCACAGATTTATTCTTTTTATTTTTTTGCACTGCTTTCTTAAATAGTTTTGAAATTGCCGCAAACCTATGATGTCCATCTGCAATATATAAAGTTTCAATTTTTGACAATTGGGAAGATATGTAGTTTCTATCTTTAGAACTTTTAGTAATCCATAAAGAATGTTTCGTTCCACCAACGCTTATAAAAGAATATTCAGGTTTAGTTAATGAGTATTTTTTAAACAATAATTTTAAGTTATTTTTATTTTTATAAGTCAAATAGACAGGACCAACTTGTGTCTTAGTAGACTCAATATTTCTTAAGATTGAATTTTCTTTTGCAGTAAAAGTTTTTTCATGGGGTAATATATACTTATGGGATTTTTTATTAATTTCAATTGATGCAATAACTCCATACTGTACCCTAGAATTTTTACTTAATTTATAAATGTAAAAATTAGGATCATCATCTTTAATCAATATTTGATTATCCACCATGCTCTTAAGATAACCGCGAACATAATTAGTTAACTGTTTTTTGCTATGGTTTGGAAAAAAAGTTTCTGGGCTTAAAATATTTAAAAAATTCCAATTAATATTTTTAGATGCTTTTTTTATTTCTTTAACACTTAGATTATCAAATGAAGATGAGACAATTGAATGAGCAAGTTTTTTAATTGGTCTTAGACCCGTAAAAGAACTAATTTTTATTGCCATATATAGGTTTTTCCAGATTTCAGTAATTTGATATTACATATAGTAGTTAATTATACAGTAAATGTTAGCTTAAAATGCCTATAAAACCTAGTTTTTCTATGTAATATCACCTATTGACATAACTAGAGGTGGAGGTATATTCACCAGACTTTAAAGTTCAAATTAAGAATTCAAAAATTATGTTCGCAGTTATATCCAGTGGTGGAAAACAATATAAAGTGTCAAATGATACTGTTCTAACAGTCAATAAAATTACTGGAGATGGTGGTGAAAAAATCACTATTGATGAGGTATTGTTTGCTTCAGACGGTAAAGATTTAAGTTTAGGAAGTCCAAATATTAAAGATGCTAAAGTTAAGTTTGAAATTATTAAACAAGATAGAGACAGAAAAATTCTTGTTTTTAAGAAGCAAAGACGTAAAAATTTCAGAAGAAAAAATGGTCATAAACAAGATATTACATTTTTAAAGGTTTTAGATATTGAAGTGCCAGGCTTAACATTTCCAAAAGCAAAAGCTCCAAAGGTTGAAAAACTTGCTAATGATGAAGAGGTTGATAAAGCACCAACAAAGAAAAAAGTAGTTAAGAAAAAAACTGCAACTAAGGCAAAGGAATAATTAATGGCTCATAAAAAAGCAGGTGGTTCATCTAGGAATGGAAGAGACTCAGCTGGAAGAAGGCTTGGAATTAAGAAGTTTGGTGGTCAATCTGTCATACCTGGAAATATAATTGCACGTCAACGTGGAACTAAATGGCATCCTGGAGAAAATGTTGGCCTAGGAAAAGATCATACAATTTTCTCACTTGTAGAGGGAGTTGTTACATTTGGAAAAAAGAGAAATGGAAAGACTTATATTTCTGTTGCACCAAATACAGTTAATTAAGATTATTTCTTAATCCTTTAAAATTATATAATTCAATTAATATTATTATAAGCTCAGAACAATGAAGTTTATCGATGAAGCTAAAGTTTATATTAAAAGTGGAGATGGTGGAGACGGCTGTCTAAGTTTTAGACGAGAAAAATATATTGAATATGGTGGACCTGACGGTGGCAATGGTGGTCGCGGTGGAAATATATATGTTCAAGGAGTAAAGGGTTTAAATACACTTGTTGATTTTAGATTCCAAAAACACTTTAGAGCTAAAAAAGGAGTCCATGGTGCTGGTAGAAAGCGGAATGGAGCAGCTGGAAAAGATATTATCCTCAAGCTTCCAATCGGAACTCAAATCTATGAAGAAGATGAGTTGGTTGAAGACATAGTTGATAATAAAAAAATACTTCTTTTTTCAGGTGGCAAAGGTGGTCTGGGAAATACAAATTTTAAATCATCTACAAATAGGGCGCCGCGTAAGATAACTTTAGGTGAAAAAGGTTATGAGGCAGATGTTTTGTTTAAACTTAAACTTATTGCAGACACAGGTCTTGTAGGACTTCCAAATGCAGGGAAATCAAGTTTTATGAGAAAACTCACAGCTGCTAAAACTAAGGTTGGAGATTACCCATTTACAACAATAGTTCCTAAACTTGGAGTTATGCGGCAAGGTGATAGAGAGAAAATTATTGCTGATATTCCAGGACTAATAGAAGGTGCGCATGAGGGTACTGGGCTTGGATTTCAATTTTTAAGACATATTGAGCGTTGTACTTCAATTGTACATATTTTAGATATGTCAGAAGAAAATGTTTTA
>Ga0257110_1000242_pt1 | contig 28462 bp, 34 predicted proteins | sample LP_taG_7_FD_190184 | JGI IMG/M metagenome (GOLD analysis project Ga0257110, IMG submission 190184) | Marine microbial communities from Northeast Subartic Pacific Ocean, Canada - LP_J_2015_P26_10m | ecosystem: Environmental > Aquatic > Marine > Oceanic | place: Canada: Northeast Subartic Pacific...
TGTAGAAGGTGAGTATAGTTTAGACCAGGTTGGTGAACTCGTTGTATTTAAAAATGGTAAATGGCAGTATCCAGAATAGGTACTATGGAATATATAAACAAACTATCGATTCAGATAGATCAAAAACAACTACTAGAAGATGTCGAGTATATACTTGGCTTAACACCGTTATGGCCTAACCAACAAATAAGTCTTACTAGTATTACAGGCGACGATGATTGGGATTGTAGTATAGGTAAAATAGCCAATTTAAACTATAGTGAACACGAGTTTACTACTATCAATAACAGTATAAAAGACCGTTATATAGGCAGTTTAATTGAAAGTTTAGCACCTAACTACTGTAGATGGCGTATAATGAATAAAGCAAGACGCACATGTTATAGTGTTCATCATGACGGCATAGACCATGTAATGCGCCTACACATACCTGTTGTAACGAACGATCAAAACTTTTTAATGTTCTACACGGATACGCCTAAAGCAAGTGATACAGGTACTGATATTTCTATTAAACATTATAACTTAGCACCAGGAAATGCGTATCTAATGCGTACTAATTATTTACATTCTGCTGTGAATTTCAGCAATGATGATAGAATACACATTGTAGCAACGCAGATTTAATCTACTAATACTTCTTTTAATTCGCCTGCTGAGTGCATTTCAGTTATAATATCGCAACCGCCTATCAGTTCACCTTTAACAAATAATTGTGGGAATGTAGGCCAATCGCTTACACTAGGTAGTGTTGCTCTAATTTCGGGATCTTGTAGTATGTCCATGTAACTAAACTCTATTTGATATTCCTTTAACACCTCTACTACTCTAGCAGAAAAACCGCATTGTGGTTGATGTGGATTTCCTTTCATGAATAAAATAATATTATTTTCTGATATCATTTGTTCTAATTGTTGTTTAACTTCTGACATTATTTACTTGCGTCTACTAATGCTTTAAACTCTGTGAACCCACCAATTTTATTGCCGTCGACAATAATTTGCGGGAATGTTCTAGCACCTGGAAATGTTTCCATTAGTGTCTCTCTGTTAAAGTCCTCATCTAACATTTTGTATGTTAGTTCGTGGCCTTCTCTTTCTGCTAATGCCTTTGCTTGAACGCAATAAGGACATTGTGGTTTGCTATATATTTCAACTTTCATACTTTTATTTATACCTTACAAATGTACATCCATTGGCCTCTTGGATGGCCGAATGTATTATTAAATATTTTAGTATACCCACATTCGCTGACTATACTATCCATTACTTTTCTGTCGTATTGTATATCAACTTTAGAGTTACTATCTGTGTGTTGTTCCCTTTCTTGACCTGGCCTTTGAAAGTATGTAAAATACACTTTTGTATTTTCATGGCATACACGTTTAATATTATTTAAACATTTTTTAATGTCTTGTTCATTTAGATGAGACATTAAACTCTGACACCATACATAATCTACTGGCTTGTCAACAAAGTCAACATTAAATTCAGAATTAACTGAAAATTTAGGGCTCTTATTAAAAACTATTTGTTCATCAAACACATCGTTTAATCCAAACTCTATTAGTTCTGGCATTCTATCTAACCCGTAATAGTTGTTTTTATTTAAGTATGGAACTATCTTTTGTGCTGTGCGACATGCTCCGCACCCAACATCTAAAAATACATGTTCTGGCTTTAGACCTTGTTCAACTAGATAGGTGTAATGTGTGTCGGAATGCTGATCAAAATTATCTCTATTATTAGAACCTATAAACATTATGGCCCCGTTGTTTTCGATTTTTTTGGAATATTCTTGTTGTAATGGAGAACTATCGGTATCAGTCATAGTTGTATTTACACCTCTTAAACGTTTTTATTGTGTAGAAAAGGTATTAACTTACGCCTGATGGATCCTGTACGTCGTCTCTTTCAAAATCAGGATCAACTACTTTAACATCGTCCTGGCTACCGTCACCAGTCATGTCGTCTCCTGGTGGTACTGCTTGGGTATTTTCTAAGTAGTGCTTGGCATCGCTAATGTATGCTCCTGCTTTTGTAATCTTTGCTTGCCACCAATTAGGGAAATCTGAGTCTGGCAATTCTTTTAACATTTTAGCCAATTCGACTGTATATGTTCCCATTTGATATAACTGTCTTCTAATCATATCACGCTCGTTATCTACATGCCCTACTGCTAGTTTTTCAGCACCTCCGGCATCCTTTTCATTTAGCACGTCTGTATATATGCCTGCTAATTTTTGTAATTGTTTTAAATCTTCTTTGCTTACTTTACTCATAAATTACCCTTTGCACCTATTAACGTATGATTGGTAATCCATTTTTTGATCTTCTTGTGAACGTTGCATTTGATGACCTGTTTCTGTTTCTGTTTCTTTTCTCCAATCTGAAAAACTTAGTGGACTACCGTCGGTGTAAACTGTACAACCGTTTTTCATCATTGTTCCTGCTTCATCTAAACCTGCTAAATGACGCATTCTTTGTAAGTCTTCGTCTACTGCTGGTTCGCCATGGTCTGATTGTTCTCTGTTATCAATTATTTCTTGTACAAGACCTTGTATTGCTTCATCTCTGTCGTCGTCTGCATGTAAGCCATGCTCTGCACAATACTCATTAAGTTCTTGATCAAAATCTTGTTGACTCATATCCAAGTGCTGAGCTAGTGCTTGTTCACCTTCATCGTCGCATATTGTCATTGCATCATCAAACATAGTTGACTCTTCGCTTGGCTCCATTGCTGGATCAAAACTTTCTAATTCTGCTGGTTCTTGATCATTGCTGTTTTCACCAAAGTCTGCGTTAATTTCGTCGTAATCCCATTCGCCGTTGTATTCCATGTCAAATTCTTCTTTAGTCATTTGCATAGCATCTATAATAATATCTTTTAGTCTTCCGGCGTTTAATATTTTGTTATCGCTTTTTGATCTCATACTTGCGTTTACGCCATGTTCTGCTAGTTTAATAATTTTCATATCTTGTGCTGGCACTTCTCTTTCTATACCATGTTCAAATTCTACATCATACCATGCAACATAACCTTCGTTTGTTGGTATTGCGTGACTTTCATAAACTGGTTTGCCTTCTCCCCATTTAGGGTGAATAATTAATGTGGCACAATCATGCGTTTTGCTATGACAGTTTGGTCTTACATCGAAATCTTCTCTAATGTCGTTTAAATCTAATTCTTCAATTTCTTCTTCTTTTGTAAATGTTTTACCACTTACTGTAAATTTATCACCTTTCTTTTTACCAACTTGAGCACCGCCAAATGCGTTGCCTTCGCCTGTGTATTCTTCTTTTACTAGGCCTTTTGATCTAGCAAACTCTAACATACTGTGTAGGCCTTCTGATTTTTGTATGGAGTCTAAAAACTTTTCTCTTGCTGACTTTTCTTCGCCTTGTCTAGCACTTGACAACATTTCCATCATGTCTTTTAGTGCTCTTGCTTCGCCAACACTAACTTCCATTTCTTCGCCGTCATCCGTTTTTACTGTAGACAATGGGTTTTTAATGTCATCGCCGTCTTGCGACATTTCATAACTATCAATTATTTTACCAAGTTGGTCGAACATTGGCTTTTCTTTAAAGCCTGGTACATGAGAATAATCGTCATCTTGATCGATGTCGCGTTCTTCTAGACCTGCCATTCTTCTTAGTTCGTTTAAATCTATATTTTCCATTGTCTTATTACCTAATTTGTTTCGTATCATATTGAATACTGTTTCATTATATTTATCATATAAATCGACAAATGCCTGTTTTGCATCGTCTATATTTTCACTTCCTAGCATAGTTCTTATCTGTGACGCACTATTTACTTCATGTCCATTGACTTTAAATGAAGTTGTTGGCACAGTCATTATATATCCGTGCTCTACCATGCTGTCAATTTTATCCATACTTGTAAATTTTTGTAAGTATGCTGGTTCGCCGTTTTTCTTTAAACTCATACCACTTGCTGGGAAGTTAAAACGTGGATCATCGAGCATATCTTTCTCACTAACAGCAAATATTAAACCATAATTGTTATTAAATCGATTTTTGTATTCGTCGCCGTTATATGTTTGTTTTACTTTTAAAATATTGCTTTGTTCTACACCAGTTAAATTCATAATTTTAACCTTTTCGTCAAAACTAAATGGTGATTTGACCGCATCTACTTTTTCCGTAGTAGCAATGTAGACATTCTTAAACTTGCTGTTTAGCAAATCATAGACACCTTTGTGTCCTTTGTGAAAAGGATGAAATCTACCTGGGTATATTACTATTACGTCACTTGCGTTCATAATACTATTTATCACATTCTATCTGTACTACCTTGATTGCTTCTAGTAAGTCGTATGGACTTTTGTGTGCCAGTGGTTCTTGTTGATCAACAATATTCTTATCTTCGTACATAGCGGCACCTTTTTCATTTAGTTCAAGGAAAGGAATTTGTTCCGGTGGCAATTCATCATCACACCATATTGCTTCTGTTGGACATTCTGGTTCGCATAACGCACAATCAATACATTCGTCTGGATTAATGTATAGCATTTCTGGACCTTCATAGAAACAATCAACTGGACAAACTGTAACACATGCTGTATCTTTACAGCCAACACACGGACTTCCGACTACAAACGTCATATTAAATATCGAAGTCTTGTGGTTTTTTAAGGTGTAACGCACTTGGCGTGACTACACCTGTAATAGTCAAGCAGTACCTAGGCCATAAGCCAGCATTGCCTGTAGCATGATATATTCCTTCTTTCCAACAATGGATATCACCTAATTTGTATTGATGTATAACATCATTGCCAACACTAACATAGTGTCCCCATTGCCAATCGTTAAGTTGTACTAGGTAACGTATCACTTCTGTGTCATCGCCTACTTTGGCATGATTCCTTCTGTAGTTGTTGTAACTATCTCTGTGCCATGGAACAAATTTACCCGGTGGCTGTTCTAAAAACATTATTTGAGGATTCCATAATCCGCTTCTTTCAGCCATCAAGTGTGCTATATGATGTAAGTTTTTTCTAGTTTGTCTACCACCAGTATTATGTTCTGTAAATCCTGCTCTTGTTAAATCGTTATGATAGCCTTCCATGATGTCTCTTGCTTCTTCATTGTAAGGCTCACCTTTAATACTTACTTCGTCGTATCTATCTTCGTCACTTAAGGCCTCTTTGCACGTAAGCACGCCGTCTCTAAGCAACGATTCAGGGTTAGTAGTAAATCTACCTACATATTGTACATCAGGGGTTGTATTGGCTGGATCGTAGTGCCAATCAAAGTTTTCTTTATTCCATTCCCAATAACTATCCATAAATTACTCTGTGTCAAAGAAGAAAGTTTGAAACAATCTTCCAGTATATTTATCTGTTCCAAAGCCAGGTAGCACACTTCTGTGATACATGCCGCCTCTATAGATTACAAGCCTGTTATACATGTTGCCCACAAAATTAATCTGCTCCCATTGGTCCATATGACTATCCCCTAAGAAGTCCGCATTATTAAAATCACTTTGTGAATTAGCAATGCCGTCCCATTGATAGATGCCTGTAGGTTTATGTTTATATATAGCAGTACCAGAAAGGGCAGGAGCGTCTGGTGTTAAATATAAAACTGCCGCCCACATTGTTTCGTCATGATGAATCCATGTAGTTGATTCTTCTGTTGTTATTTGATATGCTGTGTTGTATTCTTTAGGCCAAAATGTAATCTTTGATCTCATTAACCCTTCAAAGAATTCTTTTAGATATGCGTGTTGTTTATCATTTTCAGGGCCTGTCCTGTAACCTGGGTAGTTGCCTTCTGTAATATATTCTTGTTCTAATGCGTATTCTCGTACTTGATCTACGTTATCGTAAAAGTTATCAAATACTATTAAGTTTTTATCCATGCTGTATTCCTTACAAGTTGTTCGCCCATTTCTCCCCACATTCTACCTGCCCTAGGACCGCCATTTGCTTTGCCGTCGCTTTCGCCGGGTATTTTAATCCATAAAAACGCATCGCATTTTTCAAGTCCTGTGTCACATGTAGGTGGGTTGCCTAATGCTCTACCAGGTGGATTACACCATTCGTTGCCATGTGGACCATTACCGTTGCGGCTAGTGTCCACAACATAATAATCCTGTGATCTAAGTTCGCATATTTTATTTGCCCACTTACATGATTCTATTGTTGTTCTATAATTACTTACATTAACTGAGAAGCCTCTTACCTTAGGATTGGTAACCTTATTAAGGTATTGTGCTACTTCTTCTGGACTTAGCCAATTGCTATGCCCTACATCAATATATACAACTGCGTTTGTTTCAGTTAATATAGTTAATGCGTTTTTAATTAATTGTATTCTATCTTCTGCTTCTCTATCGCTAAGATGTGTTAAATGAGGTATTGCGTCTGGTTCAAATATAACAATTGGTGCGTGATTGTCTAACCCTAACGCAAAGTCTTGTACAAATTGTAAGTATTCTTCTTGAGTTTTAGCACCACCTTTACTGTATTGTCCTATGTCTCTGTTAGGCATATTATACACAACCATTACTGGCAATTTGTCGCCGCTTCTTTTAAACAGTCTGTGTAAACTTTTGTGTAAATTTTTTATAGGTTTAGCACTACGATTGCCGTACCAAAGACTAAGTGGATATTTAAATATTTCTTTTGTTAATGGATATTGTTCTTGATAGTCTTTTACACGATTCCAATCAAAGACCCAGAATGGATACTTCATACACGTCTAACACTTCTTTTCATGTTAGCATATTTTTTTACAAGTTTGTCTCTTTTTTTAATGGCTCTTTGTAGTTTAAAGTCGCTTATATAAGATAAATTAAGTACACCATGTAAATGATCTGTTTCATGCTGAAAGCATCTAGCATCCATTCCTTGTAGTTCTAGTAATTGTTCTTCACCTTTTCTATCTTGAAATTTAACTTGAATACCTTCTGGTCGTGTAACATGAAAGAATAAACCTGGAAATGTTAAGCACCCTTCTTCGAGACTTGTTGTTTCTTCTGACTGAAACATTATTTCAGGATTGTAAACAGCGGTATTGCCTAATGTACTGTGAGACATTACAAACATTTTAACAGTATTACCTAGTTGCGGTGCGGCTAAACCTAACCCCATTCTGTCTCTCATCAATTGAAACATTTCTTGCTCAACTGTTTGCCAAACAATGTCAGTTTCTAATGGATCAATATCTGCTGGGTTATGTAGTGCTGGATGTTTTGGTTCAACTAATGTGTTGTTCCATAGTGTTGCGTATTCCATTATCCCTTCCAAGTCAGTGTGTTATTAGACAATGTAATACTGGGCACATTCTCGTACTCATCACCGTAATCACTCCAATACCATGGATCTAAATAATATATGTATGCTGGGCCTTCTGTGGTATCAAACAACTCTCTATGGTAAAAGTTTTTATCTTTATCGTTTTGATGGCCTTCAATACCATCGCATAACTTTAAAAAGTCTGCCCCGCCTTCCCACACTTCGCCTAGTATATCATGATCGCCATTTATAACTGCGCCTGGAAATGCGCCTAACTCGACTAAGTTAAATTTGCTTCCAGTAGTTTTAGCAATGCCTAATTTTGTCTTTTCAACATGATCAAATTGGGGACTATCTAATCCTCGCATAGAATTGCCTGATTTCAGTGTGCCGTATACAAATATCTTTATTAGTTCTTCCATAGTGTCCTTATTATACTACTATTTATAGTATATGTCAACTATTATTATCTATAAACCAGAGCCTAATCCTACTGATTCTTCGCGTATTTGCTTCCAATCCTCGAACGGATCGATATCTCCTGCTTTAACTTTACTAAAGTATTCGCTTGTTTCTGTTTGTCCAATCCTGTCACAATACCATGCTATTTTATGAATAATAGCATCTCTTGTTTTAATCATATTTTCATGCATTAAATCATTAGGATCTTGCGGATTACCTTCTGAATACTCTCTACTTCTAAAGATGTCATCGTCATTGTTACCAGTGAGATCAAATCTATCATGCATGACATCAACTGGAATGTCTTTAATAATTCCTAGTGGTTTAGCAATTAAGTTTAGCCACGCATCATTCTGAGCGTTCAAACTAAAGTTACCTATTAGTCTACACCAGTCTGTTGGAATCACAGGAAATAGTGCGTATGGGTGTGTATGGTTTGTTTGATTAAATTTTAGTAAAGCAAAGTCATTATCAAATTTGCCAATTTCTAAATCCCAATCTTTAGTTTCCATAATAGCATCGTCATTCCATAACATTAACCATTCGCCGTTTGCTTGGCTCCATAATTGATTCATGTATTGATGAAGATTTTTATAACCTAATCTGTCAAAAAGGATTGCTTGTACATCTACATTATATTCGTCTTGTAGTTTATTTTGGAATTCGTCAGTTTGTACATAGTCCAGGGTGGCTGTGTCGTCATTGTCAATGCCTAACATAATTTCAATATTTTCTGAATCGCTGACATTAGTCATTAAACTGTCAATGCTTTTTTCAAGCATTTCTGGTCGTTCTCTAGTTGCTAATAGTATACTTATTTTTTTCATTTCTTTTTACTTAGTTGAATTTTATTTTGTTGTGCTTGTGGTTGTGCTTTTACTTTATCTGAGCGGCCTACTACAAACGGTCTTTGATCCGGAGACTGATAATTGCTCGATGTTGATTCGCCTGTTAGCATTTTCCTAACATTGCCTCTAAATGTATAATGTCCTACATGATTTAGAGCCACTCTAGGATCTAACCAAATATCACCACCTATTTGTTGCCAACGCCTACAGAATGTGTAGTCCTCTGACAAGTAACGTCTGCTTTCTGGATCAATGATACAGTCAAATAACGCATACATAAATGGTTCAAACTTATTATCAATGTTTAAATCATTTGCGTATTTTGTTTCAGGAAATTTATCAAACATTTCTTGTATAACATTTTTCTTAATCATCATAAAGCCTGTACCGGCATCTAATAGTTTAATTAAGTTATCCTGTATTTGTACATTAGGTAGTTTATTGCCGTCTTCGCCTGTAGGATAATCAAAGTTTGTAACATAGTTTGAACTATGGCCTTCGATTGTTTCTGATGTTTCGTTTAAGTTAGGTGACCTTGCCGCATTAAGTATACTGTCCCAATTAAGTGCTTTTTTAGGATAGGCACCTGTAATTACTGGCTTGTCATATGCTAACATTCTTAGCACATCCTCTGGCTGGTATTCAATATCAGCATCTATAAAAAATAAATGTGTTGCTTTTTCGTTTTCCATAAAGAAACTAACAAGTGTGTTTCTGCCTCTTGTAATAAGACTTTCATTTGCTAATGTGCTTAGTGTGAACTCGACATTAAATCTGTTCATTAATAGAATCAGTCTTACTAAACTTCTCATGTAAGGTTCTGATACTTGGCCGCCATAACAAGGTGTGGCAATAAATAAATGCTTGCCTTCAAATGCTTCAACGGGTATCTCAACTTTTCTTTCTAACAGACTAAATAGTATTTCTTCTGCTTGTACTTGCTCAGGAGTGAGGTTTGCTTGTTCTAATACTGCTGACGGTTCTAGATTATTTGTTTCAGCAGATTCTTTGGGGCCTGAGTATTTTTTGTTTCTTGGTTTTTTATTCCGTGCCATTTGTGTTCCTGTTATAGTGTGTCTGTTTATTTATTAAAATGGAGCTCTGAGTCAGATTCGAACTGACGACCTATGGTTTACAAAACCATTGCTCTACCAACTGAGCTATCAGAGCCTCTGATTACTAGATATTATTTACTTGATGGTTGAGTGATTACTCGGGTCTTTTGGATACAAACTTATTGAGTTTTTCTGCTTCTTCAATAACTTCTTCTGCCGTTGGCATGTACTCTGATTTTGAGGCTTTTGCTTGAAGGATTAGCCTTGCTTCCTGGATTAATTCTAACCGAATTTCGTATGGTGTTTTACTGCTCATATTTTTATTTGCTATATGTTTTATACACGATCATTCAGTGTATTCGTTACATGTATTTACCTTATCTGTCTGATAAATCTGGTTTATACTTTTGCTTACGAGGTAGAGTTTTTGTGCGGTCGCGTTGAACTTTATGACCATAAGGAGTATCACGTGTGAACAACTCTTTCGCATAGCGAACTTTTGGTTGTTGAATTGATCTGGGTTTTTGCCTTTTCATAATAGTATTTATTATACATTAATAATTAAACTTGTCAAGAGTAATAAACTAGTTATACTGCCTAAGAAGAATAATGCTACTAAAAAAGCAAACCATATTATTGATATTGGAGTTATTTCAATTTTGTAATCGACTTTTTTACCAACGCCTAGTACGGCCTTTAATGCGCCTTTAATCAAAATATATACGAGTTAACTAACATAACTGCTAACATCATACCAAATACCACAATCTGTATGACTGCTGGAATAACTACAAACATCTGCATTACATCAAAGTCACCTTTCATAAAAAAGTCATCTTCGAACCATTGTTTCTGTTCTTCTGGTGTTGCGTCTCTAACGTCCATTTGTGGGCTCCAGGTAATAATGAGGGTTACTAACATCTCGTAAGCCACGCATAATACCTGATATATTATCAGTTTGTGCGGCAAATAGTAGTACCATATAGCATAATGTATATCTTTTCATTACGGTGCGACACCCATAATGCTAACTATAAAAATTGCTGTAAGTAATGTTATTTCGATCTGTGATTTGAGTTTTTGTACTCTTGGGTCGTCCATTGTAGTCTGCTGTTATGCCCAAAAGTAGGATATCGCAACATACAACCTAGTATGTTATACTATAAAAATCTTAAATGTGGGCAAAAAATAATATAAAAGTAAGTTATATTCTCTTATACAGTCTATTTATATCAAAATTAATTTATGGTGGTGTTTTACGATGTTTTGAGAATAGCAATATCTTTTGGATTATTACAATGCTCATGTGGACAGACAACACCGTCTGGTGTTGGTAGTTCAAAGCCGCCGTGAAATATATTACCGTATGTTTTAGCACCACACCAACTGCTAACAATATTGCCACGCATATCTATGTTAAAGCCGCGTTCGCCTATATGGCAAGTCATTCCCTTAAACTTGTTCATGCCTTGATTCATTATTTGATCAGGCTCCATATACTGTATACTATTATCACTTGATTGTATTGTAAACAAAAATTCTCCTTGATCAATTTCTGCTGGCTCGTACACTACTGGTGAAATTGGTTCATGTGGAGTAGGATCTATTTCCCATGCTGGTAAATTTATTATTCTCCAATCGTTACCGTTATAATCATAAAAAGGTTCCTGCTTACTACCTGGGCCAAGTAACTTTTTGTACATAGTTTTTATATCAATATTGACACCGTAGTAGTCTTGTACCTTATTATTTCTATAAACTTCTCTTAATCTTTTTTGTAATAATTCTATATCAGGCAAACTATCCTTTACGCCTGCCAAATGATAACTAGCAGGTACTGTGTCGCTTATTTCCTCTGCCATATCTATTAAATCATCTTCGTGCATACTGTTTATATGAAAACTTATAATTAAATCATCGATATAATGTTTTGCTTTACTCCACCAATTACGAGTTCTACTACCATTAGTAAACACAATACTTCTTCCATTATGCTCTTTTATTTTTTGTAGTATTTCTAAAAAGCCTGGCATAACTGTAACCTCTCCACCTATAAGTTCAAAGTTAACTGTTTTGTTTATTGTAGCATAATGTGTACAAATTGTATCTATAACTGACAAGTATATGTCTGTTTGTTGCCATGGATTACTGCCGTTGTGTAATTGTGTAGGGCAATATTCACATTCAAAGTTACATGAGTTGCCCATGCTCCATTGTATTGTAATATCATTAGGTACGTGGTTACTACGCGGACCGTGTACTTTAACTATCGACATTTAGATTCTTTTGTACATAGATGTTTGGCCCAAACTCCATGCCTTCATCAAAATATTCACCAACTGTTTTAAATCCAAACTTACTATAGGCTGGCAAGGCACTCTTGCGAGGTATACTCCATATCATATCGCAGTCTTCTAATTTTGCTTGATGTTCGGTCATAGTAAAAAGCATTTGCGATATTCCGTGTTTTCTATATTGTGGGTCAACCCATATACCTCTACTACGATATTGTGTATCCGTTGTTCTGTGGCCACTGTTAACACCTACTAATTTATCATCCATGTATACTCCCCAAAAAATTGGGCGGTATTCAAATATGTTCATATCGTATTGTTCTGGCGTACCTTCAAAAGGCCAAGTCATCGCACTATGTGGTTCTATATCACTTACTCGTTCTGGCCATAGTTCTACTTTCCACACATCGCAAATTTGCTCAAAAGATATCTTAGTTGTTTTCACAATAGTATTTATTTTTAATAGCCAAAAAAATAGGCTGTTCCCAGCCTACTTTTTATTAATGTACTATTTACTTTAACTGGAAGTTACCACCACCAAACGCGGCTTGCATACCTTTAACATATTGTACTTCTTCTGTATCGCTACCATCTACAACATAGTATACTTCATAAATAGCCTCTCTTAGATCATCTGTTATTTCGCTACCTGTATAAAAACTATAAGCAAAATGTCTATTAAATTCTGTATTATCGTTTTTAGTTGCTGTTAATATAAAGTTATATGTTTTATCTTCTGTTAAAGCCGCTGTTACAGTTGTATTGGCTGTTAATGCCCAACCGTCTGACGCATTACCTGTAATTTCTAGTGCTGGCGGTAATGCGGCAAAGTCTGAACTGGTTATACCTGTTACTGTATTTGCTACATCTAAACTTAAACTTAAACTACCTGCGGCACTTGTTAAGCCTTCACCTAATGTACCTGCGTTTGTATTCCACACAGTTGCGTAATACTCGTTTTCTAAATAAACAATGTTATTTGGAGTTGTGCTATATAGACCTGGGTCTTGGAATAGCATACCTGTCAGTGACTGTGATATTACAAAATCTCTAATATTTTCTGGATGGTATCCTGGATTTCGTTGTACTGCTATTGCGGCTACGGCACCTACTATTGCTGTTGATGCACTAGTACCTGATGCTGGCATAAATGTGTCTGCTTCTGCTACTGAGTCATATCCGCCGCCTACGTTTCTATTTACTATTGATGCTACATTAACTGCTACACCTGGAGCAAATACGTCAACTTCTTCGCCGCCATTTGTTTGTAAGCCTGTACCTTGTTCAACAACTGTTCCAGCATCGTTTGAGAAAGTTGGAACGTTATCTGAGGCATCACTTGCCCCTACTGTTAAAATGTTGTTAAGACCTGCTGGGGAGTAGTTATCTACGTCACCACCGGCATTACCTGCCGCGGCAACAACTACAAAACGTCTGGCCCACATATATGTTGCTAGTCTATCTAGTGCTTCTGATTTAGGAAATGTGAATGCCATAACTGCTACGGCTGTTCTGTTTGCGCCACCTGTATCTCTTCTAGAAGCAAGATCTCTATGTACAAACATTGAGTTAACACCTTCTGCTACTGATGAAATGTCAGCAGATCCAGTTGCGTCAGAAATTTTAACAACACCTAAATGTGCGTCTTTGGCAACACCTAATGTTTCGCCTACAACTAAACTTGCCATTGCTGTTCCGTGTCCGTGATCGTCCTGTACAACGAATGTAGAAGCATCGCCGCCTCCAGAAATAAAGTCGTTGTAACTACCATTTGTTGGGTTGTGTACTTTTTGTATTGTAGCATTAGCAAATTCTGAATGCTGATCATCTACACCACTATCTATGACATATACAGTAACATCGTTACCGGTGTACACTGGGTCAAAAGTATCTCTAAGAGGAAGATTCCTAGTAACTAGACGTTGTTTGTGCCACTCGGTTGTTGATTCGCTAATAGCAAGTGTGGATACATTTGATCCTGTTCCGACTAATTCTGTTGCCATTACATTTGCTATGCCTGTAATATCGCCGATACTTGCTTCGTCTATTGTTAATTCGTAAAACCCGCCATCAATGTTAGCGAATTCGTTAACAATAGTTGCGCCTGCTGTAACTAATTCTTGTTTTTGTGATGCTGGGTCAAAGTCAGTGAACCCTGCGTCTATACGATGATTTTTCATCGATATAAAGTAATTTTTATCTGCCATATTAATCTTCCTTCAATATATAATTTACAATCCGGCTTGCTTCATGTTCATCAATGGCAACCGATCGCGACATTGTTTCTCTAAAATACTTATCAAACTCTTGGAGTAACATGTCTTTACCTAAGTATTTATCTGAATAGAACTTTTTGATACCCTCAAAGCCAGTATATTTAGTTCTGGGTAAAGCAAACATGTTATTCGGTGTGTAAATATGATTTATTTTAAAGTTGTATTTATCTTTCTTAAATGATCTAAAGTTTTTAGGGTTATCTACTTGTCCAAAACCATGAAACATGTATCCGTCCCTGTACTGCCACACGTTATAGTCTAGTAATTCTTTGAATGTGACATCCGTTTTATTGATCATATTATTAGTTTGTGTTAATGCCATGTCAGTAGTACAGTTATAAAAATCTGATATAGAATTATCATTGCGTTCTGCTAGTGCTTTATCAAACACCCACAATGATGTAGGTTTGGTCATGTAGTCTATGTCATTAAACACATCATTTTTGTATGTAAAGTTGTCCAATACATTTTCTAAATCTGTTGAATCTTTTCTTGCGTTGTACAGCAAGTTTGTAAATATTTTGTGATGGCCTGAGTAAATTATATTGCCTTCCACCTTTTCAAATGCGTGTAGTATTGGCGGAAACTGTGGACTAGTACAGTTATACTTTCTACAATACTTCATTATTTCGCCTGTATTAAAAAAGTTAATAATGTCAATGTCAATAACAGTAGGTGTTAGGTTATGGTGCTTACAAAAATCAAATGCGTATTTTGTATCGTAATCGTTAAGCACTTTGTCCATATGACAGTATGTTACTATTATAGGCGTAAATCTTATTCCTAATTGTAATAACAAACTAGCAACATTTTCGCTGTCAACACCACCACTAAGAAACACATTATAATTATTTTCTTGTAAGTAGTCGCGTAAATGTATATCTACATACTCTGCTATTGTGTTTTCTATTTTTGGATTTTTTGGAATTACAGTTGTTGTATACGGAAGTATTATACTGTTTAGATTTTTTTCAGCAAGTCGATGTTCTGTACCAATGCCACCACCTAAAGTTTTTGCTCTAAAGTCGTAAAGGTTATTACTATCAAAATGTGTTTTTTGTTTTATAGGTACTAAATGTAATTTAGTATCATTTGAAATGCCTAATACGGCGTCATTTATCATCCAATATTAACACTATCAGACCCGCCAGTAATAGGGTGGCCACATGTTGCTGTGTCACCTGCTCTTGCGGCAAATTTGCCTTCAATCCTCACTTTACTAGATACTTTTTTACTTATGGTAACTTTGGCATGTGGTGAGTCGCCATGTGCTTGTACAGGATCGCCTTCACGGGCGGCTGGTAGTCCATCAATATTAACCTTTGATGCTCCATCCTGTATTAGTCCACCTGCTTTATCGGTAGTGTTTGCTCTTGCGGCTTTTGACATATTAGTATTTATGCTTTTGCTAAGGTGATTCCTGTGGTACCTTCGATATACTGATCAGCAAGATCTTTTAATGTATCCATAGTACAAAATATTTGGTTAACGTCAATAGTGATTTGCTTTGAAGCGTCAGCACTAAACAACCACGGCATTAATCCAAGACCCTGTGGAGTAATGCTTACTGCCATTGGCTTTTCGAATGTGATTCCGTTATCGTCTTGACTGACAAAACGTGTAATGATTTCTGTATCACTGGTTAATTTGATTGTGACAATGTCACCTTTGGTGTGCGGTTTTGTTATTAGCATGTGTTTCCTCTGTGTGTGAATATTTATATTAAAGTGTGAAGCCGGTGAATGTATCTTGAGTAACGTCTTGTTTTGTGCCGCCAATAACGTAACTACTAATTTCTGTTTCTTGTGGTGCTACTTGTACATCGCCACCTGTGATCCATTGTTGTGTCCACGGTAACGGGTTAGTGCCTGTGTTAAATATTTTTTCTTGCCTAACAGCATTCATTCGTTTGCCAGCAATAAACTCTACATACTGTTTTAGTAGTTCTGCGTTAAGTCCAATAATGCTACCATCTTTAAACAAGTAGTCAGCCCATTGCTTTTCTTGTTCAACAGCGTCTAAAAACATTTGTGTACATTCGGCATAAGTTTCTTTTTCAATTTTTTCAAAGTCTTTGTCTTCACGTGGAAGTAATTTTAACATCTGCTGAGTACTTGCTAAGTGAACATTTTCGTCTCTAGCAATCAGTTTAATAATTTTAGCATTGCCTTCCATCTTTTTAAGTTCAGCAAACGCCCAACTACAGGCAAATGACACATAAAAACGTACACCTTCAAGTATGTTTACACTCATTAAGCACAACCAAATACGCTTCTTGTGTTCATATTCGTTATACTTGCTACTGTTAGTTGCTTTTAGTAAATTATATTCAATAAGTCTATCGTAGTTTTGTGTAATACTATCTGAACAGTCTGTAATTTCCGGAACGTCCATCATATCGTCAAACACTTTACTTGGATTAGGGTACACATTACGAATAATATGCGTGTAACTCTTACTGTGAATTGTTTCACTGAATGCCCAAGTCTCGATCCATGTTTCTAATTCAGGCAGACTTACTATAGGCAAGAAAGCAAGATTAGGTGAGCGACCTTGTACACTATCAAGTAGTATCTGTCGCTTCAAGTTACTGGTAAAGATATGCTGTTCGAAGTCAGTGAGATCTCTAAAGTCTTTTGTATCTTTGGTGATATCTACTTCTTCTGGTCTCCAAAAGAAACCTAATTGCTTTTCTGTGAGTTTATCGAACTGTCTATATTTAAGAATATCAAATCGTTGAATTCCCATGTCGTTTGATAAAAACATGTTACTCTTGCTTGTATATTTTGCTTTTGTGTTAAGTACACCCATTATATTTTACAACTCTCGCAGTCTTCGTCATCAATTTCGCCCATTGGCAAATCTTCTAACTTATCATCTTTGTTTATATCAATCTCGCCTTGACCATCGTATGTGTTGTTATAGTATAACTGTTTGCCGCCATACTTATAAAACATCAAAATGTCTTGAATCAGTACGCTCATTGGTACCTTTTCGTCTTCGTAGTGTTCTGGATTATACGATGTATTTACCGAAATACCTTGGTCTATATACTTTTGTAATACAGCCATGATCTTTAGATACCCCTGTGGCGATTTTTGATCCCATAATAAATCATATTTGTTTTTGTAATATGGAAATCCTGGTACTACTTGTTTTAGGATACCGTGTTTACTTTGTTTAATGCTAATATATCCACGCGGTGGTTCAATACCGTTTGTGCTATTACTAATTTGTGCGGATGTCTCAGCAGGCATAAGTGCCATTAATGTACTATTTCTAATACCGTGTTCTATTAAGTTCTTTCTTAGTTCTTTCCAATTTTGTCTTTCTTTGTGTTTAACTAATTCGTCTAACTCTTTTTTGTATGTTTGATTAGGTGTAATGCCCAATCCATACTTTGTTTCAGGTGTGCCCGGACAAGCACCTTTCTCCATTGCTAGTTTGTTACTAGCCTTAATTAAACTGTAACTCCATGCTTCTGCCCACTCGTCAATTAATTCTAAATTAGGCTCTTGATAAGTCATGTTATGCTTGGCCATCCAGTACGCAAAATTAATAATACCAATACCTAGTGGACGTCTTTTCATTGTGCTAAGTTCAGCGGCTAATACTGGATACTCTTGGTAGTCTAGTAATTCGTCTAATCCCCTAACTGCTAACTTACATACTTTAGACATTTCGTCAAAGTCTTTTATCACACCCCAATTCACAGCACTCAGTGTGCACAAACTAATCTCGCCTTCTGGATCGTTAATATGTGTTAACGGCTTTGTAGGTAAGTTAATTTCGCAACACAAATTACTTTGTCTAATAGGTGCTACATCTTCAATAAATGATCCGTGTGTATTAGCATGGTCAACATTCATTAAGTATATTCTACCAGTGTCTTTTCTTTCTGTTACATACGCACTGAATAAGTCTATTGCCTTAATAGTTTTCTTTCTGATACTTGTTTTACGTTCTGCCGCTTCGTACAATTCTTTAAACTTATCTTGATCAGTAAAGAAAGCATCGTATAGACCTGGTACATCTTTGGGACTAAACAATGTGATGTTTCCACCACTAATAAGTCTTTCGTACATAAGTTTGTTAAACTGTACACCATAGTCCATGTGTCTAACGCGGTTGTCTTCTGTGCCTTTGTTATTTTTAAGTACAAGTAAATCTTCTACTTCTAAATGCCATAACGGATAGTATAGTGTTGCCGCTCCACCTCTTACTCCACCCTGTGAGCATGACTTAACTGCTGATTGGAATAGTTTATAGAAGGGAATAACTCCTGTGTGAGTTGCGTCTCCGCTCCTAATAGGCGAGCCAATTGCTCTAATGTTTCCAGCACCTATACCTATGCCTGCCTTTTGACTTACATACTTAACTACAGCACTAGATGTTGCGTTAATGCTATCTAAACTGTCGTCAGTTTCAATTAGAACGCATGAACTAAATTGTCTTTGCGGTGTTCTAACTCCTGCCATAACTGGTGTAGGCAAGGAAATTTTAAATGTGCTGATAGCATCATAATATGCTTTGACATACGCCATTCTTTTCTTAGCAGGGTACTTACTAAACAATGTAGCCGCAATCATCATGTATGATACTTGTGGTGTTTCGTAAATTTTGCCAGTTGCTCTATTTTGTACTAGGTACTTGCCACGGAATTGTTCCATAGCCGCATAAGTTAAATCTTCGTCGCGATCATGATTAATAAATGTTTGTAATTGATTTATCTCGTCCTTGGTATACAATTTAGTAAACTCACGGTCATAGAAGCCAGCCTTGATATTTTCATCAATAATATCGCATAAGCAAGGAGGTGTAAAACTGTCGTATACCATTTTACGCAAATGATAATTGATTAGCCTACCTGCTACATATTGATAGTTTGGCGTTTCTTCAGATATTAAATCTGCTGTACTCTTAATTATAGTTTCTTGAATTTCTACTGACGGGATTCCATCATAAAATTGTATTTGACTGTTAATTTCAACTTGCGACGCACTGACACCTGTGAGGCCGTCAACCGCATACATTACTACTTTGTGTAGTTTGTCTATGTTTAAGTCTTCTTTGTGTCCATTGCGTTTTGTTACTTTCATCGTTTGATTTTGTCTAGTTTGTTATGTTTAATTTTTTCTAATACTCGTATGTAATTATCTAATTCTTGTCTTTTTACAGTTTGATTCGGTAAAATGTTATAGTAACATACTCCATCTGAAAAAGCAAGTCCTACCTGGCCAAATTCGTGATTATCTGCAACAAACCACGAGACAGTACTAGTGTCTAATAACCCCATATGAGCAAGTGTGTCGTGTAGTAATAATGCCTTGCCGCTATGGCAAAACATTGATTCGCTTATAATTTCCCAACTTGTTGGCCAGTCACCCGGCGAATAGAAGTCAAAGGCTCGTTCAGTAGTTTTAATACTACCTACATAACTAATAACTTTGTTTATTTCTAAATCTTGTTTTTTGAAATTACGCCAAACTGTTAATCGCTGTTGCGAGTTGACTATGGTGTCAAGCAATTATCCCAACCATTTTCTTACTAGGTATTTTACTGTTGCCGCTCTATTGCCGCCTGATGCTAGTGTATTGGTTGCTTTAACTTCGATTGTACCTGAGTTCATACTTGCTGTGAAGTCTACTGTGCCTGTAAAGTTATTATCAATGACAACACCGCTGTCGACTAACGCCGCATCAGCCATTCCTGTGTCACCTGTAACTTGTAATGTGCCTGTTCTACTGTAGCCGTCACTGGCACTTGCGCCTACGGCCTTAACTGAATATTCGATTATGGCTGAATCGTAAACTGTTGATTCAAAGGTGTCTACTACTTTATTTGATTCACCAGCAGTAAGTGATACAGTCTGTGCTGTATAGCCTGAGTCTGCTGATCCACTTAGTAGTAAGTCATAGTCATCATGTGTTAAAAGTCTTTGGTTAGATTTTACATTGGTTAAACCGGTAACATCAGCGTCAGCATTAGCAAAGTATAATCTGTTTGCTATGTAAGAAAAGTTCTCTGCTTCCTTATTACCTGTAAATGTTACAGACAATGCGTCGGATGATGCTGTAACATTTGCGTAAGTTTCTATGTTAGTAGCACCGGAATTATACTTTGTTCCTTTAACCTGTGCTGACGTAAACATATTAAAACTTGTACTGGCTACTGCGTTACTTACCCACGCCTCAAGTTTGCCTTTGATAGAATCAATTGCTTTTGTGCGACTGCCTGTAGCAATACTTAAATCGCTGTCTATAACTGTAATATTAAATTCTGAACCATCTGTTGAATATAAGTTCCACTTGGTGGCTGATTCGCTTTTTGCCTTTAGCCATGTATTACTTGACGCATTATTAATTGCTGTTATAACACTTGTTAGTGTTGTATGACTGGATAATGGTATATTCAAGTCACTGCCGGCAGTTCTTGTTACTGTAATTTGCCCTGTTAGTGTTAGACTTGAAGGTGATGTAACTGTACTACTGTATGCTACAACTTCTAAATGCTTATCTTCTAATCCAATAAATGCTGTACCAGTAACGTGATCTGCTAAAATATATGCGTTACTTAATTTTCTTGTGTCAGGTATGTTTGTACCTGTAAAATATTGCTGATAAAAACCCTGAACATTAGTACTACCTATAGTATTGTCACTTGATGAGTCAACAATAGCAGAAATAATATCAACATTATTATAATATGAAACAGTAAAATCATCACTGCCTGTTGGTTGTGTACCAAATGTTATTGTATGATCTGCTGTTTTAGAGTTTGTCTCTGATGAAATTATATACTCACTTGATAACAGGTTTGCTGTTGTTCTTGTTGCGTTAGTAGTTAATAATGTACCGTTCTTAGTTACTGTTAAATCAGTACTTTGAAAAAATGCGTTATCAAATACATTAACAATACCTGTACTTCCTACGTTAGTCCCAAATACTGTTTTACCGTGTGTTTGGTTACTGGCACTACTTGGTGTGTAAATGCTACTGTTAGAAGTTCCGTCAAATGTACCTGGGGATAACCGTTTGCTAGGTAGTATAATTCTAATAACATTGTTATTTAGATACCCATTAGCATAACTATAACCGCCTACAACGTTATTAATATTAATAGCATTGGCATTTTGCTTAGTAATTCCTATACTAGGATCTAACCCAATAAAGATTTCCTTGCTGTCTGATGCTAATCCAATTTCGCCAGGGCGAAGTGGTTGAGGCAAATCTACGCGATTTCCTCTGCGTTGTTGCATTCTTGATATAATTATTTTGTTTTGGTCTGCCAAGTTTACTCTCCGATATAGAAGTATTTATCTCTTTTGTAATTTACTTGTTAAGAAAGTTTTTCCAGCACATTTAGGTACCACAGTCTATGTCTACCATATAAGATACTATCAGTGTGTCGCTCTAATGATGTTGGGAAGTCTCCACCAATTCTGTCGTACGCAACATATCTAGTTGGTTGATTACTAAATTCTTCTCTACCTGCTGTGTATTCTAGTAGATTTGTTTTAGTATCTATATGCTTATGACCTCTTATATACTTGCCCCATGTTTTTATGCGTGAGTTATTAATAGTCAAGTAGTCATCTAGCACGTCATTATCTATACTGTAATTATTTTTTACATAATCAACAACAATATCTTGTATTTTTTCTATACTTTGATGATAATGAGTAAGCATACCTAAATGATGAGGCAACTGCCAACTATATACTTTTAACTCATCGCCAACTGTGACGTCATAAAATCCTGTCTTATGCCATTTTTTTAATTCTGTTTTTAGATCTTCGTTCCACATACTGTACTCTTCGTCAGCAAATATTCTATCAAACAACTCGTCATAGAACACATGATATTTCACGTTGTGTTTCTTATATAGATAGATTGCTATAAGGTCTGTTATACCGTAACTGTGAAGACCTATTAGTTTCCATGTGTAAGCAAAACTGTCAATTAGTTGATCCTGTGACATGGTGTTAGTGCTTTTTAATACTTCAACGCCCTCTGCTGTATTCTTTTGAATGTCTTCAAAGTCTGTGGTATCATTAAACATGTCGTATGCTGTAAATGTTTTAATACCGTATTTTTCAATATCAGCACTAATAGGCGCATTTTCAATCATGTTTAAAAAGTAAATGTCTAAGCCATTATGTAAATCATATTCTAAGATATCGCTTAATGTAGTCTTCCATGTTTCATAAGATTCGCCCGGCAAGCCAAGTATGAGTTCTGTGCTTACTGGTATTTCTTCTTTCCTAGCATGTTCTGTAATTTCGCGAACATTGTTAATAGCCATGTTCTTGCGTTCAATGTTTTCTAATACTTGCTGATTTGTTGTTTGTAGGCTAAGTGTAAAACTTGTTGACACCCCACCTTCCTTAAACTTTTTAATCATACCAAACACTTGGGCGTTGCCATTCTTTGCCCAACTAGTTGTTATTTTTTGTGGGAAGCCAGTCAGTTGATTTTGTTCAATCATTTTGTCAACAATTAAGCCATCGCGGTCTTTGAAAATGCCAAAGTTAGCAGATGTCATTGTTATAAAATCCATGCCATGTTTACTAAACCATTCTATCTCAGCAAACACTCTGTCTAATTCAAACTTGTATACTTTACTGTTTGTTAGTCCACCCCAGTCACAAAATGTACACTTATAAGGACACCCTCTATCTGTTTCTAGTGTTGGATTCCACAATACTTCAGGATGTTCTACCATTAAACTATCAAACACACCATCTAGATATGGACTAGGCAGTTTCATATCTTTGATACGCTCTGCTCTTACAATTTTATCTACTTTTTTATTTTCTAAATAATCAAGTAATATTTTCTCTACTACATGCTCGCCTTCGCCTACGCACATACTATCTACATACGGGTGATCATTAAAAAAGTTTGGGTCGGTATGTGGTAGTTGTGGACCACCAAATAGGATAATAGCCTCGGGGTTATATTCTTTTACTTCCTTTGCTAACTGTAAACAATACTTGTAGTTCCATACATACACACTAAAAAATATTAGTTTGCTATCTTTTACTCTTTGAAAATTGTCATCATACGGATGGCGCCTGTAAACAAAATATTCTACATTAAAATTGTCTGCTACTTTTTTATTTTGTCTTGCGTAGGCCCAAAGGATACCCGAAGTATAGGGTAGATAAAATGCGTTAAGGTGTGTAGGACCAGTTTGAAAGTTTGGCTGTACAAAACTGATCGGCGTGGTTGACATAGTTATTATCCATTATGTTTAGCATAGTAGTCGGCAAGCCTTTCTGCCCACTTCTTAGAATACTTATCAAATTCATCGGCATTTATTGAAAACTCTTTAAATTTTGACTCTCTGTCGACCATAAGGATAACTATTTTTTTAATGTCTGTACCAAACATTTCATTGTGTGCTAGTGCGTAAGCACACCCTTGTAGGAAATAATCTTCAATCCACTCACGTTTTTTCATTTTTTTAGCAGTCTTGAAATCGATGATAGCATGTTCGCCTTCGTATACACCAATAGCATCAGATGTGCCAGCATATAGACCCTTGGCTATCAAGGCTACTTCAACGCCCCATAACTCGTCAATCTTAGATAATCCGTTGTTTATCATTTCTGATGTCATGCTTTCTGCTAATACACTAACATGATTGTTACCAAATGTGTTCCACTCTTCGCCAAGAATATGTTTCTCTAATGCGTTGTGAACCTTGGTTCCTAGGCCTGCGGCCTCTGTACTTATACGAGTTGCTTCGGCATTACCAACACGTTTACGCCAGGCAATCAATGCCGACTTGTCGCCTGTTGCTGATAAAATAGTAGTTACACTAGGTACAGGATGATTATCATCGCCTGTGTATTGACGTTGTCCTGACTTTGCTGTAACTCTTTTAAGGGTTGGATATTCGTGTACATTTTTGTTTAATAACATGTGTGTTTGTCTTTTATTAGTTAGTATTATTATTTATTGTATTTGTTCTACAAATTCTTTAACTATTGAATTTTCTAAATCTTTGCTGTAAAATCTGTTAGTGTTATGGAGGATAGCAGTTAACGTCTCTTTAGACATCAGTTCTTCTTCTAACTGTGGTATTGAGTCACATAATGTTTTAAAACGTGTGTGTGGCTGTTTAATTGCGTCGTAGGCACCGAATTGTGTGTATGATTCGAACCCGTAACCGTGTAGTACCTTCCATGAATCAGGCATAGCAAACAGCAATATAGGATGCCCATAAATCATTGGCTTCCATGTTTTTTCTGTAAACCATGTGAACCCATCTATGTTTGTTTGAAATAATGTTTCTGTTATTAAAGAGTATTTTGCCCTAGAATAAACATTATTTTTAGGATTTGGATCACCTGTGCTGTAGTATTCTTCTCTATATTCTGGTATTGTTAATGTCTGTGTGTAATTTTTTAATTCAGAAATATCACAAAACTCGCCTAGTTTATATCTTGATACGTCATTGTAAATATCGTCAATATACTTTAGAATTATATCTTGATTACTGTCGTTTATATCAGATGACATGTTAGTAGATATAAAATTATTGTCCAGTAGTTTACTATCTGTTAAAAATTTTATTAATGCTAATCTATATCCTCTAGGCCTTCCAGAGCACATGATAAAGTTTTTATCTTTTTTGTGATTAAAATTATCAATTATACACTGATCCGTGTATGCTCTTTTTATAGTTACTGATAATAACAGTAATAATATATTAGTAGAAATAATTTGTACATTATTAAATACTTTACTAAACATGTCATATGCTGTAGCAGTATTTAATTCAGCACTCGAAAGTATTCGCACATTATCTAAATCAATAACGGTGCCTAGTTCTTTAAAGAATGTTGATATTACCTGCGTCTGATTATTGTCCTCATCAAATATCCAACTATCCCATGTTTCGTCAATGATTATTTTACCGTTGTATTGCGACAGTAATGCTAAGTGTTCGTTAGTAAAGTATAACAACCACATGTAAGGAAGAATTATAGCGTCGCAATCTAAGTTATTAATATCACACCATGCTGGTGTAAAGTGACGTTGTGAAGTTGTTGTCCGACGAAGCCATAATTCTATTGTGGTTTGAGATATTACTGTGCCTTTCGCGTTACTACTGAATACATTATTTGCTGGTTGCTTTGTAGCATGTAATGGCAAGTTCCAATCAGAGTATAATGTATCTACATTTACTCCGTCGTATGGCCATTGTAAGAATCCAAGTTTCATCAGTTAATACTTTTGATAATTTCTTGTGCTATTTGATTATGTAAGTTGTCATTTAAATGATCAAAACGATCATTGTCCTCATGAAATGGCATATATTCCCATGGATTAATTCCAAACTTTATATTATTAAATTTAGAAAACTTTTCAATGTAATCATTTTTATTATACATTGGTAATATTATAGAATTACATGGCAAGGTCAGGCAAGTACTTACTACAGCATCGCAATATATTTGATGAGTGTGTTCATAATCTTTAAAAATCTCAGTATACACATACCCAGCAGTTTTTAATTCTTCAGCAGTCAGCCCACTTAATTCTATAAATCTTTGTGGTGGCTCTAACAGTTCGTACAGTTTGATATCATCGAACCCTTCGACTGTGTTGTATAGCCTGTCTGGATTTGTCATCTGTACAAGTACAGTATCTTCTGGCTTAAATAGATGCTTGTTGCTGTTTAAAGCATTTAAAATAAAACTATTACCCTGCCCTTCTCTAGCATAACCTTCAACATCTAAGTCTAAATGGTTTGCTACAATGCTGGCATAGTTTGAAGGGTCATGTGGATAGTCACCTGGTTCTAGATCAAAGAATTTATGTGTAGAAAAACTACAACCGAATTTATGAAGTTTATTTTTTACCACTTAATTTTCCACTGTAAAGTATTACCTGTACCTGAGTTAGTACTGATATTTACCGAATAACCTTTATCGGTAAAATACTTTTTGACAGTAGAAATTTGATCTGTTAATGTAGTATTGGATGTTATGTTGTTATATGCTTGATAATATGTAGTACCGCCAGTAATAGTAGTACCAGTTGAAACTGTAACGTCTAAGTTACCGGCATCTACTTGCGTTAATACATTGGCTTCGATTGCTCTAACTTCGTTAAGAACAATAACACTATCTCTGGTTTGTTTTCTTGCCTCTGTGGCATTTATAAAAATGTCTGCCATATTATAGTTCCGCCTTTATGCCTTTCATTGCTTCTTGATCAGCCATTGAACTGACCTTTGCTCCCATGTCCTCGATGCTATCTTGGTCCATGTCGTCGGGCATATTGCCCTTGAATTCAATCGTATCCGATGATACATTTTGAATTATTGGTAAGTCTTCTAGTATGTCTCTTAGTAACTGTGCTGATACCTCTGTGTGTCCGCGTTCTCTTATATCGTTAAGAAATTCATCAAAGTTCAACTTTTGAACATTTTGAAATTTCTTATTGAAAACTATATCGGCAATATCAGAAGTTAATTCGTCTATTTCACCTTCTGTAAGGATGAATTGAACGGCTCTCATTTATTACTCTTTTTCTAATCTACCTAATGGCTCTTCTAATGGTCCTGCTTCAGCATCTGCTCCATCAAAATTATCCATTGGTACATCATCTAGTGCTGGTTCGTCCATGGCACCCATTTCGTCACCGCCTGCCATTGGGTCATCTGCTACAGATCCTTCGCCAGTAATACCGCCTAGTATATTATCGATACCGTCTTTACATGCTTTGTTGGCATCAAGTGTACTTGCTAGTAACTCTTCCATACCAGTTTTAAAACTTTGTGCTTTATCTAAGCCAAATTCATGTGACATACTGTCAGCAATAGCAGGTATATCTTCGTTTACCATTCTACCAAGTCTTTCAATGTGATCCTGGATGTCGTTACTTAACGCTCTTGCCGCCATAACAACTTCTGCTTCTTCTACTGATGTACCAGCAATTTCTTCTGTTACCATTCCGTCGACAACATCGTCTAAGAATGAGTCAAATTCGTCTTTTGATTCTTTAAAATTCATTGGTTCTTTTCCTGCTTTTTTCATTGCTATATCGTATGCGTCATGATACTTATCGGCCATTTCAATTGAAACACTTTCTAATTCAGAAAAAAGTTCTCCAATTGTTCTGCTTTGCCAATCTTCTCTATTAAGTGCTTTGCCTAAATGTTTAGCAAACACTTCTTCTGGGTCACTACTGCTTGTATCTAATTCTGTAACTGTTGCCATTGCTGGTGATAATGATGCGTTTACTACTGATGCCACACCGCCTGACATTGATTCGTCTTGGTTGCCTGCTCGATCAATTGCGCCGCCAATTCCACTTGCTACACCACCGATTCCTTTTGCTACTCCACCAATCCCAGCGGCTACTCCACCAATCCCAGCGGCTATACCGGCACCTGCCAGTGCTAAAGGATTTTCAAACATTGGCATAATTTGTTCGCCAATTGCCGCCAATATCATATCCTTTGGATATCTTGCTGGCATAGAATCATATCTTTTACCACAACTTGCCATGATCGTATCATAGTCATCACCACTTTCAGCGAGTGAACAACTGTATTCATACAGTTCGTCCATTAATTTTCTATAAGTCTCACCTTCGTAATATAGACCTTCGTTAATCATAATACCTAATGCATCTCTAACCATGATATTCATACCATAGTTTGGATCTTGTTGAAATTTATTACTTTTATTTCGTAAATTTACAAGTCTCTTCTCTACATTTTGATATGCTTGTTCTAGTTTTTGCTTAGGTAAAACTTTTTTAACATTGATGTCAAAATTTTCAGTAAGATAGTTTTGCAACTTACCTAATCTTGATAAGTTATCTTCGTTTAAATGTTTTACTTCCATAGTAGTCCCTTCTAATAGTTATATTTATCAAAGAAGTATAATTATGCCGAGATTAACAAATGACAGTGATGTAGTAATTTATCTACAGCACTTGCAGACTTATGTTCTGCTTCAGTTAATTTTGCTTCATATATACCTAATCTATCAAAATTGCCTGGTGTTCCTGTTAGTTCTTCGTAAATTTTGACTTCTACCATTTTAGACACAGCATACCTTTCAATTGTAAGTACTTTTTCTATTGTAGAAGAATTAATATCTTCACCTGTGTTTAATGCTGATGCAATAATATTAGCAACAATTTGTAAATTAATATCTTCATATAGCATATTGCTATTTTTTAGATTAATTATGTCAAATGTATCGCCATTATCTATAACGTCGTATATATCC
>Ga0257110_1000243_pt1 | contig 28315 bp, 15 predicted proteins | sample LP_taG_7_FD_190184 | JGI IMG/M metagenome (GOLD analysis project Ga0257110, IMG submission 190184) | Marine microbial communities from Northeast Subartic Pacific Ocean, Canada - LP_J_2015_P26_10m | ecosystem: Environmental > Aquatic > Marine > Oceanic | place: Canada: Northeast Subartic Pacific...
CAAAATATTTCAGTATCTGACACCCCTAATGATGTTAATCTAGAACTGACAGCAGGTTTGGTGGATGTATATGGTAATATTTCTTATGACTTAGGCATATCTTCAATACCTGTAGAAGATATAATTCTCTCAATAATACCGACTAAAGGACTGGTTAGAGATATAGTAAATCCTGTTATTAATTCTGATGAAGATGGTTGGTCAGGGGAATGGTCTGCTCAGTTGGAACCTGGTCTGTGGATTGTAAGTGCTAGTGTACCTACTCAAGATTTGGTAATCATGGGCTTATTAGATGTAGATGTAATGGAAGGCGGTAATCTAGATATGGAACTAACTAGAGGTGGTTTACTAGATGTTGATACTGAATGGTTAGATTATGATGGTATATCAAATAATGTTGGACAAATCATTGATTCATATATCACTATTGATATTGGATTCGGAATGAAATGGTTACAAGATGTTGATGAAAGTGGATCTTTAAATCTTCTTCTCCCTAACGGTAATGTGCAATTTACAAGTGATTTCGAAATTGAACAAAGAGGAATCTTCATGGAATATGTAGCGGGTCAAGGAGTTGATGTATATTCTGGTCAAGAATCTCCAGTTTTGACTTTATTGTATAATCGTATTTCAAATCATGATATCTCGATTCAAACTCTAAATCTAACATCAGGTCATGAGTCTTATATTGGCTCTATGGATGATATTAACCTTGTAGTTGATGATTCAGATGGTTTTGTACCGGTCGAATTCATTCTTGGAATCGAATATCTAGGGCATGAACCTTACGATCTTTACACAGTCGGAGGTATCGTATCAGGTTCTGATAGTTCAGAATGGATATTAGAATTCAGTAATGGTTCAAATTGGAGTACTTCAGCTCAGTTCGAAGTTGGTCTTGATAATGTTCAAACATTTGATAATTTAAACATCAGAGTAACACCTGCAAATCAATCAGTCGCTCGTGCTTTTGAAGATGGTCATATGATTACAATTCTAATTTCTACACAAGATGGATATCAGGAGACTCATGAATTAACAGTTAGAGTCCCTCAATTGCATGGCTTTGAGTTAACAAATCCTATGGCAGAAGTCTACGGTGTTTCTCCTGGTGAGCTAATTATTGTACCAATTGAATTTACTAATGCTGGAAATGGTGATGATAAGTATGAATTCGAATTTGATGACTCAGAGTTACCCGAAGGATGGAGTAGAACAGGGCCAACCTCTCACACTCTTGGTGGATTCGTTAGTACAACTCACAGTGTTACTGTTGTAGCACCTGAAACCTCATCTAATGAGGAGTTCTCAATATATGTTATAGCAACAGATAAGGTTGGAAATTCATATGAAACTATTGAAATTAAAATACGAAGTTCAGAACCTATCCTGAAGATTGAAGGTGTTGAAGCATTAGGTGGTGGTGAACCTGAGGCTGGTGGCATGATTACGTATCTCGCAGTAATATCTAATGTAGGTTTGGTTGAAGCGAAGCAAGTTCAACTTAATGCGACTCTTTGTAGAGATGTATCTTGTAATAATCCAACATCAGTTAGTACTGTCACAACTATGGATATAGGCGCAGAATCAGAAATGAAGTTTAGTTTCTTGTTTGATTTATCTGATATTTCAGTTGATCAATATTATTTGGTAATGGATATCAATTCAAGTGTATACGGCGAAGATAATATTGATGATGACTCCTGGCATGAATCAGATGGAATTTTCATAGGTGCTTGGAATATCGATGTACGCTCTCCTTCAACAAATGATAACGAGGGTACTGATATTTTGGCACCGATTTTAGTTCTTGGATTGGTCTTAATTCTCCTATATCTAACGAAAGGTCGTTCAAGGCGTCCTGGTGCACCGTTCTGAACATTATTTGTTTGAATAATTATTGAACAGGGATTCTTAAGTGAAATCTCTGCCCGTGAATTGGGAAGGTGTATACTTGCGATCATTAGAAGATTTGGATTTACTCCCCGAACCTGAAGATCATAGGATTCTGACCGCTATTGATCAATCTGCACCTGGATACCCTGGTGCTGATTATGGACTAACAGATCGAGAAGCACGTGAATTACGTTGGCCAATAGGCCCTATGAAGAAAATTATTTGGCCTAATGGGGCTCTTATTTTCTCTGTATCTACAGTTATACTAATAGCTACTTGGCCATGGATTAGTGCCCTTTTGATACCTATTCTACCCGATTCTGAATGGGCTTACGAGGATACAGGAATTAGGCAACTGCAGAATGAAGGATATCTGGGCCAAGGAGTTCATGTTTGTATTATAGATACAGGTATCGATATGGAGCATCCTGATTTTTCTCATCAAGAATTAATAGGTTTTAGAGATTTTGTTGAAGAAAAACACGATAAAGTAAGAGATGTTGGTGAAGATTCTCATGGCACTTTAATGTCTGGTTTACTAATATCGAATGGGACATTTTTAGGGGCTGCTCCCGAAGTGGACCTTTCTGTGGCTTTGGCATTAGATGATGAAGGATCATCTGGTTCAGGTGAGCGTGTAGCTCAGGCGATTAGATGGTGCAGAATTACCCAAAGAGTTGATATTATTTCATTAAGTCTAGGTGGTCAGCCATCGGATTTTTCATCTAATTCACAAACTAATATTGCTGTACAAGAAGCACTTGATTCTGGAATATTTGTAGTTGCCGCTGCAGGAAATACTGGGCTTGATTTAGACATAAATGACGTTTCTCAACCTTCCAGTCTTCCTGGAGTAATTTCAGTCGGTGCTATATCTAAATCTGGATATGTATGGGGTAGCAGTGCCTTTGGTTCATCGATTGATCCTTATTCTGATACAATCAGAGAATATCCCAATCAAAAACCTGAAGTCATTGCTCCAGGTGTTAATATATTTTCTACCGCCTCTAGTAGTCTATCTTCCCCATATGCATACTCGTCCGGAACTAGTGACTCAACAGTATTTGTAACCGGTGCATTAGCGCTAATTATTCAGCAATTTGGTGATGGAATTGCTGGTGCTGATGATATAATTGATGAAGATGAGATGATGAAAGTTAAGCAATCATTGGCAACCTCTAGTGATAGGGGTAATTTTGAAAATAATGTCCATGATTCTCATTCAGGATATGGTAGTCTCAATGCAGTAAAATGGTCTCAGGAAGTGGCATTTTCGTTCAATATTGCATAGATTAATGATATTTCAACAACTTAGAGTTCTGCACGACCTCCCAAATTGATTAAATCCGTATTCTAATACGGTAAAACATGTCAAAGCGTCGTGTAACAAGTTCGTTCCTTGTATTTCTCATGTTCTCGAGCATTCTCATTGCTTTAGTTGGCCCTGCAACGCCTGTTATGGCAGACAATGAAACAACCTCTGGAACTATCACCACATCTGAAACTTGGTCTGGTACTCACCAACTTACTGGAGATGTAACAATTGCCTCCGGAGCTAAGTTAATTATTCAACCGGGCACTACAGTTATTTTCCCTAATGGGACATACCTTGATGTTCGTGGAAATATTTGTGCAGGTGTAAGTTCTTGTGGAGCGTCTGGTGATGCCAGTTTAGCCAATAAAATCACACTTAGGTGGACTGAACCATCAAACACTAGTGCAATTGGTGAATGTAAGGGTATGAAGCAAGGAACTCAAGAAATTCAAGTAGAAGACCCATCCTGCTTTGAAGGGATGTTAATTCGCAGCTCTATTGATTTATCAGAGACTGGATTTAGGCATATCACATTCGAAGATGCTTGGGGGATTCCTTACTATATTGATTCTATTAATCGATGGCGTTATGGGGCTATGGTTATTGATGGTGCATCACCTACTCTCACTCAAATGAGATTTACAAATATAAACACCAGTAGTGTCCTAACTACAAATCTCGCTCAACCAATTTTTGAAGGAGGCACTTATGTTGCAGGAAATGATGACCAAAGTGGCGTTGGTGGTTCAGCAGTTCAGATTTATGGTTCAGGGACTCAGATTTCCCCTCTTGTGATGAATTCTCCATTTTTCATTGGTACCGATAATGGTTGTGGAAATAATGACGGCGGACGCCCAACTCTATGGGCAGAGGGCACATTCATTGAAATTAATGATGCAACTGTAAATACTGGAGATTATGGTTTTGCTTTAGTTAGTTCTTCAGGAAGTCTAACTAATTCAGATATTAATGTTAACTGTAATGGAGTTGACATTAATGGTATTAAATCAGTCCAAGGCGTAGACTTTACTATTGAAATTGGTAATAATGAGATTACAACTGATAGTGGTTCTGGAATTACTGTTTATGATGGTGCAAATGTCGAATTACATAATAATGATATTTCAGGAGTAGGTGAACGTTCAGGAATTACTGTTCAGTCTAGTAAGGCTTACATTCACAATAATGAAATTGGTCCTATCGGCGGGTGGAATGGACTTTGGTTAACGGGTAGTTTTGATGTTATAGCTGAACGGAATACAATTATTGATACGGCAAAGACTCCAATACAAGTTGGTGAATTATCCTCCTCTGGACCTGCGCCATCTGCTTCAAGACTTCATTTTACAAATAATACTGTCAGCGTTAATTCACCAGGAACTTGTTCTAGTTTCAAGTATTGGGATGGTGACTATACATGCCCTGCAGTCAGTATATTCCGTTCTGGTGTGACACTATATGACAATGAATTTGATCTAGGTGGAGATGCAGATGGAATTAGAGCAATTGGGGGTCTAATGGATGTCCAGAGAAATACATGGAGTATATCAGGCACTGGCGCTGTAATCCGTAATTATGATAGTGGTTTCGCAAATACTCAACAATATGGTTCGCTCGGATTCTTTTCTCTTAATACTTGGAATGGTATTCAGTCAGCATATAATATCACTAAATCATCAGTAACTGTTCAGTCAGAATTTATTCCTAGTGCTCCACCAGGTGAATTCCCTGTTATTCTTGACTGGCCAGATCAAGAAGCATGGCCTGCAAATGGATTCCAAGGTGCGATAATCCCTACTCCTATCTCAGAGTGTGCGAATTGTGATAATTTAACTCCAATCAATTTCCCTCTTGCAATGAGCATGGATAATAATTCTACTGTATTCACCTTTGCAAATTTATCAAATGTAGATACTTCAAAGATTTTCATTAAGTCTCAACCAACTCAATATGCTGTTCAAGTTCGTAGAGCAGAGATGGTTAGATTCCAGACTCTTGTGGATGGAATGACTGTTGAAAATACTAATGTACTTATTGAAGATGCACTAGGAAATGACCTTTATTCATTGTATACTGATCAAAATGGATATACTCCTTGGTTTGCTTTAGCTTCTGACTCGCATCTTGATTTCAGGGGACTTTCAGGAGGGGACAATCCAGATGGTTTTGCTGATGATGAGTATGAAGATTCATGTTCAGATGGTATAGATAATGATGGAGATCTAACAATTGATGGTAATGATTTAGATTGTGACTACAGTGCTGGTACTCGTGAATTATCTAGATATTTTTACACTGCTTATCGTTTTGGATTTGGATATGCACGCAGTGATTTCGTCGTACAAGATGCAACATATCAAGATACTATCAATTTATTTAATTCAGGACCTTCAGTATCTGTTATACAAGATGACGGTCATTCATTTAGAAAAATAGTTAATTTTACGGGTTCTGCTCATGATGGTCAATTAGCCGGATTTTATGCAACAGATGAGTTAGCACAATGGGATCAAAAAGGATACATTCACTCAATTGAGGTTCGTGATCCATTTACAAGTGAATGGAGTTCTGCAGGTCTCGCAACAGATAGTAGTGATGCTGAAGCCGGAACTGTAACTCGTTTCAATCATCCATTCAATTCTTGGTACTATTCTTTTGACATGTCCGATTATCAAGAAACCGACTATACATTTGAATTCCGTTCTTTCGATGGAATCGATTATAGCCCAATAATTTCAAGAACCATTAAACTAAACGCAGCTCCTCCTTTGTTGACAGTTTCTTCACCTAGTGCAGGTTCTACTTGGTCAGATGGAACAGTTACTTTCGAGGGGACTGCTTACGATCAATATGGCTGCCCTAATGATTGCAGTCAAGATGTAGGCGAAGTATATTTTTACATAAGTGGACCTAATTTTGAAGGGACAACTCCTACTTCAGGTGGTGCAGATTGGTCATGGACATGGGATTTCAGTGGTCAACCTAGAACTGTCGGAGAATATACATTCACAATATGGGCATCAGATTCAGACTTCTGTCTGAGTGTTATCGATGAATGCGAAGCAGTTACTATGACTTTAACAATTGATAATTCTAATTCGGCACCCTTTGTTAGTTTATTGTCTCCACAAGATGGGCAAAGACTCTCCATGGCAGATAATATGATTGAGGGCGTATCGAGAGATAATGATGGTTCAGTTTCAAGAGTTGATATTACAGTTAGGGATATCTATAATGGAGATATCGTAGTCCATCAACAATCAGTTACAGAATTTGAAGCAAATGGTGGTTGGTCTACTGATTGGGACCCAACAATTCTTCAACATGACTTTGAATATGAAATCGATGTAAGGTCTTATGATGGTTATGATTATAGTGAAATGACTACAATTACTGTAGTTGCTGATAATCCTTCAGATGCAGGTAATAATCAGCCAGTATTCAATTCAGATGGCTGGTCACAAGAAATTATTCTCTATTGTGAAATATCTTCACAATCTCAAGACAGATGTACCAAGGGAATCATCGATTTGAATGAATTTTTCTCAGATATGGATTTAGGAGAAGAATTGATTTTATCCGTTTATGATGATCCAAGTACTGATGCTACATCCGATGATAACTATGCATTAGTAATTAATGTAGGACAAGATGGTATCGCTGTTTATGACCCAATATCTATGTTCTTTTATGATAGTGATATGGATTCATGGACGCTTGAAAATGTAGTTTTCATGGCAACAGATCCTCATGGTTCCAGAGAAATAGCTATACCTATGACATTTACAGTTGTTGGTATTAATTTCGAAATAAATGAACCAGAAGTAACGATAATTGAAGATGGTGAAACAATCATCTTTTCAGGAATAGGGCTTCCTGGAAAAACAGTTACTGCATTGATTAATCAAGTCCCGGCAAATAATACTATAGTTGCTGATGATTCTACATGGACATTGGGTATCGCATCATCAAGATTTAGTGACGGGCCAGTAACTCCGGTTTTCAGATATGTAGGTGATGATTATTCTAGTGAAGTTAAGATTTCAGTAGGTGCACCTGATGAAGGCCTTAGTTTTGCTATAATGGGGGTAATTGCCATTGTAATTATTGGTTTACTAGGCGGAGTATTTGTGTATTTCTTTGTGGAAATAGAAGATGAAGAAAATTCTGAAGTTTCTTCAGATGATTCTGAATCTACTGAAGGATGGATTTGGGACGAAAATTCTAATGAATGGGTTGAAGATCCTAATTATAAATCTTGATGACTCAATAATGAGACTCGACCACCGAAACTTCATCAGGTATTACAGATTGCTCCCCTATACATGAGTAGTATGGGACAACCTCGACCAGGGGTCCAAGAAAGGATTCTGTTACATCTCAGAGATTATGTGGAACATGTAGGTAGAGTCGAAGTACCTTTTGCTTTGTCCCAAATGGGTATAGCAAATGCCGTTGCAATAGCACGTTCTAATGTTCCTAGAGCTATATCCGGTATGAGGGAACAAGGCCTACTCATAGAAAAGCAGGCACATGTAACTGGTGTATCTCGTAAAAGAAAAGCATATTTTCTCACCGATGATGGAATAAAAGTAGCTAATGGAATTTGGGATAAAGTTAGTACACAACCTGTCCGAATGAAAAATTCTGATGGTACTGTAGAGACGGTGCCACTGGTTAATGCATTGGAATTGACTGACTTACCATTAAGGCATGTAGATATTTTGAGGTATATCGATGATAATGGCAGTATAGACTTATCATTACTTTCCGCAGAGTTAATTGAAAGAGACTTGTCTAAACACATCGAAAAACAGTTAGTAACCTCTTTTAATGACCTTCCTAGGACTAGAAAATTCTTTGGTCGAGAGAAAGAAGTTGATGATATGGTTAACTTACTCGAAGCTCGGTCCTCGTCCATACTAGTCCCTGGGATTGCAGGTATTGGGAAAACTGCTTTAGCAGGTAAAATACTTGAAAGATTTACTCATGAGAGAAACTTACTATATCATCGTTGTCAGGATTGGGAAGGATCTAGATCTTTTCTTGAGGCTACTGCTGAATGGCAATCTATTATGGGCTCTAATGATTTATCGGATTATCTTGCTGGTACATCAATACCTCAACCAAATATTGCAGTTGATTTGATAATTAATGGGCTAAAAAATTCCCCAAGCTTAATTGTTATAGATGATTTACATAAAGTCGGTGATGAAACCTTAATCACTATTTTAAGAGGGATTTGTATGAAAATTCCTACTGTAGAGCAAGTAGGCGTAGTTATGTTTTCCCGTTCATTTAGAATGGTGGTTCCAGAGAAAGATTCAGATGGTAAGATCCTCACCTTAGTCATGCCATTAGATGGTTTAGATAAAGAATCTAGTAAACAAATTCTTTCTGCAATGCCAGATATGGATACATCACAATTTCTTCATATTTATTCACTATCCCGAGGTCATCCTTTAGTTCTAGAACTAATCAATAGAGGGAGTGTTGGTGGGACATTCCATGCAACTCTAGAAACATTTGTTGAAAAAGAAATTTTCAGCAGACTATCCGGGCCTCAGAAAAGACTTCTTGGTGCCATTGCAGTCTTTAGGGAACCAACTCCATTAGATGCCCTAAGTGAATTAGATGCAGCAATTGATCTTCTAGATGAATTGGTAGAAAAAGGATTAGCTAGGCAAGCGGATAGTGCAAATTATGATGTGCATGATTTAGTTCGTGAATTCTTAATTTTATCAATGGAGCCTAATCTTCGTAATGAGTTACATAGCAATGCTGTTAATTGGTATCGGAATCGTAAAAATAGTGCTACTGATAGAATAGAACTTATTCACCATCTTCATAATTCCGAACAGATAGATGAATTAACTAAAGTATTGTCAGATGAGGGCCATTCATTAGTTCAAGCTGGACATACTGAATTACTAGGTATCTTAAGGTCATTAGATAGAGAGGGTTTTGATTCCAAATCTTGGGTTATTGTCCGAGAACTTCGAGGAGATATTCTTTCTATACAAGGAAGATGGGATGATGCTGAGAAAGAGTATGATGCAGCTATACCTATAGCTCGTAAGAATAAGCAAAATAAAGAACTTGCTAGATTACTTTCATCTCGTGCAGATATAGCAGTTAAGAGAGGGGCGATGGACGATGCTTTAGAATTGCATAGACAAGCTCTAGAAATTCAAATAAGTTCTAGAGATGCTGTATCTGCAGCTCGTTCATACAATAACATGGGCTATATTTTCCGTCGCCGTAGAGATAATAGGCACGCTTTAGAAGTTTATAGTAATGTTGAAGAATTACTTGAATCAGAGAATAATCCTGAATTATGTGACTCAAGAATTCGACTTGCATCAGCATTTCTAGAAATGGGTGAACTTGACCGAGCAAGAGATCATGCAATGTTGGCCCACGATGAAACTAAAGACAATGGTCAAGATACTTTACATGCTAGAGCCAGAGCAGTGTTAGGAAGATACTATGCCCGAATGAAAGATAATGATTTAGCTATGTTGCACTATTCTGGGGCATTAGAAATACTTTCAGAACAGGCTGATCCTCATAGTGCAGTAGAGGTTGAAATGTTATTGGGTCAGGTACTCAGTGATGCAGGAAGAAAAGAAGAGGCTTCGGAACATTATCTCGAAGGTCTCGCTCTTGCTGAAGCGAATGATTTCAGACATTTGAAAGGAGAACTTTTAGCCCGTTTAGGTGAAGTTGAAACAGATCGTTCCCAAAGAATGGATTATTTACAAAAGGCATTGTCTGTATTCAGAGAATTAGGTGCTAATGATAGAATGAAAGAGGTGCAAAATTCAGTCCATAGAGCAGTTATGGGCCATTAATTTTTAGAATATGTGATTTTTTCAATCTCTTTTTCCCCAACAATTATTTTGAAATCAGGTCCATCTTGTCCTGATATGAATATTGAACCCTTGAATTCGTTCGCTATTTGCATCAAGACTTCACTTTCTGCAAGATGTGGTGCATTATTTTTATCCGATAAATGGCATAAAACAATGGTTCTCAGATTCGGAGTCAAAATTTCATTAATTATATCTGCTGTTTGACTATTTGATAAGTGACCGCCCCTGCCTGTAATTCTTCTTTTCAGTGAATCTGGATATAGGCCTTGCATTAATTTATTATGATCATAATTTGCTTCAATAGATATATGAGCGCACCCTTTCAAATGTCTTTTTAATTCTACAGTAGCTTCTCCCAGATCAGTGGCAAAACCTGCTCTATATCCATCTCCATTACTTACGATTAATGCGATATTTTCAGCATCATCATGGGGGATTGGTATGGGTAATACACTGATTTCTTCACTAATTTCTAATCTTTCTAAATTACCAAAAGTTCTACATTCAGAAATAGGGTTCCACCCCATTTTAATAGCTGTTTCAGTATTTGAGTATAGTTTCGATTCCCATTTTTGAGATGCTCTTAGCGCTGATTTCGAATGATCACCATGATGGTGTGTGACAATAATTGCGTCAATAGAATCGGGTTTGACATCAATTCTTTTTAATCTCAATTCAATTTGTTTTAGTGAGAATCCGCAATCGATAAGAATGCTTGAATCTCCTGAAGTCACGAGTGTAGAGTTACCCCTACTTCCTGAACCAAGATGAATGATCTCTAATCCCATATCAACGATTTAAACGGGACTGTGTTTAGGACTTGAATTAATCTGATTATTATATGAGTATATGTTGATTTTCAACGATAAATTTCACACACGAATACTATGATTCTGTATTTTTGTCCGAACGACGCTCCATCATGGTCATAAATGCAATAAACTCGCTAAGGGTAGTTAACACGAGGTGATACCATGAGGCGTAAACAAACAGCTCTACTTATGACAGTATTAATTCTGTCAAGTTTAGCCTTCGTTTCTCAGACTAGACCCCAAGCACCTGTAGAAAATACTAATCCTGGTGAAGCTGCCGGAGGTGGTCCTCCTGTAACTGATGAAGATGGTGATAGGATACCTGATTTCCATGAAGCTATATTATTTGGTGAAGACATATTACTTGATACTGGGTCTGAAATATTACGTATTTCAGGTTTAGATTCTCAAAATGGAACTGACAATATGTCTGATCATGATAATGATGGTGCTAGTGCATTATTGGAATATTGTTGGCCTTATACTCTCGATAAATGTTTTACTGAAAGAATTGCTTTGACTGGTAAACCGGGTGAATTAAGTGATTCAGGATATCGTGAGTGGCTCGATCCAAGAGTTGCAGATACAGATGGTGATGGATTACCTGATGGTTATGAAATCTACATGTGTACTGAAGGAGGATTAGGATATCTCAATGCCACAAGTGCTTGGACCTGCCTTTGGTTCGACCCACTAGATTCTAGTGATATGTGGGAAGACATTGACCGATGTAAAGACTTTACATTTGGCTGTGGAGATGGTTTTGACTTTGATAGAAATGGTATTATTGATATGACTGAAATTTATTCAAATTCAGAGGAGTATATTTTCGGCGCACCTGATGACTGGATTACTGAGAGAGATGGACTTTGGTGTTCAGGTGAAATAAATTTACTTATGCTAGGTTCTTGCCAAACTGAGTTTGAAAGAGAAACTGGCGATGGATGGCTAGGTAGCGACCCTACAGAATCTGATTCTGATTACTATTCTTGGTCTGATATCATTTCAGTAGGTCTCGCTATACCTGGTGATGGAATACCAGATGGCTGGGAAGTACACTATGGATTAGACCCAAGGAATGCTAGTGACTCAATAATTGATTCTGATTTAGATGGATGGGACAAAGATAGAGATGGTTTCATCATCCCTGATACTTCAGTTGCCACAGCAAGCTGGGGTGAGTCATTCAGTAATTATGAAGAATATATGGTTCATTATGATGATGGTATTTCTGTTACTCCCGGATTAAGAAGTATTGATATCTCTAATCCTGATTCGGATATCTTAACTTTTGATCAATCAACAGATCCTCAGTTGGTAGATGCTGCTGTCCACACCATTATTCCAGATAATCAAAGAGATCGTTTAATCATAGGGTCAAAATATGGTGTGACTATTTTCGACCCATTCAATGATTTGTCCACACTCCTGAATTTACCTCCCGGTATCGAACTTAATGATATGATAGAATGGTCTAATGATGAAGGTGACTATCTGATAATGTTGACTAATGTTGGTATTTCGGTCATAGAAATAGAGAACGGTGTCCCATTATTTGATAAATCTTCTTTTGATGAGAGTGAATCTAGTTATTCAATGGATTCAATTATTGAATTAGTTGAACTTAACACAGGTAGTGGGAATTTAGACATAATGATTTTCTCTAGTAATGATGCCTGGACTACTTCGATTTCCGGGATGTCTTTATCTGCTCCTGTTCATATTGACTCACTTTCTAATTTATTAGAAAATAATGCTGCTAATGTTAATACTGCATTACACGTAGATATGGATGGTCGTGGGCCATTACTTCTAATTGGTACAGATGGTGGATTAATTGCTTGGAATACTACTGATGGTTCTGATTCAGTAGGTGAACCGTGGTGGGTATTCAATAGAGAGAACGCAGAGGATTATGTCCAAAGAGCAGATTTATTGAATGTTTCTAAATCTGCTATTGTTAATATATTACAGTTGGCAGGTCCTAAAGATTCTTCAGGCAATTATGAATTAATTACTGGTGTTTGGATTGGTACAGCAGGCGGTCTTCATTTGATAGATTTAGATAAATTGATTTCAATGCCTATTTTAGCATTTGATTCTGAAAGAATGTGGAAACAGGAAAATTGGTTATCAGGCTCTAACGATATTCATTCGATATATACAGTAAATAATCATATATTTGTAGGTTCGAGAGATGGTACTTGGGTACTAGACGGTGGTTATCAAGGAGTTACTGGAATATCTGATAATCAGACATTTATACCAGGTTTAGTAAGTTCATTAGCGACCATTGAATCGTCGACTGCAGTACACTTGTTCGCAGGTATTTCGCCTGGGAGATATATGAATATCATGCCAATTGATCCTCAATCTTCTGATTCTGACCTTGATGGAATGCCAGATGGTTGGGAGTTCATCCATGGTTTAGACCCAACAGATCCCTACGACAGAAATCGTGATGCTGATGCTGATGGAGTACATTACACTCCAGATGTTGGTGAAGGAATAGATAGAAGTTGGACAAATCTTGATGAATACAGATTCATTTCAAATTCTGATAATGGATTTAATGGGACAGATCCTAGAGAAACAGATACAGACGGCGATGGCCTAACTGATGGAGAAGAATATTGGGGTTGGTTCACAGAATCTACAAATTTTGATTGTCACTATCTTAATCAAGAGTATATTTGTGATGAAGATGTAGGTTTGTTATCCCAAGCAGTCCACCTAGAGGGTTGGCTAGGTTCTGGAGCTGGTGGTGGAACTGACGGGCCTACAGACCCAACTAACCTTGATTCCGATGGTGATGGAATGCCAGACGGTTGGGAGATTAGTAATCGACGCTGGATTGGTGATGTTTACAATGGCGGGAATTTATGGACATTAGATCCTAGAAATCCAAATGACGCAAATGATGATGCTGATAATGACGGTTTATCGAACCTATGCGAATATAAATGGTCTAATCTTCTAAATACTGTCGTTGCGGAGGGTCTCCCATCTCATGGAGAGACCTCTGATGCTGCAATGAACTGGACTTTCACTGATCCTAATAATGTAGATTCAGATGGCGATTCTCTTCCTGATGGTTGGGAAGCTCGATATTCCTGTTCTTGGTCAGTTAATGCTGCGGGATTGAATCCTTTGAATGGTTCAGATGCATTAAATAATCCTGATGGCGATGGATATGACGTCAATCACAATGGTAAACTAGAGTTAGATGAACAATTAGTAAATTGGATTGAATTTCATTGGAAATCAGATATCATATTTTCTGATACTACTGATAATGGCTTGATTTTCCCTGATAATTTTACTACTTCATTATTCAATGATACATGGGAAAACTTTGCTGGTGGTTCTTTCGGTGAATATGCCACTGATTCTTATAAAAATTTAGTTAATGGAACTACAGCTATTGATATCGGTTCTGGTAACCCATTAAACGCAGATTCGGATCAAGATGGTATGCCAGATGGTTGGGAATTTTTCCATGCCCGCTGGAGTCTCTTTGATGGAGATTGGACTTTAAATCCCGTCAATGAACAAGACAGAGTTGGTGACCCTGATGGTGACGGAATGAATAATTGGGAAGAATACAATGTAATCCCTAGTGAACTATCAGAAATAGATTCATTAATCACAGTTCCACAATTTTACTTATTATATTTCGGTGGAGAATATCTGCCTAATCCTTGGCTTTCTGCTGAATCTGCTAGTTCATTTGGTTCATTCCTTACTTCAGAACAAATAAATCTAACTGGATTAACTGCCGATCCTAATAATCCTGATACTGATTCAGATGGCTTATTAGATGGAATGGAATTAATCTTCACAAAATGGAATTCAACCGATAGTGTTTGGACATTGAATCCACTTGTGCCAAATGATGGTAACTATGATTCTGATAATGATGGGATTTCAGATCAGATTGAACTAAATTTGACATTAAATAACCCATTTAATGGTGGCTTATCTCCTCCTGATGCACCTCGGTTGTGGGAAGAAGCTGAATATTTAGATCCATCAGAAGCGGAGAATAGAGTCTATAGAACACTATTCAATAAAGAGGGTAGAGCACAACTTGCATTACAACAATTCCAAGATTGGCAAGGAGGTTCCTCTGCAAAGCCTCTTCTTCAAGCATTATTTGGTATTTCTGACCCTACTTCTGATGATACTGATAGAGACGGAATGAGTGATGGATATGAGTATTGGTTTACTGAGTGGAATCTTGAAGATAATCGCTGGGAAATGAATTTACTTACAGATACAGATATTAATGTTGACTCAGATCAAGATTCTTTCGACTGTAATAATGATGGTATTATCTCGCCATCTGAGTCTTTTACAAATTTAGCTGAATTCGAATCAAGAATTTATGGAAAGAAATTAGCAATCGATAGTATCCCTAACGGAACAGGTCTTGTTTCTTATGGTGCTGATACTGTTAACGCTTATGTTGATGAACAAGGCATGAGTTATTCTGCTGCATTCAGTCAATTATACGTTACATTCACTACAAAATCTTTACTTTCTTCTGAGAAATCAGGGCTAATTAATGAAATAAATCCCAATAATTTCAATATAAGTTTGGCTGGAATAAGTGATCCTACTGACTCTGACTCTGATCGTGATGGTATGCCAGATGGTTGGGAATATTGCTACTCTATTTATGGAGAGTATCTTCCAATTAATGATTACAGGTGGTCAATGAATCCTATAAACCCCCTTGATGTAGATTATGATCCAGATGCAGATGGTTGGTATGATAGGCAATGGTTTGATGATCCTGCTACACAAGGAACTTGGGAAAATCGTCAATTTAATCCTCTTAGTTCCGAAAATCAGATTGGTAATGGAGTACTTGGACTATATTATGGTAATTTAATGGAATATGACAACGGAACCCATCCTTTAGACCCAGATTCAGATGATGACTCCATGGTAATGCAGCCGGTTTTCACAAACGGAGAAGTTACTGATTATATTCAAAATATGAATTTAAGTGATGGAAGAGAAATTTTCAAATATGGTACAAATCCTCTTGATAATGATACAGATGGAGACATGATGCCAGATTTCTATGAATATTATAGAGGCTGGAATGAGACAAATGATAATTGGTCATCCTATTTGCAGATAGAAGTTGAATGGGAACAAATTTCTTCTAATAACTGGAAACCTGTACAAATATCTAATGGAGTTATTGCCCGTCCATTACTAAATTCAGTATGGTTTACTCATGATGCTACAAATGCAGATGATGCAGGTCAAGATGCAGATAAAGACGGAGGTTGGGAATGTTCTGGCGGTAACTGCTTGTATCAGCCTTACAATAATTTCCAAGAATACTATGGTGTAGTTAATGCCTCATTATCTTCTCCTACTCTAGTACGTCAAGCTCTACTAAATGATTGTTCAGGAAACTATGTAGAAGAATGGTGGCAATTAAGAGAATCTTTACTAGGTACTTGTTCGGGTTCTTCTGCATTAAATTCTAATTATTTCAGAATGTATAAGATAAATAATAACGACCAACTATTTGCCTTAATTATCGATGATAATGACCAAGATTATCAATATTTAGATACTAGTGATGATCAAACTTTGTGTAGTGGCGAATGGGCAGATTCATACAACAGATTTGCAGGAGACCAATATCACCTTCCAAATACTGGTTTGGGCGAATATGTATTTGGTTGGTGGCTACTAGATATTGATGGTGATCAGATTGCTGATGGTACCGACCCAACCAATTGGGATACAGATGGCGACTGGTTGAATGACTATTTCGAAATAGAAGATGATATGTTAGATGGAATAAGAGGAAATAGTGCATCTCCTATACGTTATGATGATAGGACTACGTCTTAATATTCATTGCATTAATTTGCTTTGTCAGATTCGGACATACTATGAGTGGCGAAGGGGAGATGCCGAGTACCTCAGAGCCAATTGAAGAGAAACTACTTTTTCTTCAAGAAAATTTATCTAATTTTGTCAAACAATATAATTTACCCCTTATTGAGTCAGCCTTAGTAGTTTCTAAATACTTGAATATTCTTTTAGGCGAACTTCAAAAAATAGCTATGTCAGAAGGTGAAATATTGCCAGAGAGTATTACACAACCGTGGCCTATAATTAGTGAAATCGAACCTCCAAAAATCGATAGTTTCCCTTTAGATAGATTAATGCAAACTATTGATCAGGATAGAATGGATATCTTTGATACCATAATTAGAACTATTATCAACGGTTCTGAAATACCATTTGTTAATGCGATTAGTTTAATGAGAGATTGGGAAAAAGTCATCCGTACTCAATTAGTTAAATCTACAAGTCCCGGACATCTTTTTAGCCCATTAGAGTTACCAGAGAATTTTTGATTATTCATTCTCTGATTTAGCGACTATCCTACTTGAAATCAACAAAGCATCGCCAATTGACCATAAGTACAGAGCAAACCATAATATTATGGTAAAAAGAAGGGGTAATTGAATTAAAAACCAACCATTTGCTTTCTCGTGCTGTCGATTAAAATGTTGTCCTAAATAGAGAAATGGAATAATGGCTATCATCAATGTGAATAATGGCCTCAAAGTCCCCCAAGGGCCTATTCCTCCATTGATTTCACTCCAAATAACTCCAATTACTCCTAATGGGTTTGCTTTTTTTGGCTCATAATCTTCTGCAAGACTTACCATGAGCTCCTCTGTCATATTACCGCTAACAGCCATCGAATGATGAATATAACTATTCGTTGTATGGGAAAACGCCAACTATCAAACACTTCTCGTGTAACTCATGGGTCTACCGATTGTGTTAGTCACCGGATATCCTAAATTTTCTAATTTCAATGAAAATGTTTCGGAAAAAATAATTCAATTCATGCGAAATAGAGATTATGAATCATTCGAACTTCATACATCATTACTACCTGTCAGCGAAGAAGGTTCTAACTTAACTGCAAAAAAAATAATTAATGGGCAAAAATTTGATGCAATTATTCACCTTGGTCTTTCGAATTCTAGAGAAAATATTTCTTTAGAGAGATATGCATATAATGAATATAAAATGACTGAAAATGATAATTCAGGAAGATGTATTACTTCTGGTCAAATAATACAAAATGACGTGGAGATTTATGAAACAACTGCTCCTATGAATATTATTAATCAAAAATTCTTAGATCATAAAAATGTTTCTTGGAGTGACGACCCTGGTCGTTTTATTTGTAATGAAACTTATTTTACAACATTATCTACAGTTTCTAATAGGGGCATGGGTAATCAACCAATCCCAACTATTTTCATCCATTTACCTAATGAAAAAAAAATTAATTTCATGAAACAATTAGAAGTTGTTGACAGTATAATTGATTGTATGATTGCTAAGCCTAAATTATCTGTTGTTGGAGGCTTGATTTTCGATAAACAGGGCAGAGTTCTTTCATGTAAGAGGCCCAAAGGAGATCAATGGAGTGGTTGGTGGGAGTTTCCTGGCGGGAAGATAGATTTGGGTGAAAATCCTTATGAAGCTCTTACTAGAGAATTATTTGAAGAACTTAATGTTCATGTTATACCTACTCAAATTGAAGAGAATATAGTTTTTGACTATATAGACAAACAAATTGATTTGACGATACTGAACTGTGGAATAATATCTGAAGATGAAATTACATTGGTTGAACATGATGGTATGAAATGGCTATCTAGAGATGAATTACTAGATGTCAAGTGGCTACCTGCTGATTTGCCTATACTAGAAAAATGGTTTAATGAAGGATTACCTAGTCTTCCTCAGGATTTAATGTAGGTCGACCTCTTTTATCGAACCATTCGGTTGGTTCTCCATCATATCTCATGGAATACTCATCTCCATGGAATCTTGGTATCTCATTCCTTCCTTCATGCCAAGTCTGCTGTTCTAACCATAGTCCTAAATCATCACCAGTAATACTTACAGTAATTTTACCGCCAAGAATATTTTTATCTAGAGCGAATGAAACCTTTCCGGACATTGCTGCTTGTCTCGAAATATCAAATACTGTTGAATCAGATTCTAAATTCATACACATTATGTCTAATGCAGTATCTAGTATTCTTTGTATTCTTATTTGTTTTAATAAATGCTCTAAACTTTTAGATTCACTACTAATAATTATAGTTTTATTTTTACTCGGAAAAGTTCCATTTTTTGGGACTTGTGGTGTATTCCAGTCTGGGAAAAAAACATTGATAGATTCAACAACTTTTTCCGCATTTTCATATGGTTGGACTAGAGATGAGATGCTTATGTGTGGCTCCATAGCTTACCGCACAATGAAAACAGTCATGAGTCCTCTGCATAAATATTCTCCCAACTACACGAATGATTGAAATTGAGTACTTGTTGAGAAGTATCATGGTTGAGCGCTCACGCACAATAGCGGCGGCGCTTTTTTTGATGCCAACTGTCTGTGTAATCGCAATTAGATACGGATTGCCCACTGTGAATGAAGTAATCTCTAATGATATAATACTTGAAGTCGGTATTCATATTAGTGCTCTATTAATTGGTATTCTGATGTACATGAAATATGGAGTAGTTCAAGATCACGAATACCATAGATCAGCGGTAATAAAAAGATTGGGCAAGTCTTATTCTCAAGAAGATAAAGGACTTTGGGATAAGAGTGAAAATGCAATATTGAAACTTGAAAATGATGCTAAATCTAATGTTAAAGGACGTAAAGCTGTATTAGTTCAAGCGAAAATGTCAGGTAATATTGGTTCGTTGAATATTGAATCTTCAGAATCAGAAGTCGACGATGAGTTAGATATTGAAATTGTGACTCATCACCGAGGTGTCAATACAATTATTGACGAAACTATATTAGATACAGGAAAAAGTGTATCAAAAAAGTCTTTTTTAACTAAAAGATTAGAAAAATCGGCATCAAAAAGATTGGAGAGAAAAAAGATAAAACTACAAAAGAAAGAGATCAAGAGAAATAAGGCAAGTACTAAATCAAATATTGATTCTAGTAATTCTGATAATCATTGGGATATGCCTGTTTCTTCAAATTTAACTAAGTCTGTTATACCTTGTAAAGAGTGTGGTACATTGAATAATTCTACTAATCCTTACTGTACCTCTTGCGGAACATACCTATCTTGAGGATGCAACTATTCAAAGAGGACCGATTAAACGAATGTTTGGGTGAGTGCATGTCTGCTAAGAGAGATTACTATGAAATTCTTGGAATACAAAGAAATTCCAATGCTTCTGAAATAAAGAATGCATTCCGTAGCCTTGCTCGTAAATATCATCCTGATAAGAATCAGGGAGATGCAGAATCAGAAATTAAATTTAAAGAAGTTCAAGAGGCTTATGCAATTCTTTCAGATGCAAATGAAAAGAGAAAATATGATACTTATGGGCATAATCGGCCTGGCGGTTCACCATTCGGTTCTGGTGGTTTTGAAGGAGTAAATATTAGCATAGAAGATTTATTTGGAGGCGGATTCGAGAGTGTTTTTGGTTCAATTTTTGGTTCAGGAGGACGTAGTCGAAGAACCAAAAGACAGCGTGGCTCTGACTTACTTGTTAGGCATACAGTAACATTTCAAGCAGTGATGGATGGGTCTAAAGAGTCTATAGAATTTGAAGTACTTAAGACCTGTAAAAACTGTAATGGTCTTGGGTCACCAAAACCTGAGGGGGTAAGAGAATGCCCTGCTTGTGACGGTCGAGGGAGAATTCAAAGGATAGAAAGAGTAGGACCTTTTACTCAGCAAGTTGTTACTGATTGTTCATCTTGTCGAGGGGAAGGTCGCATTGTTCAGGATCCTTGTACAATTTGTAAGGGAGAAGGACGTTCGAATGAGTCAAAGAAAGTAGAATTTAGCGTACCTCCAGGTATTGAAAACGGTACAAGGCTGCGTATGTCTGGTTCTGGTGAATCTGCTAAGTCAGAGTCTGGTGACCCTGGGCATTTGTATATTGAAATAGATATTGAAGAACATGAGTGGTTTGAGAGAGATGGTTCAGACCTCTTAATGGCAATTCCATTAAGTTATACAGACTTAGTTCTCGGCACAACGATTGAAGTACCACATTTAGATGGTGAATTACTGAAAATAAAAGTCCCTGCTGGCTCTAAACCGGGTCAGACAATTTTGTTGAAAGGTAGAGGTCTTCCAAGTCAAAGATCGCGTAATGGTAGAGGTTCTGTAATGGTTCTTTTAAAATTAGATTTACCTTCCAAAATTTCTCGTGGATTAAAGAAGAAACTTCTAGAGATAAGAGATGAAATTAGTTATTCAGATGATGAGTTAAGGGATAAAATCAGTGAAGAAGCTAGGTCACGTCGTAGAGGGTAATTACCATTCAATGACTTTATTCGGGACTGCTGCCAAAGGTTCTCCATTAACTAAGCCAGAAAATTGTAATCCTAGGTTGGCATTTTCACCTACCATGGATATTCTTAGAAATATCTGAGCATCCTTTTTCATAGTACCTAGAAAGATTTCATCATCTTGAAATAAATGCTTAGGCGATACATCAGTTATAGTCAGTTTTGCCCCTTCAGGGAAATTTATCTTCATTGCGGCAATTTTCCAATCCCAATTCCCTACTTTAATGCCTAGAAGAAGATTTTTATTATTCTCTGCGATTCTCCAAGCAGAAATATCTATTTGATTAGTCATATGGGTCAGTATCGGTTTCCCCCATACTTCATTTATTGAAATCCATGGACTTTCTCCTAACTGTTTTAGAGCAGAGTCAATAATTTTTTCATCTTTAGACTCCTCATTCCGTAACTGTTCGGAAAGTCTTTCCCTAATTCTTTGTAATCTTTTCATGTCATGTAATTGAATATCTGCAGCTATGCTTTCACGATTAATAATTGCTTTTCGATTCCAAAATAGTACAATCATTAGAGGAGTTAGAAATAGTGCTCCTATTAGTTTATAAAAATCATCGAACATCCAAGATAAATCTTGATAATCCTTAATTTCTGGTTCTTGGTATTCTCCGAGATATTCTAATTTAAAAATATAATTAATTTCTATTCCCAAATCTGCTCTTCTTTCTATCCTTAGTGAGTGATTTCCTAGCGGTAACACCATTGTTTGTCCATTCGAGGTATTAACTAGTTGTCCTGTATCTTGATTAATCTCTTGGATAGTATAATTTACTTCAGATTTAAATAATTCATTTAGATAAATTTTCGAACCATTTAGATCAGATATTTCAATTAAATAAATATCCACATTATCGCCATTATGTAGACTCCCTGTAATTTCTGCCTCTAATTGAATTCCACTCCATCTTTTATCTGGTTGAGTCAACCACCTTGTTTCAGGTGCATCTGATAATGCACCTCCATCAAGTGGTCTAATAGGATTGATAGTAATATTCCATTTCCCAGTTTCTTCCGATTTAATCCAAAATTCTACAGAAATGGTGTCTTCATGGGACAAAATAGTTTCTGGACACGCGCCATTTTCTAGGGATATATTTTTCATGACTCCACTATGGCTAATCAAATATGTCTCAAAAATCATATTACTGTTACTCGAAGAACATAGTATATTCACTTCTGTATCTGATCCTAGATTAAAAAGTAAAGAGTCTCCATTTTTATCTAATTTAGATATATATGATTCATAAAACCAAGATTCTTGATGAGTCAGAGCATCACCATGAATCCATGGCACAGTCAGTTCTCCACCTATCGGGGATTCTTGAGATTGATTATTTCTATAAACTATAAATTTATACGGATATGAATCCTTACTTGAATCTGAGTTAATTCGTAACCAAAGCTCACTATCTTCTGGATAATCAATAAAATAATTATCACTATCGAACAAATTGTTAGTAATCAATACCTTTTGTTGATTATTTCTATGCCAAACTTCCATTCTTAGATTTTCATCACCTAATATCTGAGATACTTCTATGACATCTCCAAATTCTCCAAATATCTTTATTGAATCTTGGTCGGAGTAGTTTTCTAGGATACCTACATATTCTGCTTTTCTTTCATGTTCTTCTATATCTGAATTACAATTTCCTAGTGAACATATATCTGATGTAACTATAGTGTAGTAACTGCCTTGATTCCCCGGTGAAGGTATTGAATCAATTAGGTCTTCACCTTCTATTATCGAGTATTCATTAATTTCAAATGTTTGAATAGAAATATCTTCAATTAAAACTCCAGAATTAGATAATACTCTAACGACAGAACTTGAATTTAATTCTCCCGCCCATTCAATAAAGTGATCATCTTCTAAATTATAATTGTCTAAACCATCTACTATTTCCAGACTTAATCCCGGACAACTTACTTTCAGACAAGATATGCTATACCAAAAAGGTCCTGAATAATTTATATTTTCTTCAATTATAAGGTTTTTTTCTTCTGATTGTCCGTTGGCGACAATAGCACTTGAACTAAGAAATAATATTGCTAAGGTCAGCACTCCTATGCGTCTCACGGTCTCTCGGACATGGTCTCCTCTTAGAATGCTTCAAGCGAAATGCTTCGTCCGCAGTATGTATGGATGAGCGCCCTCTAGCACGAAGTGTAGTCGCAAGACACCGTTTTGGGCGTTTATTCAGCTTAGGTGATAGAAATTCCCCTGCCTCGTGGTCACCTGCTCTTATTTTATCATCAGATGATGAAAATTTATCATTTTCTCTAGCTCCATTTGAATTTTCTAGAGATTCTAGCTCATTACCAGCCAAGTTATCTATAAAAACACGAACTAATCTTACTTTGCCATTTGATAGTCTAGATTTATGGGAAGCAACAGAAGGATTAGTTCTACCTCCTAGTTTGGTAGAATCAAATTCAGGTGAATTCGCAGTTGGAGGTGAGATATTACCTATATCTTGGCAATCACTTCATCATGATTTATCTCTCAATAATAAAGATCTAGTGCCTTCAATAATTATTCTTACAGATGCTCCTCAATTAGCAAATCAAAAAGGGCTATTGTCAGAAGCCTTATTCATTCTAAGAACTAGGTTTCCTTCTTCTCTAATCTGGACTCCAGGTATAGGTGGTCCAGATAATTGTGCCATTCTGACTTGGATGGGTGTTGACTTATTTGATTTAGCAAGATCCCGTCATGCGAGCTCTCTTGGTGTAATTTTAAGTGAAAATGGTCCAAGAGAAGTGGAAGAGTCAATTGACGAAGATTCATCAATGTCTTCTCAAATAATTGCATGGAAAAACTCTCTCGCTGCAACTAGATCTGCTATAAGGCAAGGTAATCTAAGGGAATTAGTCGAGAAACAGGCAATATCTAGCCCTCGTTCTGTAGAAAGGTTACGTATTCACGATGCACGAATGTCTAGCCTAGATGGTAGTGTCTCAGGTTTATCACGAATTAAAGGTCAATTTCATGAATTAAGATGCCATAGTTATTCCAGTAGAGATGACCCATTAATTCAAGATTGGAGGCAAAGAGTATCTCATGATCATACGCCTCCTGAACATCAATCAAAAGTATTAGTTCTCTTACCTTGTTCTGCCACTAAACCATATCGCTTATCATCATCACATAAAAGATTCAGTCGTTCAATTACTTCTAATGCCGTGCATGAAGTCATAGTAACTGCTCCTCTCGGTTTAGTTCCACGTGAACTAGAAGATATATGGCCCGCAGGTAATTATGATATTCCAGTAACTGGTGATTGGGATTCTGATGAATTAATAGTTATTCGGAAAATGATTTCAGAATATACTTCAAGAAATAATTATTTAAGAATCATCAATCATAGTGGTATAGAGATTACATCAGAATCATTAGAAATTATTGATACGAGAAAAGGCTTAACTGCTGGTTCTCCCGAAGCCTTAGAAAATTTAAACCAGATTATCGAACAATCTGTTGAAGAGTTTAATCTAATAAATGTTAAAGAAAGTAAACATAGATTAGGTAAACTAAGAGCATTATCTAGATTTCAGCATGGTACTGATAAATGGCTAGATGGTACCGGAATTCAAGGTAGACCTCCGATATTCACTATTCGCAAAGATGGAACTCAACTCGCATTATGGAATCCTAGATTGGGCCGCTTCTCTTTCACCAAAGCTTGTCTTCCATTACTAGAAGAAAGTGGTGAATTTCCAGAAGCACATCTTATGCCAGGTTTTGATTGGCGAGGTGATTTATTTTCATCGAATGTAATTGACTTTAAAGGAAGTATAAGAATAGGTGATGAAATTTTGGTATATCAAGATAGCCTACTAATAGGTTCCGCAAGAGCTGAAGCAGCAGGTTGGGAATGGCCAAATGGTCCTAGTAGATTGGCACGTGCTCAACACCGTTTGTAACTGAAATCGGTTGTATGAGTCAGCGTAGCGATTAAAGAGGGGCAGCAGGTCGGCCGGATACCTGAGGTCTTGAAATGGCACGTATGCACAGCAAAGGAAAAGGAACAAGTGGTTCTTCTAAGCCAAATACTGATGTCGCCCCTTCATGGTCAGAATCTGATAAAAGTACTGTTGAAGAACTTATACTGAAATATGCTAGAGACGGTCACTCTTCTGCAAAAATAGGTTCTATGCTGAGGGATATGCATGCAGTGCCTGATGTCCGGTTAGTCATGGGCGAGAGGCTATCTAAAACGTTAGAACGCAATGATCTCACTTCTACCTATCCTGAAGATATGATGAATCTTATGCGTAAAGCACTAAGTTTGATTGATCACTTAAATTCTAACAAGAAGGATTTGCATAACCGTCGACAACTAGAACTTTGTGAATCTCGTATCCGTCGGCTGGCTAAGTACTACATTGGCACTGGTCGTTTATCTTCTGGTTGGGCTTACAAGCGTGACCAATTGAGATTAATGGTTGAATGAGTCTTACAAATAAGATTTGAACCTGAAGCCTCTACGGTATAGCATGAGGATGTTGGTCGAAGAGATTCAATTCACCAGTGTATCTGAAGTATTAGTAGCGGCATCTACTGAAATAAAAAGATTAAATGAACCTATATTTCTCTTATGTGAACCAAATTTACTAGGTTCATTGTCAATATCTGTTATCGAATCCTCATTGATAGATAATGGTATATCATACAGAAGAAAGTTCAGTATTATAGAACCAAAAGAGGGTTCATGGATAAAAATAATCAATGATGATTCATCAGTTACTAAAATTTCCACAAACCCCTTTAGATTAACTATCTCTTCATCAATAGTTGATGGATTAACTGGGCATAAAGGAGATTTTCGTAAAGGTCCTCTAACCTCCGTAGCTCAATGTCATGCATTAGCTCAATTAATATCTCCTCATGGCCCCCATACTCGGAGATTAAGGCCATGGTTAATCTCAGGAAATTGGATTGATTCTGCATTAGACCATACTTATGACCCACTTTATAGTGCTCTCCGAGATATACTTTCAGATGAGGGAGTGATTCGAATTGTCCCTTTGCCAGAAGTCCCAGATCCAGATGTTTCTGACTATGAATGGATAGATGTTGATGCACTTAACGCTATTTCCTCTAGGTGGATAACACTAGATTTAGAAGGTAGAGCTAGAGCATTGTCTCATCTGGTTCGACAATCTCTCATTCGGTCTAAACCATCTACATCCAGACTTGAAGAGATTGTATGGCATTGCGTAATGGCTTCAGGATGGTCGACAGATTTAGCTAGTCAAATATCAATTGCAAGAAAATTTTGGGATGAGGATAGTCCTAATGTCGCTTCTAGTAAATTAATTGATAAATTAATTAGAGATGGTTCAATATAATTATTCTTCAATTCTTAACATTACGTCACAGCCAGAACATTCAAATCTTAATGGACGTACTTTAGATTCTACAGGATTGCTAGTACCACAAGCCGGACATTCAATCCTCGGGCCTCTCTTTCTTATCGAACTATTTTCATTAGATGATTTAGGTGATACAAGAGATATCGGGAAAACAAGTAAAACACTGGATGCAACTATTGCTAAGACAATCTGCATAGGCATACCAAGAATATATACAACAAATGACAAACCTCCTAAAGCGATTACTGTAATTAATGAAGGCACACTACTTCTTTTCCTAGTTAGGAATAATCCCATTGCGATCGCCACACAAAGTGCAAATACTGATATCATTGCTGATATTAGTGGACTAAATGCCATATTACCGGATGGTAAGAATTCTATTTTGAAATCTTCATCATCTTCTATCTGCTCTTCTTTAATTTGTATACTTTCCATGAAGATCCATCTTCGATGATTAAAATCTATATTCTCAGCAGATACCGGGCCTAAGCCGGCAAGCATAGTTGTTTTTATTTCAACATCTATATTCACTTCTTTCCAGTAATTATTCGTAGGATTACGGATAAAATCTTCAATTAATAGTTGTCTTTGATTATTTATAACAGAATATGAAGTTTGAATAATAATTGTAATTTCTTCTGCAGCAAATGATCTCGTTCCTCCCATGTCAATTTCATAAGATGTTGCCCCTAAATCTACAGGGTTAACACCAATAATTGATTCAATATCTAATGAAAGTCCACTTTGCATGAAAGATCTCATATCTGATGAAGAACCAGTAATATGTGATGTTAATGCAAGTAATTCATCATCATCTACTTTTCCGTTATTCCGATTAGATGTAGCTACAGAATCTGAATATGAATTCAAATTCTTCCACCAACTATTAGAATCTAAACTTGTATTTCCAATATTATCCATCCCCCATCTCATCCATTGAGACATAGCACTATCAAAAGAAATCTCAATTTTCTTTTCTATAATATCTCCTTCGAATTTTGCATCTACTTCTACATTAATAATTGATCCACTTGTCCTTAATGGTTCTGATGCAGGGTAATAGCTTCCACCTCCTCCACTATTGTCTTCCACATTTATTTCATGTGACCTGGATGTGACAATATCCAAACCTGGTTGTGGAGAAATTATGAATTCTGTAGAATAAATTCCATTTTGTGTGTCTTCAGGCATCTCCCAAACAAATGTTACTTCTACTCCTGTTTCTAAGGGGGTAGCAATAGGGCTTAGTGTTAGAGGTGTTCCCTGTAATGAGAAACTTCCAGAAGACAACGACCACATATCTCCGTCAAATCCTGAATTGACAATTATCGGGAAGTAAACTAACCCTGATGTCACACTTGCATCTTTCATCTTAATGTCAACTAATGGCATTCGTCCAGTTACTTTAGCAACTGATTCATCAGAACCCCAAGAAAAAGTCAATCCCGCGTCTGCAGTAGGATTAGCGAAAAGTAAACTATTCACCGAAAGAGAGACTTCTACTTTGTCTCCATCATTCACGGTACCTGAAGAGACTTCTACTGAAATCTGTAACTCACCTGTATCTTGAATAAATGGTTCAACTCCTCCTGGACCAGCATTACCTGAATAA
>Ga0257110_1000246_pt1 | contig 28108 bp, 4 predicted proteins | sample LP_taG_7_FD_190184 | JGI IMG/M metagenome (GOLD analysis project Ga0257110, IMG submission 190184) | Marine microbial communities from Northeast Subartic Pacific Ocean, Canada - LP_J_2015_P26_10m | ecosystem: Environmental > Aquatic > Marine > Oceanic | place: Canada: Northeast Subartic Pacific...
ATGTACCACTTTGTGTAAATACACTGCTACCACCAGTACTTAATTCAGTTCCATTTATTCTAAATTTTGACCCTGATGATATATTTATATCTCCATCTACATCTAATTTATAACTAGGACTATTAGTACCTATACCTATATTAGTATTATCCGAAAAAATATTGTTAGTTTCTAATCTAGTATCAACTCTGGTATCAGTATAATATTTATTTGTAGAACCTTCAGTAAGATCATCTGTAGTTTTAGTTTCTAATTGTGTATCAAATCTACCATCAGTATAATATAAATTAGAACTTCCTTCTATCAAATCATCTGTTTTTACTAAATCACAATCAAATTCTTTTGTAGTTAAATTCCATGTTATATTCACACCACCTTTATTTTCTAATACTTTTTCAACTTTATTATCAGAATATGATTCAATTATTGTATTTGTTTTATAACGGATTATAACAATTCCTGAACCACCTGAACCAACAGGATTATCAGGATCTTGAACATATGCACCACCACCACCTCCGCTTCCAGTTCCATCAGCACCATTTGTTGATTCTCTTACATAACTTGTTCCATCCCATATTCTACCATTTCCACCTATACCATTTGCTCCTAAACCTTTACTAACATTATAATTATTATTATATTGTCCTCCTCCACCACCACCAGCATAATAATTATTAACACCAGTTATATCTATTTGAACTCCTGTTTTACCATTTTCAACAGATGTATTATAATTTGTATTACCCGCACCTCCACCTCCTCCTGCTTGATAATTATTTGTAGTATCATTTCCATTGCCAGATGATCCTCCTTGAATATATGTTGTCCCATTCCATAATGTATTAGGTTGTATTGATGAACCACCTGAATATTGGTGTAATGAATTATTTCCTTCACTTGAACCTCCACCACTACCACCATTTCTACCATTAACAAAAGCTGTATCATAATAAACACCTCCTCCACCTCCACCAAAACCTACTAAATTATAAGAAGTTCCACCCATATTCATATTAACATAACTTCCATCACTATTTTTTATAAAACTATCTTTTCCATCTTGATCAATTCCTACTGTTCCTTGTCCAACTGTTAATAATGACAAACCAATACCTCCTTTTCCTACTCCAATTTTATAAGTTCCATTTAATGTTTGATTTACTGTATATACTACACCACCAGCTCCACCACCACCACCCATTGAATTACCACCACCACCACCACCACCAACTATTAAAATATCGCACGTAGTATTTTCAGGAAAATTAACAGTATATTCTGTTTGTGTTTTTTTGAATACTAATTTTAAATTACCACCAATAATAGAAGCCCCTGTTTCATTTATTTTTAAATAATCACCTGATGTATAATTCCATATTCTCGTATCACTTTGACCAGAAGATAAACTTAATTTGGATGTAGATGTATCTATATTAGCTAATGTATCTATATATAAATTAACTAAACCCCCAGACCAATTATTAGAAAATGTAATTTCAACAGAATCATAACTAATTGGTAATTCCAATTTAAAATACCCAACGGGATGACTACCAACATAAACGCCATCTTGGTAATATGTATTAACATTAGTTGAACCACCAGGTAATGAATTAGCAAAAGCAACCCAACTGTCTATATCATTTTCATCGGTAAAATCATAAACTAAATCTTCAATTTCTTGATATTCAAATGTTAGGGTTTTATATTCGGGATTAACTATTTTATTATTTCCCAAAGCATCTACTTCTGTTGATGATAATGGTTTATTATAAACCCTAAAATCTTCAAAATGACATTTAGAATACGTTGAATAACCAGGATTATTAAATAATTCCCAATTACCTGTATCGTGTGTAAATCCATCATCTAATGTTGAATCACCACCTATTGTAGAACTATCATTAACATTAACGCCATTTATATATAATTTATAATCTTCATTATCACAAGTTAGACATATATGAGTCCAAGTTATTATATCACCTACATAATATTGTATGGATTTACCTTCCGCACTCAAAGATATTTTTTGTCCAACCCCCCCGTAATGATAAAATACACTGATATTACTGGGTCTATATCTTGTTAATGCTTGATAACCATTACTTGAAATTAAATTATTTACCCAAAAGCAAATAGTTAATTGTTTTTGTCCTGTTAATATTATACTTGATGGATTGTCAATCTTTAATCTTACATTTGTATTTCCAGGACTTATACCCTTATTTATTTTTCCAGTTATATAACTAACAGTTCCGGCTGTTAATGTTAATGAATTATTATTACCACTACTATCACTATAATTATCATCAAACTTTAACCATAATTTCAAATTAGTAGAATCACAATCTAATACTGTATATTCTGTTATTGTTGATTGTAATTCATATAATGAATATGGTATTACTAATGAATAATGATTATATAAATTAGATACTTCAGTAGCTGATAAGGCTTTATCATATATACGGAAATCGTCTATTATATACTTATTTGATGTATTAGTAGTGTTTGCATTGTTAAAACAACCTAAATAATTTGTATCATATATTCCATCGGGTAAGCCATTTATATAAGTTGATGTGTTAATTAAAACATTATTTGAATATGCTTTAATATTAGTAGATGATACTACAATTATAATATTATACCATTGATTTAATTCAGGATTTATTTGTAATAATGATTCAGCCCATACAACTTGAGAACTATTTGTTCTATATATTGCTTTTACTTCATTTGGTTTTGTATATAACTCTAAATGTCCGTTAGCATTATATCTTTCATCTTCACCTAATACAAAAATACCATTTTGAGTAAGAGTGTTAGTTGCTTTAAACCATATTGATATTGAAAACTCTTTATTAGTTAAATCAATAGTTGGTATTTTACAAGTCCCATCTCTTACACCATTTGTAATTGTATTTGTATTAATATTATCTTGAAATCTTAAAGCATTACCGGTAATACCAGTATCAGTTAATGTAGGTGTTGAAACAGTAGAAACTGTTAAATCATTACCATTACCACTACTATCTGTAAAATCCCCATCAAACTTATACCAAGCAACTAAATTATTTGTTATTACTTCGGGTTCTTCTGTTTTAGTGAAACTTTTTTTCAAATCACCTTTAAATATTATTCCACCTGTTATTTCATTATTTAATAATTTTTTAACATTAGCATCTGTATAATATAAATTAGATCCTTCGATTAAATCATTAGTTGTTTTACCTAATAAAGATGCATTAAATAAAGTTTCATTATAATATTTATTTGTTGAACCTTCAGTTAAATTATCTGTAGTTTTACCTGATAAAGATGCATTAAATAAAGTTTCAGTATAATATAAATTAGAAGTACCTTCTGTTAAATGATCCGTATTTACTACATCACAATCAAATTCTTTTGTTGTTAAATTCCATGTTATATTTGCTCCACCTTTATTTTCTAATACTTTTTCAACTTTATTATCAGAATATGATTCAAATTTTATATTAGTTTTATATTTAATTATAACTATACCTGAACCACCTGAACCAGATACGGCATTAGGTGATCCTTGTGTTCTACCTGTTCCACCACCACCTCCACCAGTTCCCGGACCACCATTTCCTGCTGTAGGTGTTCCATCGCCTTCAAGATCACCATTTTGACCATTTGTTATTCCACCTGTTCCACCTGAACCAATCGTTTCTATTACTTGTGATCCATTACCACCACCACCACCACCTTTACCACCATCTCCTCCTTTTCCTCCAGCATATTGACCACCTCCTCCTCCTCCACCCCAATAATAATTATTTCCATCTATGTTTATTTGTATTCCATCAGCACCTGCACCCGCATTATTAGAACTTGATGCTGTTGCTGTTGAAACAGCATCTCCACTTGCTCCACCTCCTCCATTTGCTCCTACTCCTTCGGTTGAATGATCATATCCTGTCGCACCACTACCACCATAATAATTATAATTATTTACAGTTATAGTTGAAGAAGTAAAATCCGGTTGCAAAATACTACCACCGTTCGTATTACCTGCATTATAAGTAGGACCACCTGCTCCACCACTACCACCATTACCACCATTTTGTTTTCCTTGTTCTGCCCATTGTCCAGTTCCACCATAACCTCCTCCAAATACTTCAATCTCAAAAGCTTTACTACTAATACCATTATTAACTGAAGAAGAACCAACCTGACCTATTATACCATTCCCTCCTTTACCAACACTAATATTATAAGTTCCTTGTGGTATTTCACATCCTGTTATATGTAATACACCACCAGCTCCCCCACCACCACCTATATATGTTCCACCACCACCACCACCACCAACTATTAAAATATCACACGTAGTATTTTCAGGAAAATTAACAGTATATTCTGTTTCATTATCACTACTTCCATTGTGTGTAAATGTTAGGGTTTTATATTCAGGATTTTCAATTATTATATTATTATTGTATAAATTAGATATTTCAGTAGCTGATAAGGCTTTATCGTATATACGGAAATCGTCTATAATAGTATCTGAACTATATCCGGTATCACTTTGTCTTCCAATAAAAAAATGTGAATCAGATATATTTAATGAACTATAGGTTGATGCAACTATTTCAACATTATTTGCATAAACTTTCATATCACCTTGATCATAAATGAATACTAAATGTATCCATACATTTGGGTCTGTATATGTTGTTGATGAATTAGTTCCTCCTGATGTATGCCCATTTGTATATATTTTAACCTTACCTGTTGTTGTAAAAGTTCCTCCTAAATCAGTTTGTGCGAATATAAAGTTTCTATAACTTGATGTGTTTTGTCTTTTAACCCAACAAGATATACTTCTTTTTGTTGTCATATCCATTCCAGGAAAATTAGAAACGGTTTTTACAATATCTGAAGAACTATCAACATATATAGCCTTTTCAATAAACCCTGGTTCGTATGTAGTATTTGTAGCTACTAAAGTATTTCCATTACCACTACTATCTGTTAAATCATCGTCAAACTTATAATGAGCAATTAAATTAGTATTATCATCAATAGGTATAGCACGAACTAATGTATGATGATTATATAAATTAGATATTTCAGTTTGTGATAAGGCTTTATCGTATATACGGAAATCGTCTAAATAACCATCATATGTATCATAAGAATCCCAAGTTCCAATGACAACATCACTATTATCAACATTTAAAAAAGCAGTGGAAGTTCTTGATGCGATCTTAATACCATTACGATAAATCTCTTGAGTTTTATTACCATCTATTTGAAATACCAAATGAACCCATTGATTATCATCACTATATGTTGATCCACTTGTTAAATCATTACTGTAAAAACCAAACTTATACTTTCTTGTTGATAAAGTATTTTCATAATTTCTAATATGCATCGCTTGATTGCTAGATTGTGCTTTTTGTTGAGAAATAATATGTCCAGGTCCAGTAGAATAAGACCAAAATGCAATAGAGAATTGTTTATTATGAAAAGTAAAACTATTTGTTTTTAAACTTGCTGATGTGAAAAACGCAGATTCTCCAAACTTAAACTGTGTTGTTGATGTAGTAGGTGTGCCTGTATTTGTTATTAAAGTATGACCATTACCGCTACTATCAGTAAAATCCCCATCAAACTTATAATGAGCAATTAAATTATTTGATTTTACATTAGGTTCTTCTGTTTTAATCAAACGTTTTTTCAAATCATTTTCAAATATTATTCCACCAGTTATTCCATTATTTAAAAAAATCTTAACATTAGCATCCGAATAATATAAATTAGATCCTTCTGTTAAATCATCTGTAGTTTTACCTAATAAAGATGCATTAAATAAAGTTTCAGTATAGTATTTATTTGTTGAACCTTCTGTTAAATTATCCGTAGTTTTACCTAATAATGATGTATCAAACAAAGTTTCAGTATAATATAAATTAGATCCTTCGATTAAATCATTAGTTGTTTTACCTAATAAAGATGCATTAAATAAAGTTTCATTATAATATTTATTTGTTGAACCTTCAGTTAAATTATCTGTTGAGAACAACACATTATTTTTATATAAATTCCCTGTAAATTTAATATCACCTTCAACTTCTAATTTATAAGTAGGATTATCTGTTCCAATACCTACATTGCCTCCATCTTTTATAAATAAAACCGAAGTTCCATCATCTTGTATGTCAATAATGTCATTAGTTCCAGTTTGATTTACGATTAAAGCAGGTCCTGTTCCCGAATTTATAACTTTAAATTGATCTGTAACTTGTACGTGGGTTACAATATTACTAAATCCACCATCAATTAAAATATCACCTTTTACTCTTAAATTACTTCTTATTAAAACATTTCCATCTATATCTAATTTTTCAGTTGGTTGTGTTCCTATACCAATATTAGTATTATTCGAAAATATATTTTTAGTTTCTAATCTAGTATCTACTCTGGTATCAGTATAATATTTATTTGTAGAACCTTCAGTAAGATCATCTGTAGTTTTAGTTTCTAATTGTGTATCAAATCTACCATCAGTATAATATAAATTAGTTCCTTCAGTAAGATCATCCGTAGTTTTTAAAGCTATATTTGAATTTACTCTATTATCAGTATAATATAAATTTGTAGATCCTTCAGTTAAATTATCAGTATTTACTATATCACAATCAAATTTTTTTGTTGTTAAATTCCAAGTTATATTTGCTCCACCTTTATTTTCTAATACTTTTTCAACTTTATTATCAGAATATGATTCAATTATTATATTTGTTTTATATTTAATTATAACAATTCCTGAACCTCCTGCACCACCATCATTACCACCACTACCACCACCACCACCACCACCACCAGTATTAACTAAACCATTTTCAGCATTTACTGTTGGTGTATAACCACCACTTGTTCCACCTCCTCCTAATCCACCTACAACGTTAGATGGGTTTGGTTCTGGATTTTCCCATAATCCACCACCTCCTCCTCCTCCAAAATATACACCTTCATTATATGTAGAACCAGCATAAGTTCCTCCCGAATGATATTCACCAATAGTATTATTTGTAGGTAAATTAAATAAATCTTTAAAATTATAATCAGTTCCTGATATAGTAGCTTTATAAACACCTACACCACCATATACTGTATTATCATTAATAGAAGTTGCAGATTCACCACTACCACCAGCACCACCACCACCTCCTCCACAACCAGCTGTATTTATATAACCACTTCCACCATTATTACCATATTTAATACCTGTAATTCCATCTAAAATAGGGGTATAAGAAACCGCATTACCTCCACTTGGTGTTATTGTTCCCGAATGATTTAGAAAATATCCATCACCACCACCACCACTACCACCATCACCACCTATACCATTTGTAGTAGCACCACCACCTCCACCACCTTCTGCAATTATTTTATTAGTATTTGTTTTAAATATTTCACTATTATTACCTTTAAAACCAACTCCTTCATTTCCTAAGTTTTCTGATACATTTGCACCTTTACCAACTTTTATATTATAATTACCATTCATAACAACATCTTTCATAAATATTACAGCACCACCACCACCACCACCACCGTGTGATTCACTACCACCACCACCACCACCAACTATTAAAATATCACACGTAGTATTTTCAGGAAAATTGACAGTATATTCTGTTTGATTATCACTACTTCCATTGTGTGTAAATGTTAGGGTTTTATATTCAGGATTTTCAATTATTATATTATTATTATATAAATTAGATATTTCAGTTTGTGATAAAGCTTTATCGTATATACGGAAATCGTCAAGGTAGCCTTTAAATCCGTTAGTTCCACCACCACCACCTAAAAACATAAAATCTGAAGAATCATTTTTAAATCCAACACCAACCATTGTAGAATAACTAGAACCACTTATTGTAGTTGTTAATAATGTGTCATTTTGATATATTTTTATAACATCATTATCACTTGTTCCACTTCTCAAATCTATTACAACTGTAATATGAACCCAAGTATTATAAGTAAAAAGCACTGTTGCTATAGCATCGTGAGAAGACCAAACATCTGGCGATACATAAACCTGAAAGTATGAACCGTATTGTCTTATAATAAATGAACTATCTTGTCTAAAAATATGTTGATATGGCGAGGAACTTTCTGTATTTTTCACCCAAAATGCAAATGTTGCTTGTTTAGATGTATTGAAGTTTTGAGACAACCAGTTAGCAGGTGTTATTAGGTATCCTTTTGTATGATTCGCATCGCTTTTATATAATGATCCAGTTCCTAATACTTTATCTGTTGATGAAAATATACCATCATTTGTTGATGTTGATCTTGATGTAAAAGTTAGTGCTATAGGATTTTGTGCAGAGTTTTCAAATAAAGCATTAATATTATTATAAGTTCCAGATGAATCATCAAACTTATAATGAGCAATTAAATTAGTATTATCATCAATAACTATAGCAGGAACTAATAAATGATGATTATATAAATTAGATACTTCAGTAGCTGATAAGGCTTTATCGTAAATACGGAAATTATCCATTTGTCCATCCCAATTTCCATCAGCATATGCGGATTTATTGATATATCTTAAATTATATGTTTTATTTGGTATATTTTGAGTTTGTGATATATTTTGATTAATATTATCTAAATACGCCGTCCAAACACCAGAAGTATCAACTGAAAATGTAAAATGATGCCAGGTTGAATCTGTAATATTTGTTAAAGATACATCAGCATATATAGTATCATTCATAATGATTCGTATGTTATTTGAAGTATGATGTTTTGCTATTAATATACCAGTATCAACATTTGTTGTTTCTTGAAAATCTACAAAACGAGACCAAGAACCAGATGAGGTCATTCTATACCAAAAACTAAATGTTATACCATTACCATTCCATATTGTATATGGGTTTATTGTAGTAGGAAACTCTAAATAATCGCTATTATCAAACTCTACAGCTTCACCATCTATTACGTGTGTTGATTGAGTTGAAGAACTATGATTAGTTAAATCATTACCATTACCTGAACTATCTGTAAAATCCCCATCAAATTTATACCAAGCAATTAAATTATTTGTTATTACATTAGGTTCTTCTGTTTTAATGAAACGTTTTTTCAAATCATTTTCAAATATTATTCCACCTGTTATTCCATTATTTAATAATTTTCTAACATTAGTATCAGTATAATATAAATTAGATCCTTCTGTTAAATTATCTGTAGTTTTAGTTGATAAAGATGCATCAAATAAAGTTTTACTATAATATTTATTTGTTGAACCTTCAGTTAAATTATCTGTAGTTTTACTTGATAAAGATGCATTAAATAAAGTTTCAGTATAATATAAATTAGAAGTACCTTCTGTTAAATTATCTGTAGATTTAGTTGATAAAGATGTATTAAATAAAGTTTCAGTATAATATAAATTACTTCCTTCAGTTAAATTGTCAGTAGTAAATAATGAATTATTTTTATATATATTACCTGTAAATTTAATATCACCATTTACATCTAATTTACGACTTGGACTTGTAGTTCCAATGCCAACAAAACCTCCATCTTTTATAAATAAAACCGAAGTTCCATCATCCTGTATGTCAATAATGTTATTTACTCCTGTTTGATTTACAACTAAAGCTGGCCCTGTTCCTGAATTTTCAACTTTAAATTGATCTGTAACTCGTACGTGAGTTTCGATATTACTAAAATTACCCGTAATAAAAATATCACCTTGTACGCTTAAATTACTTCTTATTAAAACATTTCCATCAATATCTAATTTTTCGGTTGGTTGTGTTCCTATACCAATATTACTATTATGTGAAAATATATTTTTGTTTAAAATATTGGTATTAACTCTGTCATCAGTATAATATAAATTAGAACTTCCTTCTATCAAATCATCTGTTTTTACTAAATCACAATCAAATTCTTTTGTAGTTAAATTCCATGTTATATTTGCTCCACCTTTATTTTCTAATACTTTTTCTACTTTATTATCAGAATATGATTCAAATGTTATAGTTGTTTTATATTTAATTATTACTATACCAGAACCACCTGAACCTGCGGGTATATTCCTATATCTTTCTCCACCCGCACCTCCACCTCCTGTATTATTTAATCCATTTTGAGAGCCTGTTGCACCTAAACCATCACCACCACCACCTAAACCACCTGATGATGTATTTCCAGATCTTTCTCCAGTGCCACCACCACCTGCAAAATATACTTTACTATCTGTATGATGTTCTCCAATATTTACATCGATTATTCTAAATATTGTTTTGAAATCTATACTTCCTTCTCCTGATTTTCCTATACCTCCATCTCCATCTGTTGTATCATCAGTTTCCTGACTGTTTTTACCCTCACCTCCTGCTCCTCCTCCTCCTCCTGAATATGGTGTTTCACTTACTACACTATTATCACCTCCATCATATCCTTGTCTATAATTTTGAATTATTATTGTTCCATCTGATTTTAATATATTACCCACTGTTCCTGAACCTCCTTCGGGGTGATTGCTTTCCACATATACAGCACCCCCACCTGATCCTCCATTACCCGCCGTATATATATCAGCATTAACGGTTGTTTTATCTCGTGTTGCTCCTCCACCTCCTCCTATTGCTTCTGTTTGTAAATATGAAAAAGAAGAATTAAATCCATTTCTTCCTCTTTCATTGTTATTTGTTATAGCAGTTGCTCCTTTTCCTACTTTAACAATATAAGATCCAGATGATATGTTTTGATTTTCTAAAAATATTAAACCACCTGCACCACCACCAGCACCAGGAACGGATGAACCACTTTCAGCCATTCCACCACCACCACCACCACCAACTATTAAAATATCGCACGTAATATTTTCAGGAAAATTAACTGTATATTCTGTTTGAGTTTTTTTGAATACTAATTTTAAATTAGCTCCAATTATAGAGCCTCCTTCTTCTCCGTTCTCTGTTTCATTTATTTTTAAATATTGTCCTGTTGTATAATTCCATATTCTCGTATCACTTTGTCCACCTAATAAACTTAATTTAGCTGTTGATGTATCTATATTAGCTAAAGTATCTATATATAAATTAACTAAACCTTCATTCCAAGTATTAGAAAATGTTATTTCTACAGAATCATAATTTGTAGGCAATTCCAACTGAAAATACCCAACAGGATCACCAGCAATATAAACACCGTCTTCGTAATATGAACTAACATTAGTTGATCCTCCTGGTAATGAATTAGCAAAATTAACCCAACTTGTTATATCATTTTCATCAGTAAAATCATAAACTAAATCTTCAATTTCTTGATATTCAAATGTTAGGGTTTTATATTCGGGTGTAGGATTAACTGTTTCTGTATCAGTTGAAGATCTTACAAATATATAATATGGTGTATGTTGTATTTTTTTCCAACTTTCTTGGTTGGTAGTTGTTCCTTGTTCCACATATAACCATATCCAATCAGTTATCTCATTTCCTACAACTCCATTAGGTGTTGATAGATCAACACTTGTTCCCAATGCAATAAATGGCGAATGATTTCCCGAGTATTCAGTTAATACTACAATTTTAGAAACCGAAGAACCATCTGATTTTATTTGACTTGTTGTAGCATCAAGTTGATGCCAAGTTGTATCACCTGATAAAGCTATTAAATCAGTATAAGAACAATAAGCCCATCTTTCAAAATTACCAAATACAAGTAGTATCTGATTTATATTTGTAAATGGTTTTTCCCAATCATTTGTAAAATCATTTGGATCGCCTGAAGTAATATTACCATTTAAGAATCCATCAGTAAACCAATTCATAGTTCTTGAAGATTCTGCTTTCAAATTACCTACAATTCGCCAACCATTAACACCTGTTTTAAACTCAGCTAATGATTGTAATGAATGGGTAGTATCAGTATATAATGAATATGGTATTACTAATGTATGATGATTATATAAATTAGATATTTCGGTTTGTGATAAGGCTTTATCGTATATACGGAAATCGTCAAGATAACCACCAAATCTATTTTCTACATTTCCATCTCCTTCTCTTCTTCCTATTCTTAATTTTTCTGTAGATGTTGTATCAAATGTGTGAGCGTAAGAAGCCTCTTGTATGAAACTTCCATCAGCATATATTTTCATTTTATTAGCATCGGCATCAAATATAAAAACCAGATGATGATAGTTGGTTGTATCAGCGATTTGATAGGTTGTATTAATTGTTGTTCCCGAGTATATATAAAATTGAATAGAATCATTACCTGTTCCGTTGTTGTTTGAGAATGTTGCCCCAAATTGTGTATATGTTCCTGCTTCTCCAATAGCAAATAAGAAATCTCTGGTAACATTGGTTCTATCTCTTTTTACCCACAGTGAAAAAGAAATATTGGTGTCTTGTGTTATTTGTTTAAAGTAATTGGTTGTTTCTAAAAAGTCTGTTGTATCCATCTCAACTGCATTATCAAATAATCCATCTACAAGTGCTGTGTTGGTTGCCGTCAAATGATATGAACCCGCACTATCGTTATAATCCCCATCAAACTTATACCAAGCAACTAAATTATTTGTTATTACTTCGGGTTCTTCTGTTTTAGTGAAACGTTTTTTCAAATCATTTTCAAATATTATTCCACCAGTTATTCCATTATTTAAAAATTTTTTAACATTAGCATCCGAATAATATAAATTAGATCCTTCTGTTAAATTATCTGTAGTTTTAGTTGATAAAGATGCATCAAATAAAGTTTCACTATAATATTTATTTGTAGAACCTTCAGTAAGATTATCTGTAGTTTTAGTTTCTAATTGTGTATCAAATCTACCATCAGTATAATATAAATTAGTTCCTTCAGTAATATCATCAGTAGTTTTTAAAGCTATATTTGAATTTACTCTATTATCAGTATAATATAAATTAGTAGTTCCTTCAGTTAAATTATCAGTAGAAAATAATGCATTATTTTTATATAAATTTCCTGTAAACTTAATATCACCATTTACATCTAATTTATAAGTAGGATTATCTGTTCCAATACCAATATTATTATATTCACTACCAAAATATATATTATTATTTTTTAATAACCATGCATCTGTTGTAATTTCTTCTTCATAATCATTTTTGTTATCTCCAAATATTTCATTTAAATCTATATTTTTATTTTGATTTTTTAAATATGTAATCAAATCATTTAATTTAATATTATTTATATCTTTTCCTATTTCAGATACTATTTGTTGTTCAGATTTTCCTAATAAAGTTATTATACTATCTGGTATTTGTTTTCTTTTTCTAAACATTAATTTTCCATTTGATTTTGATATTTTATAAGTATCTCCTATCCATATTGAACTATCTGATAATATATTTCTTATTTGATTTTTTGGATCACCTATATCAATATTTGAATTACTTGGTATAATACTTCTTGATATTTCAATATTATTATTTATATTTAATATTTTATTTTCATTATCATATATTTCTAATTTTCCATTTGGATTTGATGTTCCTATTCCTATTTTTCCATCTGATTTTATTATCATATGTTGAACATTACTTGTGTAAAATTTTAATTCATCATTATCTAAATTATTTGTTTCTGCTGATATATATGTATCTTGATCTATATCCATTACACCTCCCAATGATCCCCATGCATTTCCTGCACCAAAACCTTCAAATTGATTTAAATCTGTATTATAACGTATTAAACCTTTATCATTTTCATTATTTGCACCTATTGCATCTCTATTTATTGTTGTTCCTTTTGGTAATTTTAAAGCATCTGTTTTTTCTGATAAATCTAAAGATACACTTGGATTATCTGTTCCTATTCCTATATTTCCACCATCTTCAATATAAAAACATGTAACATTATCATCTTTTATATTTATAATAGGTTGATTTCCTGTTTGATTTATTACTACTGCAGGACCTGTTCCTTTATTTGTTATTATTAATTCTTCACTTGTATTATTTATTACATTTATATTACAATAAATTCCTAATACTCTTAAATTTCCTTCTATTAATGTATCACCACCTATTTGTAATAACACTTCTGGGTTTTTTTTTCCTATTCCTACATTATTATTTAAACAATAAATATTATTTGTCTTATCATCAGTATATTTTTTTACTGCATTTTCTAATGGTATATTATTACTACTTCCTTCTATTATTTCATTTGTTAATGTTTTTTCACCAAATGTATCATTATTATTAAAAAATGGTATATTATCTTTTATTCCATTTAAATCTATTAAAGTTTTTAATTTATTATCTACTATTTTATTCCTTGTTATTGTATCATCTTTTAAATTTAAAGTATTTAAACATTCACATGAATCATCTTTTTTTATTAATTCAAATATATCATTATTAATATAATCTAATGGTCTTTCTGTTAATTTTAAATAAGATTGATTATAAATATCACTAAAATGTATTTGATTACTTACAACATCAATATTTCCTGTTTTTAATCTAAAATTTGATTCAAATGTTATTATATCATCTTTTTTCAAATATAATCTAAAACTTCCATTTAATGTTGATGTTGCATTTGTTTCTGTAAAAGTTATTGGATTCATATAAAATTCTCTAACATAACTATCAATTCCATCTGTTTTTTTTCTTACATATAAAATACAAAAAGTATTTCCAAATTCTAAATCAAATGTTCCTATTATACTAAAATCATATATACCATCTCTTGGTATTTCTATTTCTGTTTGATTATTACATATTTTTACATATGTTGATATACTATCTGTTATTTCTTGATCATTTCTAAATAATAATTTATAATTAAATTTTGTATAATAATTATAATTTGTATATTCAACATCAGTTAAACCATCTAAATTTTTATTATTGTTACTCGGGTGTAAACTATATATTTCAAAATAGTTATCTTTATTAATTGCTACTCTTCTTATTCTACCATTATTTGGATCTTGATTTAATGTATGTAATGAAATTACATCTCCATTATTTACTTTATCTGATGTATTAATATACTCATATTTATTACTATTTTTTTTTATATTTATTTCGGTTTTTTCCAAATTTTTTATAAAATAATCATTTATTACATTTGTTCCAATAAATCTTATTTGTAAATTTATTTCATCAATATTTAATATTTCATCTAACTCTATTTTTGAATATGTTGATTCATTTCTTGCATCTTCTAAACTTAAATTTATTTCATCTATTTCTTTTTTTGTATATAATTTACTTGATAATCCATTTTCATCATAAACGAAAATATCACCGGTTACTTTAACATTTCCTATTATATCTAATTTTTTATCTATTTCTGGTTCAGATGTTCCTATTCCTATACTACCATTACTTTTTATTATCATTCTTTCAATTGGTTCATTTTTTATTATATTATCAGTTTCACGTGTAAAAAATACTAATTCACCATTATAATTCTTTTTTTCTATTGCCAATATTTTACTTATACAATATTTTCCTTCATCTGCTTTAGATGTCCATCTTAATTCTGATACATTTGAATTACTCCAATGGGATTGTGTTAATTCTAAATTTCCATCATATATTTCTAATTTTTCATTTGGATTTGATGTTCCTATTCCTACTTTTCCATCTGATTTTATTATCATATGTTCAACATTACTTGTATAAAATTTTAATTCATCATTATCTAAATTATTTGTTTCTGCTGATATATATGTATCTTGATCTATATCCATTACACCACCTAATGATCCCCATGCATTTCCTGCACCAAAACCTTCAAATTGACTTGTTTCTGTATTATAACGTATTAAACCTTTATCATTTTCATTATTTGCACCTATACTATTTCTATTTTCTATTGTTCCTTTTGGTAATTTTAAAGCATCTGTTCTATAAGATAAATCTAAAGATACACTTGGATTATCTGTTCCTATTCCTATATTAGTATAACTATTTCCTAAATATATATTATTTGTTCTTGTTACCAACCATGCATCTGCAGCAGTTTCTTCTTCATAATCATCCGCATTATCTCGAAATATTTCTTGAATTGATATATCTGTATTTGCACCTTTTTGACTTATATAAAATTTTAACCAATGTTTTAATGTTATATTCTCTATTGTTAATAAATTATTATCACTAAAAAAATTTGCAATAGCTTGTAATATTTCTTCAGAAGTTGAATATCCTGGTAATTGTAAAATAATATCTGGAATATTTCCTGTTTTTCTTTTTCTAAATTTTAATTTTCCATCAGAATGTGATATTTTATGTGTATCTCCTATCCATAAAGAATTATCTGATACATATATATCTCTTATTTGATTTTCCGGATCACCTATATCAATATTTGAATTACTTGGTATTATACTTCTTGATATTTCAATATTATTATTATTTATATTTAATATTTTATTTCCATTATCATATATTTCTAATTTTCCACTTGGATTTGATGTTCCTATTCCTACTTTTCCATCTGATTTTATTATCATATGTTCAACATTACTTGTATAAAATTTTAATTCATCATTATCTAAATTATTTTTTTCTGCTGATATATATGTATCTTGATCTATATCCATTACACCACCTAATGATCCCCATGCATTTCCTGCACCAAAACCTTCAAATTGACTTGTTTCTGTATTATAACGTATTAAACCTCTATCATTTTCACTATTTGCACCTATTTCATCTCTATTTTCTATTGTTCCTTTTGGTAATTTTAAAGCATCTGTTCTTTCTGATAAATCTAAAGATACACTTGGATTATCTGTGCCTATTCCTAATTTTGAATAATCATCTAATAATGATATTGTTCCTTTTAATTTTACATTTGTATTTGACTCACCAATTTCTATTAAATTTTCATTTAAAACTGATGTTATTTTTGAACTTACTATTTCTTCTGACCATATTCCTCCTATTACCCTTAAACTTAAATCTATACTATTATCATTTAAATTATCTATTGCTGCTTTTTTATCACCAGATATAACTGTTGTGCTATTTTCATCTATATGTAAAACATTTGTATATGAATTTATATATTTACTCATTACTATATATATTTAATAAACTAATAACAAAATAAAAAAAATATATACTATTTTACACACCATTATATAATTAAAATATATTATAATATATTTTTTTATATCTAATTTAAACGCACCTCTTTTTTATACATTAATTTTATTACGAAACCATTATTATTTACTAAATCTTATAAATTATCACAAGTAGTTTTTTATTAGAACACAAGTAGTTTTTTATCAGAACACAAATGATCACAAGTAGTTTTTTATCAGAACAATATGATCACAAGTAGTTTTTTATCAGAACACAAATGATCACAAGTAGTTTTTTATCAGAACAATATGATCACAAGTAGTTTTTTATTAGAACACAAGTAGTTTTTTATCAGAACACAAATGATCACAAGTAGTTTTTTATCAGAACACAAATGATCACAAGTAGTTTTTTATCAGAACACAAATGATCACAAGTAGTTTTTTATCAGAACAATATGATCGAAAATAAATTGAGGTATAAAATCTCATAAATTTTATAAATAGTTTTATGAATATAGTTCAATAAAAATATTAAAAATTAAAATTATAAATTATAAATTCAAATGTTTATTTTTGAAATTAAGAAATCTAAATTATAAATTCAAATGTTTATTTTTGAAATTAAGAAATCTAAATAAATATCATTATAATTTTATTCATAAATTATAATTTTTTGATAATTTTGTAAATTTTAAAGAATAATTATGATGATAATTTTATTGATAAATTTTTGTATCGATCATTTATTATTTTTTTTTATAAAAAAAATTAAAAATAAAATTTTAAAAAGATTGATTAAAAAATGATATTAATATATAATATATTAATTATATATAATGAAGAAAGGATTAAAAAGAGATACAATTGATAAGTTTTATACTAAAAATAATATTGTTATTGAATGTTTGAATAACATAAACAAATATATTTCAATTAAAGATGATGATATTATAATTGAGCCTTCTGCAGGCAATGGAGCATTTTTATTAGAATTAAAAAAACTATATCCAAATAATAAAATATTAGCATTTGATATTAAACCAGATATTGAAGAAATTAAAGTTTTAGATTTTTTAAAGTTTGATTATGAACTTATTAAAGATAAAACTATACATATAATTGGAAATCCTCCATTTGGTCGTCAATCTTCTACGTGTAAAAGTTTTATTAAATATTGTTGTAAGTTTGCTACAACTATTTCATTTATTTTACCAAAAAGTTTTAAAAAAGAAAGTTGTAAAAAGATATTTTTACTTGATTTTCATTTAAAGTTATCAATTGATTTAGATGATGATGCATTTACATTAGATGATAAAGATCATAATGTTCCATCTATTTTTCAAATATGGCAGAAAGAATCTACAAAACGTTTAGTAATAAAAGATGAAATATCTAAATATATTTTATTTGTTAAAAAAGAAGATAATCCAGATTTATCAATAAGACGCGTTGGAGTAAATACTACAAAATGTGATAAAGAAATTGATGATAAAAGTGTTCAAAGTCATTATTTTGTTAAAGTTAAAGAGGATGTAGATGTAGATAGTTTTTTAGAAAAGTTCAATAAATTGACTTTTGATGATAAAGATAATACAGTTGGTCCTAAATCTATATCTAAACCAGAATTAATTAAAACAGTTAATACTATTCAATTTTGAAATGGTCTTTAATTATACTTTCCAAATTCGAAAGATATAACAATATGTTGTTTTCAAAACCTTTTGAAAATATTTTATAAGTTTTATTTTTACTTTTTATTAGTTTTGGATATTCTGCTATTAAATAAATAGTTTTATTATCATCATTTGATTTATTATTTAATATATATTTTGATGCTCTATTTGTTTGATGACCTCCACCAATTAAAGATATTTGATTCATACCAATTATTGATTTATTAAGTTTCGTATTTAGAATGTAAAAGTCTGGTATTTCGTCTGTTTCTAAATTACTACATTTCTTTTCGAATTGAATATCATAATTTTCAGTTAAAAATGTGAATGATAATATTTTATTTTTTATAATATTATTAAATTCATTGCCTCTTACTGCACCTTTTGTTCCTGGAGGAATTAGAAATTCTAAACAAAAATCTTTATTATTAATTATATTTGTAATTTGTTCTTCAGTAATATTAGTTTCTTTAAGATATTTTTTAAAACTATTTATTTTTTTTTTAACTGATGGATATTCGATATATTTATCATATAATATCTTATCATCAAGACTTTTCCATATTTCTATATTTTTAATATATTTGTTCCTAATTTGACGATTTAATTCATCAATATCATTTGTTTGTTCTTCTGTCATTTTAATTTTGATTTAAATTTATATCATTTTTATTTAATAACAATAATACTATATTTAAACAGTTTTCTTAAGATAATATGTACTCATCAACCTATTATACACATGTTAAAAGAGATGAATTAATACGTGAAATTAAAATGTAAAAATATAATTATGATCATAATTTTATTGATAAATTATACTTTCGTGATCATTTGTAAATATTTTTGTAAGTTTAACAGAATAATTATGATCATAATTTTATTGATAAATCATAATTTTATTGATAAATTATACTTTTGTGATCATTTATAAATATTTTTTGATAAATATAATATTTCATATGATCATAATTTTATTGATAAATTATACTTTCGTGATCATTTGTAAATATTTTTGTAAGTTTAACAGAATAATTATGATCATAATTTTATTGATAAATTATACTTTTGTGATCATTTATAAATATTTTCTGATAAATATAATATTTCATATGATCATAATTTTATTGATAAATTATACTTTCGTGATCATTTGTAAATATTTTCTGATAAATATAACTTTTAATATGATCATAATTTTATTGATAAATTATACTTTCGTGATCATTTGTAAATATTTTTGTAAGTTTAACAGAATAATTATGATCATATTAAAAGTTATATTTATCAGAAAATAATTATTAAATGATCGATGCAAAATTTTATCAATAATTAAAATAAAAAATGTCTGAATAAAGTTCATAAAAAAAGTTAAAAATAAAAATTAAAAATCAAAAATAAAATTAGAAATTAAAATAAAAATTATAAATTAAAATAAAAATATAAAAGTTATACTATAATGAAAAAACTTAATTATATTATAAAAAATTTATAATATTTAGTAAAATAGATTATAGTGTATAAATCTAAATAAAAAAAAATTATATTAATAATTTAAATTATGTGTAATTGTTTTCCATTTAAAAAAAAATTTTATAAAATAAAAAATGAAGATTTATTAATAAATAATGATTATGAAAATTTATTATTATATGGTAAATAATATTAAACAATAATATATATAGCAAATGTTAAAATAAGTCTAATTTTATCAGGATTATTAATATTAATAGTTTGTCCATTATTATTAAGTAATTTAATTTCAAATCTATCAAGTTTTTCTTCAATAGGATTAATAATATAAGCATAAGGATCTAATTTAATGTTATCATTACATGGAGGTAAATTTTCAATACCAGGTGAAATTTGTGAAAAAATAGGTGTAGTTAATTTATTAGCAATTTTAATTTTATTATAACCATTAAAATATATAAAAGCATGAACAGGTTTATAAAATTGAAAAGGAATATTTTGATTATTAACAGAAACTAAATCAAATTGAGTATCAGTATAAGTATATTCAGTTCTAATTAATCTAACAGCAACAACATGTTTAAATACTTCAATAGTTTTAAGAATAAAATCAGAAGGTGAAGGATAAATAGTTTTATCTCTATCTTCACTATCTAAAACTAAAATTTCTTGTTTAATTTTAATTTTTTTACTTCTTGATATTTCTTTTTTTTTAATAATATCAACTTTAATTTTATCATATTGATCATCAATTTTATTTAAATTTTTAGTAAATCTATTATTTAATTCATTTTTAAATTGATTATAATTTGTATTCATATTTAATATTAATTAAGTAGAAAATCTATCAATTTTAAATTTAAGTGATAAATTAATAGTAGATGTTATAATATTATTATATTCATCAAAATAATGTGCTTGAATATTGATAAGTTTATTAATTTTAGAAAACATATGTCTTTCTTCGAATATAATTTGATTATTAATAATAGAAATAATATCATTACCATCATTATCTAATGTAATACATTTAAGTTTAATTTTATTAAAATCATAATTATTTTCATAATAATCAAATATATTATCAATAGTATAACTCGTTCTTGCCATAAAAGGTATAGTAATAAATGGTAAATTAATATATTGTGATTTAAGTTTTATTTTATTAATTTCTCTATATCTAATTGTAAATGTATTATCAATTAATATATATGAATTTTGTTCATTATTAAGATAATATGTTTCAATATTAAGATTTTGATGTAATCCAGTATGATAACCAATAATATTAATAATTCCAGTATCACTATCAATTGTAAATCTTGAATTAAATTTAATTTTATATTTAATTAAATCCCAATTATATCTATTTTGATCAAATGTAGATAAATCATAATATTGATAAATAAAATCTAATTTATTATCAATAATAGGTTGATTATCGGGAATAGTATGAATATTTATAATAGGTTTAATAGAAGGAATTTCGATAATATTATAATTTAATGGTATATCAATAATTTTATTTCTTCTATTAAGAACTTTAATTTTAAAATTATAATCAAATCCTCTTGAATATGTTTTAATCTTTAATTTATCATCTTCAAAATAAGTATTAATATTAGAATTATTACCATTAAAATGAATATCATTAATAATTATTTTATCAATAACTTGAAAACTTGCTCTAAAAGTTTCAGTAATATTAAAAATAGAATATAAATCAATTTCGTAAATTCCAGAAGTTAAAATAAGATCAATATTAGAATTAACAGATGGTAAATCAATAATACCAAAATAATCTAATTTATTAGAAATAATAAATTGATTAAAGATGGAATCTCCAACAGCAGTAATATTAGCATATGCAGAAGTTTTATATGAATCTTTATCAGAACTAATATCATATTCAGAAATAATATTAATTTTAACACTATTATAATCATCTCTAATAGAAGTAATATTAGGTGGTATAAATCCTAAAGATTTTTGTGATACATATTCAGCAAAAGTTTCCATATTAGGTTTATTAATAGTATCATTAAGTGTATTAATAAGTAATGAAAATTTATTAATACCCGTTTTAACATTTGTATTTTCTAATGAATGTATATAATAACTAATATCTAATTCAATAAATTGATATAAATTAGAACTATCTTTTTCATTAACATTCCATGTAATATAAAATTCTAAATCATTAATTTTAGCAGAATAGCCAAGAATATTTTTAACAGTAAAAAAAGATTTAATAATATTATTATTTTCAATAGTAAATGTACCATTTAAATAAGTATGACCATTAACATCTAAAGCATAATCATGAATAAATGGATTAATAATATTATTTCTTGAATTAAATTTAAGTTCATTACCAATAATTAAATTAGCATTATTATCAAAAACTGAAATTCTATTATTTTTTTTACCAGAAATTTTGATTCTATTTCGTGTATTATCTCTGGTTAAAACGTTTAATTGTGCTAAATTAGAATTTGGATGTCCAGTAATAGTAGAAAAATCTTTAGTTAATTCACTAATACCAATTGATGTAATACCTGATTTACTAATAACAACTCCTTCTGAATATGGATAATAATGTGATTCAAAACATTGATGGCATTTATCAGTATTAATATCATAAGAATGTTTATCCCAAAATTCAGCAACATTAATATTATTTTCAATTGAATTTTTATATACAATTAAAGAACTTCTATCATTAACTCCAGCTTTTCCAATAATTTTTAAATTAGCAATATCAATATTTTGATAATAAAGATTTGATGTAGTAATATCATCATCTTCAATTAAATCTTTTATTACAAATGGATTTTCTAAATGATATGGTGAACTAATTATTTTATCATTGTTATATATATCATGATAAGGTGTAAATAACATTCTTTTACCAAGTTTTGTAGGTACAACAACAACTATATCAAAATTAGCATAATATAATTCTTTATAATTATTATGTGTTTCCCAATTCATTGAAAGTTTAATATGTTTTGAAGAAATTCTTTCAACACTAACTTCAATTATTTTTTTAAGAAATCCTAAATTATAACTATCTTGAGAATCTAACATAACATCTAATCCTGGATATTTATCACCATCATCAATCGGATTAATTGTTAAAATAAAACTACTAATAATTCTAAATCCATTAGTTTTATTAGTATCAGCTAAAAAGATATCACCCGAAATTTTAAATATATCATAAACAGTTGGATTAGAAGTCCAAATAATATTATAACCAACAGAATGTTTACTACCATAAGTAATAGGTATTTGTCCAGTAAATGCAGTTCTTTTTTGCATTAATTCAGAAGCATTATAAATAACAGAATGTTCATATATTTCTTTTAAAGTATGAATATGTTTATTATGAAAATTTATTTCACCATCAAAATATATATTTTTTGTATTAAAAAATGTATCAATATTTTCAATTTCTAATGAATTATTTTTTAATACTATTTTATCATTATTAATTTTAACTTTATTTTTTATATTAACTTCTTCAATATTGGTAATATCAATATTAGGAACTTTTAATAATAAATTTTCAGATCTTTTATAATTATTATAAATTTTTCCAGATGCAATTAAATTACCATAAATCCATAATTTTTTATTTGTATATAATACATTACTATTAACATTAGACCAATCTATATTACCCAAAATAATATCTTCAATTTTATCATTTTGTTCCTTATATTTAATAATTTGAACATTAGAATTATAATTAAGATTAACATTACTATTAATATAAATATTACCATCAATCAATATAGATTTAGATGAAAATAAATCTTTTCTATTATTAATAGTTTTTAATGCATTATTAAAAGAAGTATTTCTTTTACCATATCCAACCGCTAAATTAGTAATAGAATTATAATCAATACTAATATTAGATGTTAAATAATTTTCTTGTAAATTACCAGTTAATATAATATCATTATCTATAATAATATCACCTTTATAATAAATTTGTTCTTTATTTTTAATATTATTCCATAATAATTTATCTTCACTTAATAAATAATCAATATCATTTTCAATTTTATTAAATTTATTATTATTTTCATTATCATGTTGATCTAATAAATTATCAATTTTAGGAATATTATAATAATTATTAGAATTAATAAAAATAGTGCCATTATCATTTTTAAAATCAATATCTGATATATTTAATTTATTATATGTAATATTACCATTTAACATATCATTTGTAATACCTTTATTTTTAATTTTCAATCCATTACTATTTTCTAAAGCATTATTTGATAATAATTGTATAGATGAACCAAATATTTTATTCGGTGTAATAATAGTATTTAATTTATTATCATCAATATTACCATTTAACATATCATTTGTAATACCTTTATTTTTAATTTTTAATCCATTACTATTTTCTAAAGCATTATTTGATAATAATTGTATAGATGAACCAAATATTTTATTAGGTGTAATAATAGTATTTAATTTATTATCATCAATATAACCATTTAACATATCATTTCTAATACCTTTATTTTTAATTTTTAATCCATTACTATTATCAAATGTATCATTAAATGATAATGATATAGATTTATCAATAATTTTATTAGGTGTATTTATAATATCTAATTTATCATTAGATATATTACCATTTAACATATTATTTGTAATTCCATTTTCTTTGATTGATAATTTATTATTTTTATTTTCAATACTTAAATTATCAATATCAATATATAAACCATTATCATTTTTAATTACATTATTTTCTTTTAATTGTATTGAATTTCCAAATATTTTATTAGGTGTATTAATAATTTCTAACATATCATTACTTATTTTATCAATCATAATATCATTACCTACTTTTTTTAATCCATTAATTGCATTTAAATTACCAGGAGTATTAAATTTTATAAATTCTATATCATTTTGTCCAATATTAATAATACCATTAGTAGATAAAACCCAACTACTATTTTCATTATTTAATCCATTTTCTATAAATATAAAAGAACCAGTTTTTATATTATCAGAATTATTAAAATCAGAAGTCCTTATCCATGATTCTGATTTAGATAAATATATTCCATTTTCTGTTTTATTATTTTGATTTTTAACTAAAATTCTATTATCTATTTCTATTTGAAAATTATCAATAATAAATAATCCTTGTAAATTAATATTAGTAGTAGTAGCATATTTAGCCGGTTTTTTAATATCTAATCCTAAAGATATACCATCAATATATTCTTTAATAGAATTATCTTCAAAATCTCCAATAATAGTATTAATATTATCTTTAGTATAATAATTATTTTTATTAATTTCAATTTTAGAATTATTAAATTCAAAATCATTATCTAAAAATGAAGTAGTATAAATATAATTTTTATTATTAAATTGATTAGAATTATAATTAATATGTTCATTTAATATATTAAATTTATTATCAAATATATTTTGATTTTCATTAATTTTAGTATCTAATATATTTACATTTGAATCTATTTTTCTATTTAATATATTTACATTTGAATTTATTTTTCTATTTAATATATGTATTTTATTATCTAATTGATTAGAATTATTTAAAATATTATCATAAATATTATCAATTATAATATTTAAATTTGAAGATTTAATATAATCAAATAAATCAATATTATTAATTTTATTAATTAAAGAATTAGATAAATTATATAAATCATTATTATTTATATAATCTGATAAATCAATATCATCTAATATATTTAAATTATTTAATTTATAATTAAATATATTTGATAAATTATTTAAATTTGATAAAGTTGAATAATTTAATAAATTATTTTCAATTTTATTTTGAATTTTATTTATTGAAGTTTTTAAAATATTTGAAGATATATTAAAATTATTAATAGTTAAATAATCATTTAAATTTATATTTTCAATATTTAATAAATTACTATTTAATTCATATATTTTATCAATTAATATATTTGATAAATTAAGTAAATTATCAATATTAATATTATTTAATTCTTCATTAAATTTAGAAGTTGTTAATATAAAATGTCTACTAATATCTCCAATATCATCTTCAATTTGATTAAATTTAATATTAATATCAGTAGTTTTAGAATATTGAGATAAATCAATATCTCCAATTGCTAAATCTTGTAATTTTTCATTTAAATATGGAATAGAAACATAATTAGATAAATTTAAATCTTGTTGTAATTTTTCATTTAAATATGGAACAGAAACATAATTAGATGAATTTATATTATCTTTAATTTTATTAATTTTTATATTAATATCAGTAATTTTAGAATATTCAGATAAATCAATATCTCCAATTGCTAAATCTTGTAATTTCTCATTTAAATATGGAATAGAAACATAATTAGATAAATTTAAATCTTGTTGTAATTTTTTATTTAAATATGGAACAGAAACATAATTAGATGAATTTATATTATCTTTAATTTTATTAATTTTAATATTAATATCAGTAGTTTTAGAATATTGAGATAAATCAATATCTCCAATTGCTAAATCTTGTAATTTTTCATTTAAATATGGAATAGAAACATAATTTGATAAATTTAAATCTTGTTGTAATTTTTCATTTAAATATGGAACAGAAACATAATTTGATGAATTTATATTATCTTTAATTTTATTAATTTTAATATTAATATCAGTAGTTTTAGAATATTGAGATAAATCAATATCTCCAATTGCTAAATCTTGTAATTTCTCATTTAAATATGGAATAGAAACATAATTTGATAAATTTAAATCTTGTTGTAATTTCTCATTTAAATATGGAATAGAAACATAATTTGATAAATTTAAATCTTGTTGTAATTTCTCATTTAAATATGGAATAGAAACATAATTTGATGAATTAATATTATCTTTAATTTTATTTATTTTAAAATTAATATCAGTAGTTTTAGAATATAAACTTAAATTTGATTTTAATAAAATATTACTATCAATATAATTTTTATTATAATAATTATTAATTAATGAATCAACATATGGTTTTGTAGTATAATTTAAATTTAATTTATCATGTGATATATTACCTTGTAACATATCATTTGTTATACTTAAATTTTTAATAGATACATTACTTTCAATTTTTTCAAATTCTTCAGAAAAATTAATATTATAAAATAAAGATTTATCTAATTTGTTTTCATCTAAAATATTAAATCTTTCATCAATAGTTTGAGTTATTGCAAAAATTATATCATTATTATGTTCATAAAATAAATTAGAATTTAAATTAATCTTTAAATTTGTTTCATTACTATATTCATTAAATTGAGATTTATCTAATTTATTTAAATTAATTTGATTACTATATTTATTAAATTGTAATTTATCTAATTTATTTAAATTAATTTGATTACTATATTTATTAAATAAAAATTTATCTAATTTATTAAAATCCACATCATCAATAATTTGAGTCATTGCTAAAACTATATCATTATTATGTTCATAAAATAAATTTGAATTTAAATTAATATTTAAATTAACTTGATTACTATATTCATTAAATAAAGATTTATCTAATTTATTTAAATTAATTTGATTACTATATTCATTAAATAAAGATTTATCTAATTTATTTAAATTAACTTGATTACTATATTGATTAAATAAAGATTTATCTAATTTATTTAAATTAATTTGATTACTATATTCATTAAATAAAGATTTATCTAATTTATTTAAATTAACTTGATTACTATATTGATTAAATAAAGATTTATCTAATTTATTTAAATTAATTTGATTACTATATTCATTAAATAAA
>Ga0257110_1000247_pt1 | contig 28013 bp, 23 predicted proteins | sample LP_taG_7_FD_190184 | JGI IMG/M metagenome (GOLD analysis project Ga0257110, IMG submission 190184) | Marine microbial communities from Northeast Subartic Pacific Ocean, Canada - LP_J_2015_P26_10m | ecosystem: Environmental > Aquatic > Marine > Oceanic | place: Canada: Northeast Subartic Pacific...
CAGCCAATTCCCGAAAATTTGCTGTGGTTGCATTGCCCCTTTTTCTCGCAAATTTTTGACGCGGGCACCCAGCACAAAATCTACATCTCTATCAATTATAGGAGCTATAATTTTTGTAAGCTCTTCTGGATAGTCGCTAAAGTCTCCATCTAAAAACACTATGATATCTGGCTTTTTTACTTGTTGTTTAATGTAGTTAATGCCCTTTAGGCATGCGTTGCCATAGCCGCTACTAAGTTCTGTCAGTACGATCGCGCCTGATTGTTTTGCGTTTTTTACAGTTTCATCAGTAGAATTATTATTAACCACAATAATTTCATTAACATATCCAGGAATTTGTTTGATGACTTTACCTATAGATTCAGCTTCATTATAAGCGGGAATAATTACTTTAATAATTGGAGCCAATCAGTCTATTTTTTCAGTTCTTTTTGTTGAGCAGGTACAATATGAGCATCAAAATACCATGCAGACCATTTTTCTAAACTCAGAAATACGCTAATACTTATTACATTAATTGTAATTACTAGAATTATCAGATTTTTCCATTTTCTTTGAGGGTCAATTGAACATTGATTTTGTTTTTTTTTAAAGGAATAAACGCCATATAATCCAATAACCACAGCGATGCCTTTGAGTAATAAGGAGCCTGTCCCCTCGCTTCCGTCATCATTGTAAAAGAAGTCAGCAAATGATATGGCATATACACCACCCATAAGTCCGAACATGAATAAGACTGCTGGTGCAACACAACAAATTATTCCAGCTACTGCAGCGCTTAGAGAGTATTTAAGACTCCATTTCATAAGACTAGGGGGTTTATCTTTAGACATTTTTTAAAATTTAAGATTAATCAAAGTTACTTAATATGTTTTAAATAATAACTTTCTAAGTTTTTTGGGGTAGCTCCGAAATATTTTTTAAAATGAATTACACCAAAATGAAGCTGTAATTTCCAAACGCCATTTGAGTTATAACGTCTTGCTGATGTCTTAATCCATTGCTTAATGACTTTAAAGTTTGAGTGCGTATATAGTTTGTAAATTAGGTCATTATCTTCGTAAACTGAAAAGGCTTCATTGTAACCTCCTATCTGATAAAACAGATCTTTTTCTACAAACAAACTCTGGTCACCTCCACGGCACGACTTCCAGTTAAACTGCGTAAGCCATCCTGCAATTTTTAGTCCCCAATGTGAGCTGTCGAATTTCATCCTAAAGCAGCCCGATTTGTAGTTATTGTCTACGGCTTCAAGGATGTGATTGTCAAATCCTTTAGGGGGTAAAGAGTCGGCATGTAAAAAATATAGAATACGTCCTTTAGATTTAGAGGCGCCTACATTCATTTGAACAGCGCGTCCTTTTGCACTATCGATTTTTTTAAATTTTAAGTACTTTTTTGAAAACGCCAAAACAATTGCCTGAGTCCCATCAGTACTTCCGCCATCAACCACTAAAAACTCCATGATGTTGTTTGAATTCATTTTTTGTAAATACACCAAAAATGAATTAAGGCTTTTAGCCTCGTTGTAAACCGGTACTACCACAGAAATACTATTCATTAAGGTTCCAGCTATAGTTAAGATAATCGATTTCTGCTTTTGCTAATATTTTGATGGTACTGTAGTTGTTTAAAAAGGCAATAAACGCCTCACTTTTTGGAAAATCAGTTTTAAACCATTTAAAAATCTTAGATATTTTGACGTTGGACTGACTTATACTATTTCTTGAGGGGTCATTAATAAACATTTTTGCAACATGATCTAGCTGTTGATCTAAAGTTTCTGATTCGTACGCATAATTTAAAAGTTTTGGACAGGACTTTGATGCACACACAATTGCAAAGTGGATTCTTGGGTCCCCCATAGGTCTTAGTATTTCATGTTCAATTGTGTTGAGTGTAATTTTTCCTCCATCAATTTTAATAAAAGATAGCCCCCAAGGCCGTTTCAAATCCTTGATGCTTTTTAGGGGGTAATTTTTAAGAATAAGCTGAATGGTAAAGGCATTATAGGCATTGATCCAATATGCTTTTTTTGCATCGATACTCCATTCATCATTAGGCGCATTCGCACTCAATAATTTTAGATAGCTTTCAAGACCAGATTTATTATTTTGCAAGCCTTTATAGTCTACCGCTCCATTTTCTGAAACATAGGCCTGAAGAACATCAGTCCATTGTCTATGATCAGCAGGCTGTGCATTTGCAGCCCAGAAATTAACGAGTAAGCTTAGGATTAAAATGCGGATCATTTTTCAGGATTTAACAGCAGCCCCCACCATCATAATGGAATGTGGATTCGCTGATATAAATATCATTTCGATTTAAATTTGATAAGGAGGTAGCTGTTTTATCACAAATAGCCAAGGGTTGGTTTTTTAATAAGACATGTCCCGCTTTGTCATCAAGATAGTCTTCTTTACCATAAAAAATGGCGGCCTTTCCTGTAAAAATACAAGGTCCGTCAGCAGGTATGGGGTCTTTAATTGCAGCTACTTCTATAGATTCAATATAGATCAATTCTTTTGTATTGTAGTGCAGCGAATCCAAAATTCGATAGGGCTTTCGAGCTCTAATTTCAATTGTTCCAAACCCAGCATCGGTTAGCATTTTCACGTAGTCAGCTATAGGGATGCTACCGCTCAAGCATAGAGCGCGAAGTCGTTCATCTTCTCTCAAAGATTGATTCATAGGTTGTTCACAAGTGGGGTCACTCATTACTAATTTCCCATGAGGTTTAAGCACGCGATACATTTCTGAAATTGCTTTTTTGAGTTCTTCTACTTTAAAAATATTAAACAAGCAATTTTGTGCTGCCACATCAATACTGTTATCCTTTACGGGCAAGTTAAGAGCATCTCCCTTTTTTAAGCTCACAAATTTTTTGTCAAACCAAGGATTTTGTTGTTCCGCTTTTATGAAATTTTTCTTTGAGGCTTCCAGCATTTCATCCACTACATCTACTCCAATAACGCCGTTTTTTTGACGACTAAAATAGGCGAACTGTAATAACTCCATTCCGCCTCCAACGCCAACATATAAGATTTTAGGGTTATTAGTTAGGTCTCTTGCATGCACAGTGCTTCCGCAACCATAATTCATTTCTTGCATGATTTTTGGGATTTTCAAACCTGGGAGTTCCCATATAGGGTTGGTTGTGCAGCAGAGTCCAATATCTGGACTTAGTGCGGCTTCTTTATAAACGTCGTGGGTTATATCTAGGTAGCTCATTTATAAATTTTTTATTAGTTCTTTAAACAATGTAATCATTTTCGGTTCTGCTTTTGAGGCGATTTCTATAATTTCGGAGATGTCGACTGCTTTCAGGTTATCAGGGTCACATTCGTCGGTTAGAACTGAGATGGCTGCTACTTTTAACTTAAGATGGTTGGCGACAATTATTTCTGGTACAGTGCTCATTCCAACGGCATCAGCGCCCATTTGTTTTAACATTTTATATTCTGCCCGTGTTTCTAATTGAGGCCCTACCACACTAACATAAACCCCCTTATGAAGTTTAATGTAGTGATTGGAGGCGATGGTTTCAAATAGGGCATTTATTTTTTGATTATAGGGTGCGCTCATGTCTACAAAGCGTTCCCCTAAAAGCTCAACCCCTTTAAAAGCCAAAGGTGACCCCCCTTGCAAGTTTATGTGGTCATCAATTAACATTAATTCTCCTTTTTTATAATCAAGATTTAGGGCCCCTGAAGCATTGGAAACAAGCAAAGTAGAAATACCCAACTCATTCATAATACGTACGGGATAGGTAACATCTTGTAGCGAGTAACCTTCATAGATATGAAAACGTCCTTGCATGACGATGACTTTTTTTCCTTCTAAGATCCCATAAACGAGTTTGCCTTTATGAAATTCAACAGTGGCAGTAGGGAAATTTGGAATGTGATTATAGCTCACTTCCTTAATAACCTCGATATGGTCAATAAGCTGGCCTAATCCGGTGCCAAGAATGATTCCTATTTCGGGTTTGTCAAATCCTTTTTCTCTTAGATAATCGATTGTTTCTTCAATTAGGTACATCATAGTCTTATATCTTTTTTAATAATTCGGGTTGTTGTTGTAAATCTTCAAATGTATCAATGTCGTTCAAGGCTTCCAAAAGTTTAACGTTTTGTTGCTGTAAATCTTTTAAAGTGTTTTCTAATATTGAATCTGTTCCCCATTTTTTATTTTTAAATACAGCTGGGTAAAGTTCTTTCATTGCCAGTAAATAATAGCCGCCATCCAAAGAAGGGCCTATGGTAAGTTCATGGTTTTCTAGAGCATCAAAGGCGGTCGTTATATGTATTGATTTAAGGTCAAATAAATCGCTTCCAATAATTAAAACCTTTTGATAGCCTTGCTCAAACGCCGTTTCAAAAGCATGCTGCATTCGCTCGCCTAAATCTGCTCCTTTTTGAAGTTTTTTTTCAAATAGTTTCGCCTCCCAAAAATCATTCTCTTCCACCTTCTCGGAGTAATAAACGACCTTATCAAAACTCAAATCGTGCAGCACAGTTGCGGTGTGCTTTAATAGAAGTTTATAAATAGTTAAAGCAGACACATCTCCAATAGATTTGGCAAGCCGTGTTTTTACTTTTCCGAGTTCGGGAGTTCTAACAAAAACAATGATCAGGTTTTTATTCATAGACTTTAATTCCTTTTGTTAAGTAGCGGCTCCATTTTTTTGAATACGCATGTACTTTTAGGGTTGGACTTCCTTGGCGAAAGACTTCTCCGCCTTTATTCACCCATTCAAAAAGCCCTCCATACAGGTTGTATACATTTGTAAAACCGTGACTAATTAGTTTTTTACCTATAATCTCAGATCGAACCCCAATCGAGCAATAGACAACAATTAGCCGGCCTTTGTCTACTAATAAATCAGCCATAAGTTTATCTAGTCTTGAAGAATTAACTTTTTTAAACCCGATGTATTGAGCGTTTTTTAAATGGCTTACCTCAAACTCTTCTGATTCTCTAGCATCCAAAAATAACGCTTGCTTTGCATTCTTTTTAAGGGTCTCCACTTGTATATAAGGAACCGATTTGTCATTGTATTTATTCAAGACCCCTTCGATAGTGGTTTGAGAGAATACGCTAGTACTCAACATAGAGATCCATATAATAATTAGTTTTTTCATTTATTTAGGTGACCGTTCCTTGACAACTACTTCCTGCACCAGCGGTACAGCCATAGCAATGTTGCGAGATACAAATAGTTCGATTTTCTAAAGTCTCTTTATTAAAGTTGCTGATATGTTGCACAGAGCTATTCACTTTTAATTTCAACATTTGATTAAAATCGCAATCATACAACCATCCATCCCAACTCACAGACAGGGTGTCTGTACACATCACATTCTCTACTGCTGCAGGATTAAATGCTTCCACAAGGTTGTACATGTAATCGTCGTAATTGTCAGAAGCTATAAGGTAATCTAAAAAACGGCTTATCGGTAAGTTTGTAATTGAAAATAACTTATGAAATTGAATGTCAAAGTCTGATAAGAGCACTTTTTTAAAATCATATTCTAAGGCCCCTTGATCGCCCGGTAAAAATGCACCTGAAGGATTATAAACTAAGTCAAGTTTAAGTTCAGACCCTGGCATGCCGTAGCCAACATCGTTTAGCATTTTTAGTGCTTTTATAGAGGCGTTAAACACTCCATCACCCCGTTGCTTGTCTGTTTTTCCTTTTGTCCAGTGCGGCATTGAGGATATTACATGAATGTGATGTTTTTTAAAAAATTCTGGTAAATCGTAGTATTTTTTATTGGCAGTGATAATGGTCAAATTAGACCTAACTATAAAGTCATTCACTCCAATTTTGGTAGCTTCTTCTACAAACCATCTAAAGTCGGGATTCATTTCTGGAGCCCCGCCCGTTAGGTCTAGAGTGTGAGCGCCTGTTTTTTTTATGACATCCAAACATTGCTGCATTGTTTCACGGGTCATGATTTCCTTTCGGTCGGGGCCTGCATCTACATGACAGTGCGCGCAAACCTGGTTACACATGTATCCAACGTTAATTTGTAGAATTTCTAATGTTTTTGGTTTTAAGGGGAACTGGTTTAGGGTCGCTAGTCGAGCGCTAAACATTGGGAGTTCACCACTTTCAAAAACACCTCCTGAAAGTAGTTCTAGTTGCTTTTTGGCATTAGCAAGCTCGTTTTTTTGTTTTTTTAGGGATTTTAGTAGCATTGGTTACATAGATAGTTTTTCATATTTATTCATCATTTGTACACTATGAACTAGGGTCGCCCCGCTTTCAATCGCTGCACCTGCATGGACTGCTTCCATCATTTCTTCTTTTGTGATTCCGCGTTGCAAACCATCCTGTGTATAGGCGTCAATACAGTATGGGCACTTTACGACATGGGAAACAGCGAGGGCAATAAGCGATTTTTCACGCGCCGTTAAGGCACCCTCTTCAAACACTTTTCCGTAATAATCAAAAAACTTTTCCCCGAGTTCTTCATTCCATTCAGTAATTTTTCCAAATTTTCTTAGATCAGAAGGGTTATAATAGGATTTACTCATGTTAGATTTGTTTTAAAGGTGATTTGTAAATTTATAAAATAAAGTCTTAATTCTCAGTTTAGGTTTTTTTTTATTTTTGAGGAAGCACTACAAAACTGTCAAATGCCTATACATCACCAATACAATCTTTATGATAAGTTAATTTTGATATTTGTCGATATCGTTTTCGTTTATGAATTGTGTTTTTTTTACATCTAATATTATGTCAATTTAATAGATATTTTTGATTTTAATTGTCATTGTATGTTTTTTGTTGTGTGATTTAATTTTTGTTAGGCTCTTACCTTTTGTAATTTTATACTATTATTAATCACACATGAAAAAAATTACTTTTTTATTAATTGCCGTCATCAGTTTTTCCGGTTTTTCACAAGATTCCGTAGATTTTGAAGCTGCAGGCATTGGGACTAATTGGAATTGGGTAGTCGATCAAAATGGTTCTAATCCTCCTTTAGAGTTTGTAGCTAATCCTAACTCAACAGGAGCTAATCCAACAGCTACTGCTGCAAAATTTATAGCAACTGCTAACGGAGAGTCTTATGCACTTACTTATACGGATGACATGGGGCCTTTTACTTTTAGTGATAGCAATAGTCTCGTTAAAATAATGGTATTAAAAACAGTGGTCAGTGTTGTTGCTCTAAAATTTGAAGATTCTGTAAATCCTGCATTTTCTACAATTGTAGAAGTCGCTAATTCTGAGACTAATGGAGATTGGGAAGAACTGACATTTAATTTTGGAACATCTATTGGTAATACATACGATCGCATGGTTGTCATTCCTGATTTTATCGAACGTTCAGATGACAAGACCATATTTTTTGATCAGATTTCATTTAACGCAAATGATACATTAGAAGACTATAATCTTGAAGATATTGATTTTGAGTCTACTGGATTTGGAGCTAATTGGGTTTGGACAACTGATAATAACTTTACAGATCCCGTTCTTGAAATAGTTGCGAACCCAAATATAGGGGGTTCTAATTCCTCTGCATCGGTAGCTAAGTTTACCTCCACAACTGCTGGAGACCCCTGGGCGCTTACTTACACAGATAACATTGGTTCTTTTACATTTACAGCGGCTAATAGTACGGTAACGATCATGGTTCGTAAATCTAAAATATCAGATGTTGGTTTAAAATTTGAAGGGCCAGGGATTTATAAAGAAATTAAAATTCCAAATACGCTTACTAATGGAGACTGGGAGCTGCTGTCATTTGATTTTAGTTCTGAAATTGGAAATACATTTGATAGGCTTGTAGTGATCCCTGATTTTGATGATTCACGTTTTCAAGACCATGTTACTTATTTTGATCACATTTCATTTGGAAATCAAACAGCGGGACTTGACAAATTTACTTTGAGTTCTGTAAAAATGTATCCGAATCCAGCGAATGGCTTTGTCATCTTTTCTTCAGCATCAAACACTGTTTTAGAAGTCGAAATTTATGATATGTTAGGCAAACGAGTGTTGCATTTTGCCTGTGTGCAATCACAGATTAATATTTCTAGTTTACAGCCTGGAATGTATTTTGTAAACATGATGCAAGGTACAAATGTGACTACAAAAAAGTTAGTGGTTAACTAAGTTGTTGTTTTTTTTATAAAACAGTCTGTTCAAGCTGTTACTTTATCACTCGTTTAAGTAATCTAAAGCAATTTGTGTAAACGCTTTAACTCCTAATAAAAGCCCACTTTCATCAATCATGAAATCTGGAGTATGGTGGGGAAATGATTTGGAATTTCCAGCAGTCATGCCTCCCAAGAAAAAGTATACGCCAGGAACTTTTTCTTGAAAAAACGAAAAGTCTTCACCTCCTGTAGTTGCTTTCATAATAACGACGTTTTCTACTCCGGCGACTGTTTGCAGGGATGGTAGTATTCGTGCTGTCAGTGTTTCATCATTGTAGGTTATTGAAGTATTATTTTGAAATATAATTGAAGCTTCTCCTCCATAGGCTTTTGCAATCCCTTCGACCATTTCTTTCATGCGTGTTTCAATCATTTCTCGCATTTTTGGATCTAAGGTTCTAACAGTGCCGATCATTTCTGAAGACTCAGGAATGATATTAAACCGTGTTCCTGAAGTGATTTTACCAACGGTAATCACAGCCGCCTCATTGGTAAGTTCTGCTTCACGACTAATAATGGTTTGAAGCCCATCAATAATCTTTGCTGAAATTAAAATCGGATCTACTCCTGACCAGGGTTGAGAGCCGTGGGTTTGCTTTCCTTTTACATTGATAACAAAGCGCTCTACAGACGCCATAATCCCTCCGGTTTTATATTTAATAGTCCCTACGGGAGTTTGTGAGTTGATATGCAGTCCAAATATAGCATCTACTTTTGGGTTTTCTAGAACACCTTCTTTAATCATGAGTTTTGCACCCCCTTCTTCACCTGGAGGAGGGCCTTCTTCCGCCGGCTGAAAGATAAATTTAATACGCCCTTTTATTTTGTCTTTGTGTTTTGACAAGACTTCTGCTGTTGCCATTAAAATAGCGATATGTGTATCATGACCACAGGCATGCATAACACCTGTTTCTGTATTTAAAAAGGTTGTTTTCACTTCAGATTTAAAATCTAAGTCATTACGTTCAGTAACAGGGAGACCGTCTATGTCTGCTCTAATTGCAATTACTTTTCCTGGCTGATTCCCTTCTAAAATAGCGACAACACCAGTTTTAGCAATATTGGTTTCTACTTGTAGGCCAATGTCTGTTAAGTGCTTAGCAATTTTTTCAGCCGTTTTAAACTCTCGATTTGATAGTTCTGGATTTTGATGAAAATCACGGCGCCATTCAATGAGTTTGTCTTCAATTTCTAGGATGTCTTGTAGTATTGATTGTTGGGCTGTTAGTCCATTTACAAGCAGCAGGAGTGCGATTAGAGTTTTTTTCATGGGTTCTAGTTTTTTATAAATATACTAAACAATTTTTTTAGGTTCTTTTGCTTTTTTGTTTAAAAAAATAAAACTTACAGCTGCTGCAGGATCTAAAACTTTAAAATTGGTAAAACAATAAGTTTTGCTAATTTATATCCATTTTCAGCCAAAAACAGTCGAAAAAAGTAGATTTGATATTTTTTAGCTTTTTATAATCTTTTTTCTAATTGAGCCTTTTGAAGTATTGATTACCACAATATACAGCCTGATTTTAAATGAGTGATATTAAAGCTGTTTCAAACAACAGCAATATCAAGATTAATATTTTATCTTTCTTAGATTATAATATCTAATCCTCTTTTGTGTACCGGCTTTGGATAGACGCTATTTTATTTGCGATACCAACTTTGAGTCTAACTCAAATATATTTAAATCATTGATAGTATATCGTTAATGACTTGGGCTCTCCGTTTTAAAAATACAGGGCTTATTTGCTGACAACTGAATGGAGCTATAAATGAAAAAATTGAAACCATTTTTTAACAGCTTATTACTTTTTAAGAACTATTCATTTAACATGATTAATATGAATTAATATATTATTAGTGAAATTTCATTTATACTTTAGTAAAAATAAATTAAATTAGCTCCTATTAAAAGTCATGTTAAAACTTAAAATTTTACAAATAAAATATGCTAACTAACTTAAAACAAGCGATTCTCTTTTTAGTTCTTCTTTCCATTCAGACTTCTTATTCTCAGAACAAATATGAAAGTGTTTTAGATAAAGTTGAACACTATAAAATCCTGTTCGATTTAGATTGTGCTAAAGAAAAGGCTACTGACAACAGGGGGAAAGGAAACCCTGATTTATATGGGACAAGAAATTTCAGAACTATCCTTCACGGAGTGGCTTACAGGGGGGGTGGAAACAACTATTATCACTCAACAGATAAAAGAAGTAATAAAAACCCTTTACCTAATGATGGATTAAAAAACTTAGCAAAACTAAATTTTGACTCAGCGGTATACCTTTATAAGGTTAACTTTGATACTGCCCCTAGTAAAACAGAGTCAAATAACGGCAACGTTCTTAATTACTATCAAATTGGTGGTAATAATAAAAAAGAAGTCCGAACATTGCTTGAAATGACTTACGAGTCAATTACAAAAGTAAATAAAGGCCCTTTATACTTACATTGTTGGAATGGCTGGCACCAATCCGGATATGTTTCAGCTTTACTTTTAAGACAATTTTGTGGTCTTTCTTCAAATCATGCAGTTGATTATTGGAAAAAAAATACCGACACTTGGAACAATGGTTATGATCGAATTAAAACAGCTATAAGAGATTTCGTCCCTTACTCAGATTTAAACATCTCTGATGAAACAAAGAAAGCTATTTGCCCGTGTGTTGATGGGCCTGCCAAGGAAGCTGAGATGGAATTAACTGAAAAAGAAAAGCTTAAAAGCACCCTTTTGACTAAGGTGCCATTCGCGAGAAATTCAACAGACATCTCTCCTGGGACCTTAACTGCTTTAGATGAGTACATTTTATTACTTAAAAGTAATTACTTTTTTGATGTTGAAATCGGGGGTCATAGTTCATCTAGAGGGACTGATGCATATAACCAAACTATTTCTGAGAAAAGAGCAAAAATTGTTTATGATTATCTTTTAAAAGAAGGAATTGATACTGAAAGATTAACATTTAAAGGATATGGTGAAAGTAAATTGTTAGATTTCGAAAACAACAAAAATGCAGATGACAAGAATAGGCGTATTGAGTTTAAAGTGACTGGGGTTAATCTAGAAGTTCAGTTTCTAAAAAATCAATATGAAATCCCTATGGAGGCAATGAAACAGCTTCTTTTTATTGTAGAATTATTGAATGCTAACTATGACCATAAAATTATAGTAGAAGGACATACGGACTCCTCAGGTGACGTGAGCTTCAACCAAAACCTTTCTAATTTAAGAGCGAAGTCTGTCTATGACTTTATAACTAAACGAGGGATAAACAAAGAAAGGGTTTCTTATACAGGCCTTGGGATTTCTAAGCCAAGATATTCAAATGAAACTCTTGAAGGAAGAAATAAAAACAGACGAATAGAACTTAAATTAAGCCTAGATAAATGAAACAGTCTTGTTTCCTACCCTTATTACTTTCTTTTTAGTTACAGCCAGAACGATTCTGTCGTTATTTCACAGTCAAGCGGGTCCTATGATGCTTTTGTACTTAAAGCTTCATCTAATTATGGACAGCTTGTGTATGAATTAGATGGGTCGGAGCCAAACAAATCTAGTAGAGAATGGAAAGACTCCTTAGTCGTAGATAAATCAAAAGTGATTAGTTTTGGCCTAATGATAAATGATAAAGTTGTCTATAAACAAACCTGTTTTTATTTAATAAATTTCAAGACAACATTCCCTGTTATGTCAATATCCACCCAGGAGTCCAATTTATACGACCCATATAAAGGTATTTACACAAGAGGTCCAAGAGCTTACCAAGATAGTGCTGGACATTGGAGGGGCGCAAATTATAACAAAAAGTGGGAAAGAAAAAGTAGGATCATCTACCTTGATCTTGAGGGAAAGGAAGTTGTAAATCAAAACGCGGGGCTTAGAATATTTGGAGGGATGACTAGAAATGCTAGTGAAAAATCCTTAAGAATAATCGCAAGGCAGACTTACGGAAAAAAAAAATTTAATTACCCATTTTTTAAATATAGATCCAATAAAAAATATAAACACTTAATATTAAGAAACTCTGGAGGAGATGCTTACCAAACACGATTTAAAGACGTCTTAACTACTCAATTATCGAAAAACCTTGACATAGACATTCAAGAATTTCAACCTGTTAACTTGTTTGTTAATGGAAGTTTCTGGGGTGTTTACAACCTAAGAGAAAGAATTGGACAGCATTATTTGAAGTATAATTTTAATGCTGACATTGAAACTTTAAATCTACTACAAGGAAGGTTTACCGAAGATCACGGATCTAATAAGTCCTATAAAGAGTTAAGACAATTCCTCATTAAAAACAGTCTTACAAACGCAGAAAACATTGACTCATTAAACAAGATGATGGATGTTAAAAACTTTCTAGATTATAATATTGCTCAAATCTACTTAAGTAATACGGATTACAGGGGTAACATTCGTTTTTGGCAGCCTGATGCCGATGGTGCTTTTAGATGGATAATGTATGACACAGACCTTGGTTTTGGTGGTGCAGGCTATAATTTTTTAAGGGATAGGCTTAGCCCTGTTAAGACTGTTTGGCACAACCCTCAGTGGTCAACACTTTTGTTAAGAAAAGTATTAAAAAACAAAAATTTAAAACACCAATTTATAAATCAAATATGCTACTCGTTAGCTACGGTCTTTGAGCCAGACAATGTTAATAGAGTGATTGACTCCGTCAAAACAGTTTATAAGCCTGAGCTTATGCGTCATTTTAAACTTATAAAAGGAGACTCTTTAAGGTGGGAGAGAAGTGTTAAAAATATGAAGGATTTTTCCAGAATTAGGCCAAAATATTTGTTAAAACACACAAAAGATCAATTTAATCTAGGAGATAGTTTTCATCTAGATATTAAAATAGATTCTTCTAAAAACGGAGTCGTAAGTCTTAATCAAAATAAGATTCTATCCGCTAGATTTGCAGGTAAGTTTTTCAAAAATATTCCGATTCCTATTGAAATAAAACCACATCCCTTATATAAAACATTCATTTCAGCAACTGAGAACAGCAATGCCCTGGGGCTATCGGATAGGCATGAAAATTTGAATGATATGTTATGGATAAGATCTTTAAAAGATACTCTGCTAAATCGTTCTGTAGATACACTTAAAGTTAAGATAAAGTTTGATTATATTGGGAATAGCCCATGGAAAAATAAAGTTAAAATAAATGAAATTGGTGGGCTTGGTGAAAATATTGATGATAAATGGGTTGAGCTAATCTCTAGTGAAAAAATACAAATTAAACTAGATAATTGGAAGCTGGTGTCATTATCGGATAAAGTACTTTTATCAAAAACTAATATTCAAGACTTACATGTAACTAAGCTCCCTAATTCTTTGTTAAGTAAGACCCAAAGAGAGTCTCTATATTTACTGGACAGTGAAGACAAATTAGTTGATAGTGTTTCATGGTGTAATGATTTTTCTGATAACAAATTTTTTCTAGAGAGACCCCTACCCAACAATAAATCCTTTGTGATTCTTGAGGGTTTGGGTACTCCGAATTCTTTTAACCCTCCTCATATAAAAGCTATTGATGTTGCGCATAAGGAGGATCTCCGCACCAAGTTCTCTCTATTTTTTTTTGCACTACTATTAGTGCTATTCGCTCGTATAAAAACTTATTAAAAAAATAAAGATTCATTGGTCATTTTTAGCCAAAACAGTCGAAAAATCAGATTTGATCTTTTTCATCAAATTCTATTTTGTGTTTTTTTTTAACGACGACTTCTTTTTCTTATTGTGCATAAATAAAAAAACGGCTACACTTTATAAAAGTATAACCGTTTTATTGTTTTGGTAGACAATTCCTTTGAAATATCGAACATAAGTATAACTCAAAGAAAATTTTGAGTTGATAAAACGATTACATAGAATTGTTAGTTTTATTTCTATGAACAAAATTCAATAGCCAACCATTTTTGATGAGTTTTCCTATATTTCTTATAACGTCAAATAACCAGGTTAGCAAGTTATTAATTATAAAAAACAAAATTTCTTTTTGTAGTTTAATAATTAACACTGATACATACACGTATAATAAAACAGATAGATACCATCCAATATAAGCAGAATTATTAGAAAAATCAATAAATGAGTAAGTTGCAAAAATAAAACCTAATGGCCATGCTAAAAACATTGCGGCATCAAAAAGAAAATTTACAATGTAATTGAAGTAAAACAAAAACAGAGGATACTTGTTGTTATTTTCATTATACATTAATTTTTTTTCTTCCCACATTAGACTCACACGGGTAGCTGCTTTACTCCAAATCTTAAAAGGTAAGATAAATGGTATGTATAAAAGTAGATAATAAAGCGACCCTAATGTGGCGTTTAATAAATGTTTTTTTGAGTTAAAATCTTCTGTTTTAACTTCACTGACAATGTTAGAATTGCTGTTTTGCATAATAAATAAGAATTTAGTTAGATATCTAATTTAGTTTTTTTTATTTTAAAAAAAAAATTTTTAAAATAATCAAAATTTCCCTTGGAATTTTCACGAAATGGCCCAAAAAATTTCATCTATTTTATTTTTATCAAAAAAAATAGAAAACAATATAAGGTTATTAAATAGAAAAAACAGTTACAGCAATTTCTAAATCTCGTATATAGGTTAAACTTGAATTTCTTATATTTGAGTAACAGAACTTATTATGAAGAATATATTTTTTACAATCGCTTTACTTGTTTCTTTTAGCACCTTTGGGCAAAAAATTGAAAACTTAAAAAAGAAAACATCAGGCAACTCCAAGGAGCGGACTTTAATTCTAGACATTCTAAGAGCTTCTTTGTATCAAGATTACAAACAAGAATTCATTTTTGTTGTGAACACGCTGAATGTCTCTAGTCAATATGCTTGGTTCCAAGGAACTGCTGTTAGAAAAGACCGAAGAGAGGTTAGAACAAATGATTATGACGATTGTTGCCACGTAGAGGGCCTGTTAAAGAGAAATTATGGCAAATGGTATATTGTTGAGCTTGAAGCTTTTTCAACTGACGTTTGGTATGACGGGATTTGGGATGTTTATAATGTCCCCAGGGCGTTATTTAATTGATGATTCCGATAGTCTTTTCCCTAATTTAGCATTTCAAATTCTTTTCTTCCAATTCAGCTTTTTTGAAAGCCTCTTATTTTCAAGGCTCACAAATCAGTATACCAAATACCAGTTAAGATAATTTCTATTCTAGGTGACTAAATGTATCAATATCAATTTTTAATACGGCTGGTCGCTCACCATTATTTTGATTCTCAACGTTATCAACATTTATCAGTGAAATATATTTTGAGCTATTTAAATCCGGTATTTAATTTACACCCTGCGATTGCTAAAGCTGTACCAGCATAATCGTTTTGATAGTCATATATTTTAAATGAAGTTACCACAACAATTCTGTCTTCAAATGGGCTTTCAATTGCACCAAAAAAAGCAATGTCACTTAGATGTGACCCACCATTCAAAGCATCATTAACAATCTTATAATTAGCTATAGTTTTGGATCGATTACCATTATAAACTTTTACTCTAAAACCAATAATTTCTTCAGATCTTCCATATGACATGTCCGCAACACCTGTTTTTTTGCGATAAGATATTTTATAATCAAAACCACTTAGTGTTGAGATACCTCTAAATTTATAGAACTCTCTTTGGGGCTCTATCTGATGCCTATCTAAATAGCTTCTAACTTTTCTGTAAATTTGAGGCCAGGAGTCGACGGGGTTATCAATATATGGACTATCCTCCTCCTCTTCAAAACCAATGGAATATAATATCTTATCTGTTTTAGTATTTTGGATTACTAGAGTCCAATTACCTCCCTTGAAAGGGTATTGGGAATAAACCATATAAGCAAAATTAGCAGATTTAGACCACCCGATTGGGTAGAACTCGACCAACTCATTACCAAAATTTTCTGGAACAGGGTGCTTAGTTTGTGACAATAAGGAGCTGTCGGCATCACCAGAAGGTCTCCATTTCCAAACTAGGTATTCTTCGCAGCTGATGTTCAGAGCACTGAATAAAAAAAGAAAAGAAATAAATACTTTTTTGCTAAAAAATTTATTAATTATAGTTTCCATATTTTTAATTTTATCTAAATTTAATAAAAATAATTTTAAATGAGAATAATTCTATTTTTATCATTACTACATTCCTTTAACACTCAAGCTAGTAATGATACAATTATTGATGCTAATTTCTCAAGAATAGAAATTTTCTCTGGCAAAATAATCCCTAACAAAGTTGTTAAAAGTCAAACTATAATTACTGTTTTTTACTATGGGTTTGACAATAAAATTCATCAAGGCCAAGTAGTTTGTCATTATTTATTTGCAGATAAAATAAAATCTGTTTTTGAAATGTTACTAAAAGACAAATTTCCAATTTTCTCTGTGATCCCAGTACATCATTTTAATTGGAGTGATTCTAAATCAATGAAAGACAATAATACCAGTTGTTTTAATTTTAGAAAAAGTCAAAATGGCCAAACATCAGAGCACGCAAAGGGATTAGCCATTGATATCAACCCCTTTCAAAATCCCTATATCTCAAGAAATTCAAAGACTTATCCCAAGGGAGCTACTTATAATGAAAATCAAAAAGGGACAATAACAAAAAGCTCAAATATTATAAAATATTTTCAGAAAATAGGCTGGAAATGGGGCGGCAATTGGAAATACTCAAAAGATTACCAACATTTCTCTTCAAATGGTAGATGATTTGTTAATCAGTCTATATAATCCTGTCATTATTTTAGTACAGTAATAGGCTGATAAAAAACAAGTCGAAAGTGTTTTTTTTATTATCTTTAGAATTGAAAATTAAAACTATTTAAATCATGAAAGTTTTTAGCCTAATTTCCTTATTCTTTTCTTTTACCATTACCTCTCAAAATTTACCAACAGTTTATACCCAAGGAGGCAGTAAATATTATGATTATGCAGCTGAACTAAAAGCAGATATAAAAGAATATGGTCAAGAGATGTCATTTTCTAGGTGTTTAACCGAAGCTTCGGCTGATGTTTCAGCTTCTAGTTTTTTAAAAGGACAAGGCTCTAATTCATATCGTCCATATAACATGTTAGACGCTAATCCTCGCACTGCGTGGGTTGAAGGTAAGTCTGGATATGGTATAGGACAAGAAATTACTTTTGAAGGCTTTATTCCTAACATGATTTTAAATGGCTATCAAAAAGACATAAATAGTTATTATAATAACTCTAGGGTTAAAACTTTTAAAGTTTCATATAATGGAAGATCTCTTTGTTATTTACGGCTGAAAGACCGTATGGGCGAACAACGCTTTGATCTTCCGGTAAATGGTTATAGCGGCTATTTAATCTTTGAAATTATAGATGTTTATCCCGGTAAAAAGTGGAAGGACACTGCAATAAGTCAGTTTAGTAGTCGAGGATGTTGTTTCTCAACTGATACAACCATTGGTTTGGAAACATTAAAAACAATGGAACAGTTAGAGAAATCAGAAAGTATTGATATTATAGACGAGAGCCTTAAGACATTAGACACCGCTAATGTTCTAGACTATTATGAGATTAATCATTCAAGACTTATCGAAATTTCAACAAATGAATACAGCATAAAAGTGACTCCTAATCACCCAATGTATTTCGAGAATTATGGATTTACGTCACTAATCAAAATATTATCAAAAGAAAAGCTTTCTGATTATGAAGATCTGGTTGGCCGTCTAAACGTAAAGATTTGGGACAAGGAAAAAAGGGAACCCATCTTTGTCGCTGTTACCGAATTAAAGGAAATGAGAGGAGATTTTAAAACTTATACTATTACAAAACTTTCTAAAGGAACAAATTATTTTGCTAATGGATTTTTACAGAAAATTTACGTGAATTAAATTTCAAATAATTAATAATAAAATGTTTCACTAATAGAGCTTATAATTTGTGGGATATCTTTAATTTTAAAAGATAAATCTAGTTTATAACCCATTTTTTTTAATTTTTTAATTTTTAGATTTCCATCTTCAACTTCAAAATAACCTGTGTTTTCTCGACAAAAACATAGTCGCCCAAAAATTACACCAATATTAGATAAGGACTCACCAATTAAAGCTATTTCTTTCATATCATTGTTAATATTTAAATAAATCAATTCTTGGTAACCTTGGTCTGTAACTCCCTTAACTGTATCACGTTTATAATTAAACTTCAATACTGACGTAGATTCATTTTCTTCAAAAATTATATATGATTTATCAAATTCATCCTTTTGAATTTTTACATACTTATTTTCAATAATTTCTAAGAAACAAGTGCCGTCTTCAGGACAATCTGAAATATTATAAACAGTAAAATCAGTTTCAGTTTTTTTATAAATAATTGATTTACAGTTTATGAAAAACACACAAATAAGTGATAAATAAAGAATTAAACTTATAGTTTTTAACATATATTTACTCATTATAATTTAATTGTAAATTTATAAAAATCAAAAACAATAATACCATGAGATACAATTATACTAAAAAACTATTGGTATTCTTATTTTTTATGTTTTCATCATTTTCCTTCTCACAAAATCCCAAAACATTTTGGACTAGAACTACAAAAGAAAATTACTCAAAGAAAGATCTCAAATTTAGAAAAACACAACCAACTAAAGCACACTATTATAATTTGGATATTGAGTCATTAAAATATTATTTAGAAGACACTCCCCAAAGAAAAAACAAAACAAATAATTATGTCAAACTTTTAGATTTTCCAACTTCTGATAATTTATTTGAAACATATATTATTTCAGAGGCCTCTGTTTTGGATAGTCTGCTACAAGAAAAACACCCTGAAATTAAGACTTACATAGGTAAAAGTATTAAAAATCCATCCAATACAATTAGATTTAGCATCACTCCCAAGGGTCTTCATACCATATCTTATATTTCTGGTTCAGGAACAGAATTCATTGATCCATATTCAAATGATGCAATTTCATATATAGTTTATTCAAAAAGGGATTTACCCCCTCTTGATTCAGATTGGTCATGTGGGTTTGATAACAATCAAATTAACTTAGAGCAAAGAACTATATCAAATTTTAATGCCAATGATGGTATTATGCGTGAATTTAGACTAGCTTTAGCATGCACTATAGAATACTCGGAATTTCATTGGAACGCTGCAGGCCTATTGTCTACGAGCTCTCAGCTAGAAAAAAAAGCAGCAGTGCTAGCTGCAATGGTAGTGACTATAAATCGAAATAACTTTATTTATGAAAGGGATTTATCACTAACGATGACAATCGTTGCTAATAATGAAAACATTATTTTTATTGATTCTGACAACTTCTCAAACAACAATTCAGGGAGTTTAATTAATGAGAGTCAAACTGTAATTGATGATATTATTGGATGGAATAATTACGACATTGGTCATACCTTTTCCACAGGAGGAGGTGGCTTAGCTGCTCTAAACTCTCCCTGCACAAGCAGCAAAGCTAGAGGAGTTACTGGGTCAAGTAACCCGGTTGGAGATTCCTACGACGTTGATTATGTTGCTCACGAGCTTGGTCATCAATTTGGTGCACCGCACACATTTAATGGTGATGGTGGTGGTTGCGGTTCAAATAGATCAGGTTCTAATGCATACGAGCCTGGAAGTGGCTCAACAATAATGGCTTATGCTGGTTTGTGTTCCCCACAAAATGTTCAATCTAATAGTGATGCTTATTTTCATCAAAAAAGCTTACAAATGATGTGGGATAATATCACAATAGGAAACAGTACTTGTGCTATTCAGATGGCCACTGGAAACACCGCTCCAACAGTAAGTGCAGGTAACAATTATAATATTCCAGCATCTACTCCATACAAGCTCACCGGTAGCTCAGCAGACATAGATGGAACAATGTCGCATACTTTTAATTGGGAACAATACGACTTGGGCCCTGCGGGTCCACCTCTGGAGACCAATTTTGAAGGACCCCTTGTTCGCTCTTTTGAGGCTACAGCCTCACCAATAAGGCATATTCCAAAAATATCTGATATTTTATCAAATGGTGGTGTGTCTTCAGATTGGGAAAAATTAGCTTCTGTAGATCGTGATATAAACTTTAAACTGACTGTCAGAGATAATGATACCAGAGGTGGACAAACAGCTTCAGCACAAATGTTAGCTACAGTTAAATCTGCCGCTGGCCCATTTTTGGTAACTTCTCAAAACATTAATGGACAGTCGTGGATAGTAGGTTCTACTGAAACCATCACTTGGGATGTAGCTGGTACCACGTCTAATGGGATCAATGAAATGAATGTAGATATTTTATTTTCGAAATATGGGGTTAGATATGATACTGTTTTAGCAGCAGGAGTGCCAAATGACGGAAGTCATGATATTACTGTTCCTAATGTATCTTCAAGCAGCTCTAGGGTAATGGTAGTCGCAGCATCTAATATTTTCTTTAATATCAATACTCAAAATATAACTGTAGGCCTGGAGGAAGTATGTGAGACATTTGTCTCTGAAGCATCTTTAAATTTAGAAATACCAGATGGAATAGCAGCCAATAATGCTGGTAATCCACTAGTATTGAGTCTAGATATCACGGATGATGTAACGATATCAGATCTAAATTTTAATATTGACATAGCCCATACTTATATAAACGACTTAGTAATCATATTGAAACATCCAGACGGAACACAATCGGTTGTGTTCGATAGAAATTGTGGAAGTGATGATAATTTAGACATTACATTTGACGATGAATCAACATCTGCAATTGTTTGTGGAAGCCCTACTATAGGTACATACCAATCAGGAAATACACCTTTATCCAATTTTGATGAACTAAGTGCTGCAGGAACTTGGCTTATAGAAATTTATGACTATCACATTGGAGATACTGGTATTTTAAACGATTATTCTATAGAAATTTGTTCAGAATCATCATTGAATACAGGAGACATAGAGCTAGACAACCTTCGGATTTTTCCAAATCCTAATAACGGATCATTCACTATTGGATTTAATACAAGGACAGGAAAAAATGTTTCAGTCCAAGTTTATGATATAAGGGGAAGGATGATTTATAAAAATAATTATACTACTAATATAAGATTTGAGGAAGTTATATCCCTAACTAATACACAATCGGGGATTTATCTACTTCAAATTTCAGATGGACTACAAAAAATAACGAAAAAGATAGTTGTGAATTAAATCCAATAATCTAAACCATAGGCATATCTTCCTTAACAAGTATAGCGATTATAAATAGCTTATATTTGATTGCACACCAAATATTTACCAATGGAGTTTTAGTTTCTTATTTTTTCTATAAAACGAATAGTAACTCTTCGGTTTTTTTGTCTCCCCTCAGTTGTTTCGTTTTCTGAGACTGGCTCTGAAGCACCTTTACCAACTGTTTCAATTCGTTCAGGATTACACCCTTTTTTTACTAAATATTTTTTTACTCGAGCCGCTCTTTCTTGAGATAAATTTAAATTCACCTCTTCACTTCCTACATTATCTGTATGTCCGGTAATTTCCACTCTTAACGGAGTTTTATTTAAAATTCGAGCTAGTCGATCTAGTTCAGCAAATGACAATCGCTGTAAACGATTACTGCCGGTGCCAAAAAATAAATTAGAAATAGGGACCGGTATTTGGTTGTCAATCATCTCTTCAAAAGAAATAATTTTTATATTTTTATCTAAGTTTATAGCTTCCGTTTCTTCTCTAAGATCTAAACTACTAGAAAAAGGAAAGAAGTCGTCTTTATCTATATAATAGCCATAAATTTTACCCATAGGTAAAACAATAAAGTACTCTCCTGTTTCTGGGTTAGTTTGAGATCTTCCAATTTGCGTCTGAGTTTCTAAATCTTCCCAAACAATTTCTGCTGGAATGATTTGATTATTAAGACCTTCTATTTTACCAGAAATAGTTGCGACATAATCGGGGCGAAGGTAATAAGGTATATTAAGAGTGTATAAGTCAAAGTGCTCCTCGCCTTTGACTTTCTTAGCAAAGTATGCATTATTTCCATCAGTTGAAATCTTATAACCCCAATCGTCATCAATTGTGTTTATTTCCTTACCCATGTTTACGGGTTTAGACCAACAATCCCAGCAATCATCATCCTGCCTTGTGCTTTTGTAAACATCATAATTCCCCAATCCACCATGACCATCAGAGCTAAAATAAAGTGTTTTCATGTCAGGGTGTAAAAATGGACTACGTTCTGAGTAGGGCGTATTTATTACCTCCCCCATATTTACTGGAGTTCCCCACTCACCAGAATTGTTTTTTTGAACAGCAAATAAATCTGAAGCATATTTATTTGCTGTAGCATGATATTCTTTATAATTACTGTGATTGTACCCAATTTCTCTTGTTGAAGTAAAAATTATAGTTGTATTATCGCTACTAATCATGGCATCTGCGTTCCAAGAGCCCGTATTTATTGAAATTGGAAGGTCTTTGATTTCAGACCATCCGTTTATAGTTCTTTGAATGGTACCTAACTTACCATCCTGAAAAGAGATTGCTGTATTCCCGTCAGAACTTATAGCCATAAAAGCATCATTTTTTTCTGATGAAGATAATGTTTGTTGAAGTGAGGCACTACTCCATGAATTATCATACGCGTATGAAGTAAAGACATCTTCCATACCTATGTTATCGTAACGATTATTACCACAAAAAAAGAGTATTTGATTATTCGCAGAGATCACTGGTTGGTACTCGTCTCCAGATGTATTAATTGCAGTTAAATTAACTGCTCGAATACTACGATCATATTCAGATGACAAAATAATTTCTAAATTTTTTACTTTTTTTGAACCCTTAAAATAAGGTTTAAGTTTTTTTAAAGCTTTTAAAGCAGACTTCCATCTTTTGCTTTCAATGTCATTTGCTAATACTTTTTGAAGAGCAACATAAGCCAGTTCTTTTGGAGCTGCTTTTTTTATGTACTCTATGTATTTAAACTTGTTATTTCTTGTGATTTCAACATCACCAAACTTAGTAGGCTTAAAGTTGAATTTAACAACCTCAATAAAATCATCATTAGTTGAGATTCTTCCATAATAATCGTTAGTGTAAAGGCCGTTTTTTACACGTACATGATAATCTGTAGGGTCTTTGCAATTATATCCACAGTTATAGTTTGAATAATGTTTTACGTAAACAATGTATTCCCCTTCTGGAACACTCCCTTCAGACCAATTTATATTTTCAACGGGCTCAATTGAATGCTGCGCCCTCGCATTCATATCAATATCTAACTCCCCACCTGATGGCGATATCTTTTGTGAAAAATAAATCTCATTTCCAAGTGGATCTATACAATGTAAGTCAAGGTCATTAAAATTATCCCATGATAATGAAATTTGAATAGCGCCTGATTTTGCACCTTCTCGCTGTAGGCGTTTACCCATTTCATCACTCGCAACAGCGCCTTTGCGTTCTGTAAGTTGTAACGATTGGGTTAGATAAAGATCAAATGCAAGTTTTGCTAGGGATAGGTCAGTATCATAGTCCTCAATTTTCTGGTAGTCGTAAGGGAATTGTTCAGCAAACCTCTCTAGTGTTGATAATTCTCCATCTTTAGATATCCATCCATAATAGGTAGTTATATTATCCAAAGTGTGAAAACTAGAATCTTCCTGAATAGTGTATTCAAGAGCTCTTGGAATTTCTTTGCCAACTGCTATGTTATAAATAGAGTCGTTAGCTACATTTCGCCATGGGCTTTGGCTATAAGTATTTCTAAAATTAACATAGCTACTCCAGTTTCCAATAGTAGTATTCTCTAAAAACTGGCATTCTTCAAAACGTTTAAAAGCTCTTTCTGCTTGTTTGCTATCAACGTATTTATTATAAAATTTTAAATAAGCTGCAGCGGTATTTTGATTTTGAGCTTTTAAAAAGGCTAGTTCGTGAATTCGACTTTGTGCCAATGGGGCCTGATCTGCATTATTATAACGAGCCAGGAAGTTTTCGTAGGCAGCTATAGTATCATCGGTTAGTGAGTTTTCATAAGCACGCATATTTCTTAGACTAACAGCCTCAGTTATAAACACAGTACCGGGATAGGTTTCAATATAACTAATATATGCTGCTTCTGTATCAGTTAATTTTGTGTTAGAAAATGCTTTTTTGTTGCGTTGTGTAATAGTTTTGATACGTAAATCATAACTCATTCGACTAAAATTATTTAAAAAGTAGTTATACTCGTCTACAGTGTCTTTTTCACTTACATCAACAAAAGCATTATTACAAATAATTTCTAAATACTCCCTTAGTATGTTTAGGTTTAAGTCATCTTTAGCAAGTTTTTTAGGATCCATAAATTTAGCGTCTTCGTAACAATTAAAAGCCATCAAAATATCTTGGTATGCAATTATGGTACTAAAGTCTTTGTATTCACGTTGATTCTTCAAAAAAGCTAAAGCATAATAAGCATTCATTAAATCTATAGGCTTATCTGACTTTTTTTCTAAAACTTTTGGAAGAGTTCTGGAAGTTCGCTGGTACTGTTTTTTTTCAATCCATTTAATATATTTGTTTTGAGCACCTAATTGACTCACTGTAATAAATAACAAAAACATTAAAAGTTTACTGAAACGATTAGAAGTTAATTCTATATTCTTTATCATTATTAATTATTTGAAAGTAAAGTTAAAAAAAATTATCCTCAAAAATAAATTATTATTCTTGGGGATAAATTGTACAAAACGTAGTCCAATTATCGAACTTTTTCTTTCAAGACATTGATAGGCTTAGAGAGTTTACAGAAACATATAAAAAGGTGTCTAATTTTCTATGTAAATAAAGACCGGTAATTGCATAAACTTTTGCTAATTTATATTATTGAACAAATATTTAATTTTTAAGAATGATGAAGTTTAATCTTCACATATTCTTAAGTTATTTAAATAGATATTGTTTGTGGAAAATAGAGTTGCCACTAAGCATATATTTGTATTGCTTAAATTATTTGGGATATCTACTGAATATTGTCCTAATGTAGTTAAACCAGCAGAATTTATCGTCAATATATCTACACTTACATTATTAATTTTCACTGAAAGTCTATCTAATAAATTAAATGTACCATCACCCATGGCATCAAAATAAAATGTTGAATTGTTAGGTAAGTTTGAAAAATCATTACAAATATCAAATTCTACATACTCACCAGGGCTTGTACTATTTTGCCAAGCATATAAGCAATCAGGACATGTTGTACTTCCAGAAAACTCCCATCCGTTTGAGATCCATCCATCAAGTTGATTATTTTCAAATGACTTATTGTAACAAACATTTATGTAGTCTTCATAAGTAATAGTGTCCTCATAAATACCATTTGTAACAAACAAACTAGTATCAAAATTTCCAATAGAGTTATACGTTACATCTAAAGAATTCTCATTTGATGTATTGGGAATTCCCCCCTCAAAAGTCCATTCTATAAAATCAGGGTTTCCTGTTGAAGTGCTTAAAAAACTTACCTGCTGACCAATAAATATTGAAGTTTCTGATGAATTAAATAAAGCAGTTGCATCACATGTATTTCCAATACCGTCTCCATCTGAATCTTCTTGACTAGGGTTTACAAATAATGGACAATTATCTTCACCATCTATAACCCCGTCATTATCTAAATCAGAACATGCATTACCAATTCCATCATTATTATCATCCTCTTGATTTGAATTACTTGTCAACGGACAGTTATCTTCACTATCAATTAGTCCATCATCATCTAAGTCTGAGCAAGCATCACCAATACCGTCATTATTTTCGTCCTCTTGGTTTGAATTACTTGTCAGTGGACAGTTATCTAATAAATCTAAGATACCATCTAGGTCTGTGTCATCTGAGCAAACATCCCCTATTCCATCATTGTTAGAATCTAATTGATCTGAATTTTCAACCAATGGGCAATTATCATCGGAATCATAAATACCATCGTTGTCTGTATCAATATTATTTTCATTTGATTCTGAAGTGCATGACAAAAATAATATTAGAATAGTAAATAACACTTTTTTCATAATAAGTTAGTTTACTCAAATATAAGAAATGAAAGTATAACTTAAGTGGTTTAGAAATATCTTCTTTCTTTAGGTCAGTTATTTCTAATCTTCTTAATTAGGTAAGTCCTTTAGAACTTTTAAGTAAAAATAGTTCAACAAAACACCCTTCCAATATTCTAAGGGCCGATATACATTCGCAAGCAGTATGCTCTGTTTATTCTAATCTTTTTGATGATACAACCGTTATATTAAATTTCCACTTAATTGATGATGATTACTTTCAGCAATATGGAGTATATCCCGATTATGAGTTGGTATTAGATTTTATCAATTGGAATAGGAATAGTACAGATGCAACTTCTGGAATATTTGAATTTGTTATCGACTCTAATGTATTTGACCCTTTTATTCAAAATACTGTTTCATACTATGGGTCAGGCCAAATTAATAACTTTAATCAAAATAATCCGTCTCTTGAATTTAGTTTTGAATATGTTTTCGAGGGAGCAACCTACATAACGCATTTTGAGGGATGTGAGGCCAGTTGCGACTGTTAAATGATACGCCAACCCTTAATTGTTATTGATTTAAAGTTTTTTCTAATAATCACTAAATCATAGGCATATCTTCTTCTTTTAACTCAGCTATTTCTAAACCTTTTAAATAGGTTAAACTAATATTTCTTATTTTAGAGTTGTGAAAAAACTACTCTTACTATCCGCTTTATTAATTATTTCAATATTTGGATATACTCAAACAGCAATTACAAATGCTAATATTCAAACAGCAGTAGATCTTTGGGATTCAGACCTATCTGCAGCCACAACTACCTATGGTAATATCTCCGATTGGGATGTAAGTCAGGTAACTGATATGTCACAATTATTTTATCATAACCCTGATTTCAATTATGATATTAGAAATTGGGATGTGAGCAATGTGACTGATATGAGACAGATGTTTTATGAGGCATCATCTTTCAATCAACCTATTGGAAATTGGGACGTGAGTAGTGTGACAGATATGAGTTATATGTTCTATTATGCAACTTCTTTAAATCAAGATATTTCAAATTGGGATGTGGGTAATGTTACTGATATGGTTAATATGTTTGGTAATGCAGAATCTTTTAATCAACCAATTGGGAACTGGGATGTTAGTAGTGTTACTGCTATGGGCGGTATGTTTTATTATACATCAGCTTTTAATCAACCTATTGGAGATTGGAATGTGAGTAGTGTGACATATATGGGCGGTATGTTTTATGCAGCTGAATCTTTTAACCAACCTATTGGGAATTGGGACGTGAGTAGTGTGACAGATATGGGTTATATGTTTAGTTATGCAACTTCTTTAAATCAAGATATTTCAAATTGGGATGTGGGTAATGTTACTGATATGGTTAATATGTTTAATACTGCATCATCTTTTAACCAACCAATTGGAGATTGGAATGTGAGTGGTGTAGCTAATATGTATGCTATGTTTTATTATACACCATCTTTCAATCAACCTATTGGGAATTGGGATGTTAGTGGTGTGACTGATATGAGTTGGATGTTTCATAATGCTGGTAATTTCGTTCAAGATATTTCAAATTGGTGTGTTTCAAATATTACTTCAGAACCAACAGGATTTAGTAATGGTACTCAAAATTTTCCTGAGAGTTATAAACCTGTTTGGGGTACTTGCCCACCTCTTGGAATTGATGACCAAAATTTAACAAATATTTCTATCTACCCAAATCCAACTGACAATACGTTATTTATAATAGGAAATAAAACTCCAATAGCGGTCTCTATTT
>Ga0257110_1000248_pt1 | contig 27968 bp, 26 predicted proteins | sample LP_taG_7_FD_190184 | JGI IMG/M metagenome (GOLD analysis project Ga0257110, IMG submission 190184) | Marine microbial communities from Northeast Subartic Pacific Ocean, Canada - LP_J_2015_P26_10m | ecosystem: Environmental > Aquatic > Marine > Oceanic | place: Canada: Northeast Subartic Pacific...
ACCGTTTTATTAACCTTTTAGTTTTGGTGTATTTACAAAGATACTGCCTGTTTTCAAGCTACATCAGGACCTCTTTTAATGAGCCAAGAAGATAAGTATCAGAAACTCTTAAAGCGTTTTCAACAACCAGAAACGACGCCAGAAGAAGTAGAATCTTTAAATGTAGACCCTAGCGGATCTCAATTAATCCCCGCAGACTACGATCAAAACAACATATCCTCAGCTAAAACAGGAGACTTTGATGAAGTAACTGCTAAAGCAGAAGCTGGACAAGTTTATGATCCTGAAACAGATTCTTATGTTACTCCCTGTGAATGTACCGGTGATGCTGGAGAGAAACCTTCAGATGACCCTTCAGCTGCAACAATAAAAGATTTAGCTACAGCTGCAAAAAACGCAACAAAAGAAGCAGACGCTTATCAATCTGCTCTAGCTGAAGCAACTGCCGCAGCGGGAGCTGGTAGATCATCATTATGGGGTGCTGAGGACGCACTTGCAGGTGCTGCCATCGCATTAAACGATGGAATATCTCAGTGGAACCAAGCTAAAACAATAGAGTGTGAAATAAAAGAATTAGAGAAACAAATAAAATCGTTAGAAAGAGAAAGAGATCAGTTAACCAAAGATGCAGCAGATATAGCAGCAACAGCAGCTAAACTAATGGCAGCATTAAATATTCCTCCCTCTGAAAATGGTATGAAAAGAGCAAACGACTGTGTTCAAACAGGTTTCGCTGGAGGACGTGTCATTAGCTCTGCTTCTCATTGTAAAGGATTTAAAACTGCTACTAACCTACAATGGCAACAGTTTTATCAACTTCAGACACTTTATAGCCAATTCTTAACTATAAAACAAAAAATTCAAGAAATAACACTTGAAATAAATATGTTGCAAAAAGATATAGCTCTTAAAAATTTACAAAAAAAGACATTTTATACCAGAGAGAGAGGCATAAAAAATCTTAGAAACAGTTACGACAAAGCTCAACAAAATCTTAATGCTCTAGTGCAGACATTAAATTCACAAGTGAACATTTTAGCTTCAATAGCTGAGAGTGCTAGAGAAGCATATAATAACGGATCTCGTCTTGATTTGCCTACAGAATCATACCCTTATATTACATATGAATTAAAAAGCGAAGAGATAGACTGTGATGATGGTACGACTATAACTTGCCCCGAAAGTTGGAAACCAAAATCAACAGCATCATCACCCTCAAGATCTGGAAATATAGGTGCTTCAGGGATCGATCTTACCATAACTTCAGAAGCTACTATACCATCAATACTTCCAGTCCAGGATAGTTGCTAGATACTTCTTTTAAGGTCTCTAAGAAAAACCTTAGCTTCTCCATAATAACCAGCAGGATATGCACGAGAATTAGAAATTAATATTTTCTCCATAGCAGCCACACTATCATTAAAATCCTGTATGTGTTTCCATTCTCTTTCTCCTGTAAAGCTCAGTATCTTTTCTATTTTACCTTTATACTTACTAAACTTTTTATCTCTAAACACAACAGGCCAGTATACCGTATTTCCTGCATAAACCTCATCAGGATCGAAAGGCTTTCTAACATACTTAGTTCTAGGTTTCGGAGGATTGTATTTTTTCCACAGTTCTCTTTTCTTCCAATACGTTTCTGCTTTGTGATAGTCATTATCTATCTTTGCTCTTTCTATAGAAGGATCGTATCTATTACTAGTCACAGCAGGACCGTTAGAATAATGATGTAGCTGAGAACTCCACATAGCAGGATTACCGTATGGCATGTTTCCCCAAACCATAGCAGTAGGAGTTCCGATAGGACCCTGAGAGAATCCTTGAGAAGAAAAGCAAAAAACCAAAACAACAAAAAGTATTTTTTTCATTTCATAACCATAAAATTTATATCTTTTTCAAAGCTCAGACCCTGATAAAAATCAACAAGGTCGTCGTTACAACTTAATACTATCTTATAACAATTTTTCTCTTTGGCAACCTTTACACAATGTTCCACCATCTTCTTACCTAATCCTCTTCCTCTATATTGCTTATGGACTGCCACATCCTCAATATATACTTTTGGTTGCTTATATCTAAGTTTATGTTCATATAATATTGCCGCCGTAGCCACAATTTTCCCATCTATTAAATAGACGTATACCTCATAAAGATTACTTTGTAGACTAAGAAGCTTATCTCCAAACTCCTGAGGAGAACTTTTCTCTCCAATATTCATCAAATCTTCCACGCACTCGAAATAATCTTCTATATTATGACTAGGTTTAATTGTTTCTATCATTCTACTGTTACACTTTTTGCTAAATTTCTAGGTCTATCCACGTTTTTTCTACGAAAAACAGCGCTATAGTATGCAAATAGTTGCAATGGTATAACACTGAGTATAGGACTTAAGTAAGAATTTGATACATTTATTTTTATACTATCTTCACAATCAGAACATATACTATTCCAGCAATCTATTGTAATTACGTAGGCATCTCTTGCTCGTACTTCTTTTATATTATTCAACATTTTTAACTCTTGCTCATGATTCCCATTACTATTTACAGCTATTACTGTTGTATCTTTATCCACTAATGCTATTGGTCCATGTTTTAATTCTGCCGCAGCAAACCCTTCTGCAAAATTATAACACAATTCTTTCATCTTCAAAGCACCTTCTAATGCCACAGGATAGTTACATTGTCTACCCATAAACATAAACTTATTTTTACTTTTCAAATCTTCAGCAATTATTTTTGTTTTAGCATCACACAAATCTAAAACACTAGCAACAGAAGTTGATATATTTTTAATCTCAGAGACTATTTCAATACGTTTTTTTATGTCTAGACCCCCAAATTCTGTATTTTGCTCTATCCACAGACTTATTAGTAGTAAACATATTACTTGTGAAGTAAAAGCTTTAGTGCTTGCTACTCCTATCTCCATCCCTGCTCTTAGATAAACTCCACAATCCGTCATTCTACTTAAACTAGAATTAACAACATTACACACTCCTACAATAAAAGCCCCTCTTGCTTTTGCTAACTTTAAAGCTGCTATAGTATCTGCAGTTTCTCCTGATTGAGAGATTCCTATTACAATGTCTCCTTTTTTTAGAAACGCCTGCCTATATCTAAATTCACTAGCATATTCTACACTTACCTTAATCCCACAAAACTCTTCTATATAATATTTAGCTATCAATCCAGCATGCCAACTAGTACCACATGCAATTATAGTAATATGATCAGTATTCTTAAACTTCTCCTCATATCCCAACAATCCCCCTAGCTTTATATTATATCCATCTATTCTTCCACTAATCGCATCATCCAAACATTTAGGCTGTTCAAATATCTCTTTCTGCATAAAGTGATCAAAATCTCCCTTTTCTATATCAAACAACTGCTTATGAAGCTTTTGAATATTACAAACAGATAATTTCTGAGTATTCATATCAAATATATCTATATCTTTATCTATTTTTATAACAGTATTATCTTCAGGATATATAACATTATTAACATGCTTACTAAAAGCAGAAGGATCAGAAGCTACAAAGAATTGAGTAGCATGTCTACCTATAGCTAAAGGGCTACCTTTTCTACCACATATAAGACTATCGTCTTTATTATTAAGTAGTATAAAAGCATAAGCCCCCACAACTCTCTCTAAAGCTAACTTAGTAGCCTCGTATAAATTATTAACTTCTTTTATATAATAATCATATATTAAATATAGCAAAACTTCCGTATCTGTATCACTATTGAACTTATAGCCCTTATTTATCAGTTCTTCCTTTAAACTTAGATAATTCTCTATAATCCCATTATGAACTATACTTAAGCTACCATCTAGAGTAACATGAGGATGAGCATTTCTTTTACATGGTTTTCCATGAGTCGCCCATCTAGTATGTCCTATACAAATATTAGACTCTTCCTTTAGATTAATCTTCTCTTCCAGATCCCGTATACAACCTGGCTGTTTAGAGGTAATAATACCTCCATTACTTTTATACGATATTCCAGCACTATCATATCCTCTATACTCTAGTCTTTCCAATCCATGGAGAACTAGGTTGATAGCGTTTCTGGGTCCTTTATATCCGACGATTCCACACATATTTCTATATTCTGCTTTTTTCTTCCTCGTCGCTTCTTAATATTTAACTTACGCCTTTGAGCCCTTACCATATCTCCAGTAACACTTTCTCCTGTGATTTTAGTAAGTTTAGCTGCTATGTCACTATCCTTAAGCAGTTTTTCATTATCTGCTATGAACTGTAGTTCGTTCATATTCCATTTCTTATATTTTCCCATAATTTGACTATCCGTGTATATGTATTATAATGAAGTATTACACCGTTTTGAAAGGTCCTAGATATGATTACACCAGTTAATTCAGAATTAAAAGTTGTTGCCTCAGAAGAAATTGAAAAAACCGTAGCATCCGATCTAAACAGCGAACAAACAGCACCACTAGAAGAAATAATAGAAAACAATGCCAAAGACGAAGAAGAAACTTCCACATAATATAGACGAGAAAGAGTTTGTAGAAATACTACATAGGATAGTAAAAAAGCTTGGCTATAAATTTATTTTTGGTTATCATTCTTTTGAAGATATGTACCAACAAGCAGCCATCTTTGCTATAGAAGGTCTAGAGAAGTATGATAGCTCTAAGCCCTTAGAAAACTTCCTATGGACACATTTAAGAAATAGACTTTTCAATTTTAAACGTGATAACTTCAAAAGGCCGGATAAGCCATGCTTAAATTGTCCTTTGTATGATAAAGACTATGCAGTGTCAGATAATCAATGCTCTAAATATAGTCAGGTATTAGACTGCTCTTTGTATAAAAAATGGTACATTAGAAACTCTTCAAAACAAAACATAATGAGACCTACAAGTTTAGAAAACGATAAGGTGGTTGCTAGTGGAGAGAATAGTATTTTTGGAGACATATCGAATTCTGAACTCTTAAATAAAATAGAAAAAAAGTTAAGAGGAGAATATCGGGAAATTTATTTAAAGATTAAACATGGTACAAAAGTCAATCGGGCAGATATTAACAAATTACAAAAATTTATAAAAGAGAATATTTCAGAATGTCAAAAAAGCGCGGACAATTATCTTTAGAAGAAGAAAAGTTTATACAAGAGAATGTAGGTTCTCTGAATGTAGAAGCTATAGCAGAGCGTTTAAATAGAAATACTGGACCTATAGAGAAATACATCAAAGAGAATCAAATCTTCGGATCTAGTGATGAAAGAAAAGATCATGAGATATTAAAGAATAAATTACATACTAAAAGTTTCTGGACAGAGATAGTTAGACAGTTCGATGAGGAGAGCGGGGAGTTGGAATATTTTGAGAATACGTGGATAAATCTTATTAAACAATTTAGAGAGGACGTATTGGCCGCTGAGGAGCTTCAGATCAAGCAGTTTATAACAATAGACATATTGATCAATAGAAGTATGAAAGAGCGTAAGAGACACATTACGGACACTGAGAAGCTACAGAATGCAGTAGACAAAGAATATACCAAGATGGAAGAGGATAGAGACATACAAAAGCTTACAAATTTAGAAACTCAACTTAGCTTTGCTCGCAACAGTATAACAAGTTATACAAATGAATATACGAAACTATTAAATGAGCAACAAAAGATTAGTAAAGATCTAAAAGCCACAAGAGAACAAAGAATCAAAAGGATAGAAGACGGTAAAAGCAGCTGGATTGGATTGATTAGAATGCTGGAGGATGAACAGGTAAGAGAAAAAGAAGGAAGAGAAATGGAAATCCTAAAATTAGCTACAGCAAAGTCAAAAGATAAATTGCAAGAACTTCATACATATAATGATGGAAAAGTGGACCATCCTTTATTAACTCCGGAATCAGTAGAAAATGAAGAGTAAAACAGCATTAGTCTCTGGAATCACAGGACAAGATGGTAGCTATTTAGCAGAATTATTATTAGAGAAAGAATATCAAGTTATAGGCTTGCATAGAAGAAGCAGTACTAATAATTTCGAGCGTATTATGGGTATCATGGGACATCCTAGATTTCATTTACATGAATTTGATTTGTGTGACAGTAGCAGCGTCTATAATTCCATAGATCATTATAAGCCTGATGAATTTTATAATTTAGCTGCTCAGAGTCATGTGGCTACTAGTTTCAATCAGCCTTCATTTACATTCAGTGTCAACACTCAAGGAGTGGTGAATATTCTTGAAGCCATAAAAAATTATTCACCAAATACGAAACTTTATCAAGCAGGTACTAGTGAGATGTTCGGCAGAAATTATACTAAAGATAAAAATGGTGTAAAATATCAAGATGAAGCTACTCAATTTTTGCCACAAAGTCCTTATGGGGTATCAAAACTTGCGAGTCACAGAATGTTACAAATATATAGAGAAGCATACGGGATTTTTGCGTCGAACGGCATTTTGTTTAACCACGAAAGCCCAAGGAGAGGATCGTATTTCGTTACTCAAAAAATTGTTTTGTGGATTAAAGACTTTTTTCAATGGTGTCGTAAAAACAATATTACGCCTGTGGAAGTAAGAAGTGATGACGAGAATCTTGTATTTAAAGATTTGTCCTATCCAAAATTAAGACTAGGAAATTTAAAAGCAAAAAGAGATTGGGGTCATGCTAAAGATTATGTGAAAGCTATGTATTTGATGCTACAGCAAAAGGAACCTGATGATTATCTTATTTCTTCAGACACTACAAATAGCATAGAAGATTTTTTATCTATAGCTTTTAATCATGTCGGTATTAAAGATTATTCTGATTATATTTATATAGATCCAAAATTTTACAGACCTGCTGAGGTAGACTATTTATGTGGCAAGTCTACTAAAGCTAGAGAAGAATTAGGCTGGAAGCCTTTAATGTCATTAAATGATCTCGTTGTGGATATGTTAAATGAATAGAAATTTCGAAGACCCAAGCTATAAAAAATGGAGAAAAGAAGTATTTAAGAGAGACAAATTTAAATGTCAATGGCCCAATTGTAATTTAAAAGGTAAATTGAATGCACACCATATACAAACCTGGGCACACAATCCTGGTTTGAGATTCTTACCAGGAAATGGTATAACTTTGTGTAGAAAACATCATGATCTTATTCATGGCAACGAAGATAGTTATGTTTCTTTATTTTTAAAAATTTTATATAATAATAATGGTAGACTACAGTGATTTTAATATTATAATTGACACAAGAGAGCAGCAGGCATGGGAGTTTCCCAAACACACCACTGCTAATAAAAAATTAGACACTGGAGATTATTCTCTAGGTGGGCTAGAAGATATTCTTTGTATAGAAAGAAAAAAGAGCGTAAGTGAAATAGCTTCTAACATAACGGAGAAAAGATTTGAAGATGTGTTAGAAAGAATGACAGCATATAAATATACTTATATGATTTTTGAATTTAGTCTTACGGATGTATTGATGTATCCTCAAGGATCTGAGATACCGAGACACAAATGGAAATACATCAGGATATCTCCTAATTTTATTCTTAAAAAGTTATCAGAATATATGGTAAATTATAACATAAAAATTATATTTGGAGATAGTTCTAAGAATGCAGAAAAAATTGCTATGGCCTTAATGAGAAGGGTATATGAAATTGAACGAGAAGAATAATTTAAAATTATATGAAGATGCTTGGTTGGGTTTAGGAGACCTGTCAGAACTGAATCTTGATAAGAATGTCATGATTAACAGATCTAAATTTGATATCGAAAATCCTGATATGCATCTCATGAAAGTATTTAGAGATACAAAATATTTAGCTTCTGTGTGCAAGATATTGTTCGACATAGAATTACATCCTATACAAGTAGCCATTTTACAAGAGTTCTGGATCAGACCATTCCCTATGTTTATAGCTAGTCGTGGTTTTGGTAAATCTTTCTTGATGAGTTTGTATTGTATTTTAAAGTGTGTATTTACGCCAGGAACCAAGATAGTTGTAGTAGGTGCTGCTTTTAGACAGAGTAAGATTATATTTGAATATATGGAAACTATTTGGAAAAATAGTCCTATATTAAGAAGTATATTTAGCGGTAATGAGGATGGTCCTAGAAGAGATGTAGATAGATGCACAATGAGACTAGGAGATAGTTGGGCAGTAGCTATTCCTATGGGTGATGGTAGTAAGATTAGAGGTTTAAGAGCACATATTATTATTGCTGATGAATTTGCTTCTATATCTCCAGACATATACGAGACAGTTGTTGCTGGTTTTGCTGCTGTTAGTGCTAGTCCTATTCAGAACGTAAAAGAACAAGCTAAGATAGAAGCTATGAAAGAAATGGGAGTTTGGACCGAAGAAATGTCTTCTTTAGAAACAAAAATGGGGAATCAAGCTATTATTAGTGGAACTGCTGATTATAGTTTTAAACATTTTGCTAAGTATTGGAGAAGATATAAAACTATAGTAGAAAGCCAAGGAGATCCTTTTAAGCTAAGAGAAGTCTTTAATGATGAAGTACCAGAAAATTTTAATTGGAGAGATTATAGCGTTATCAGAGTCCCTTATGAATTAATACCAAAAGGTTTTATGGACGATAAGCAGATAGCTAGAGCAAAAGCAACAATACATACTGGTATATACAACATGGAGTATGCCGCGTGTTTTACAGAGGATAGTGAAGGGTTTTTCAAAAGAAGTCTAATAGAGAGTTGTGTAACATCAGATAAAAATCCGATTAAGATAAGAGACGAGGAGATATTGTTTGATGCTATGATTCAAGGAGATAATGATAAAAAGTATGTTTATGGGATAGATCCAGCATCTGAGCAAGATAATTTTAGTATCATTATTATAGAATTGAACGAAACCCATAACAGAGTAATATATTCATGGACCACTAATAGAGGTAATTTTAAAGACAGACAAAAAACAGGATTAGTTAATGATCAAGATTTTTATAGTTTTTGTGCAAGAAAAATTAGAAATTTAATGGAGTTGTTTCCTCCAGCCAGAATAGGTATGGATGCTCAAGGAGGAGGTATTGCTATCGAAGAGGCTTTACATAATCCTAATAATTTAGATCCTGGAGAAATTTTAATTTGGCCTACAATTGATGAGAAAAAGTCTAAAGAATCAGATAATCAGCCAGGGTTACATATCGTAGAGATGGTTCAATTTGCTAGGGCAGATTGGACAGCAGAGGCTAATCATGGATTAAGGAAAGATATGGAAGATAAAATGCTACTTTTTCCAAGATTTGATGGCGTCTCTCTAGGGTTAGCATTAAATAAAGAAAATAGAGACATACTAGACGCAGATCTAAATCCTATTTATGATAGTCTAAGCGAATGTATCTTAGAAATAGAAGAACTAAAAGACGAATTGACTACTATTGTTATGACGAAAACTAGTACAGGACCCAATGCTAGAGATAGATGGGATACTCCGGAAGTTAAACTTCCAAACGGTAAAAAGGGCAGAATTCGTAAAGATAGATACAGTTCTTTAGTTATAGCTAATATGTTGGCTCGTCAAATAAAAAATAAGATTAAGCCAATCAGCTATGAGGTTGTTGGAGGAAATCGAAAGGATGTGGAAATGCATAAAGGAAATATGTATAAAGGTCCAGCTTGGTTTACTAACGAGGCCAATGATGACATATATACTGGAATATATAGAGAATAGGTGTATTTAAAAATTAAGTTTAATAACATTCCAATTACAATAGTAATGCAATACAAATGAATAAATATCCCAAAAGTGAGTCTGATAATAATGAAGAGTTTTTAGGTCAAGAAGCTTATGTCTCGTGGGGAGATGATTTAGCAAGTAAAAAGGAAGCTCTAAAACTATCTTCCGAATCCTTAGAAGAATTTACGGGAATTCAAAAGGCGACAGGTGGTCGTAGACACAGTTTGGATTATTCAAACTTAGACACTAATACAAGTAGTCGTCCAGGTCTTACTAAATCCGATTATTACTATTTTAGACCAGATGAAGAACCTCCTCGTAATTTAAAGAATATTCTGAAAAAAGCAGAGGATATTTACAATAAAGTAGGTTTAGTCAAAAACGTTATAGATTTAATGGGGGACTTTTCTAGCCAAGGAATAAGATTAGTGCATCCTACAAGACGTATAGAGAAGTTTTATCAAACGTGGTTTAAGAAAATCAATGGTAAAGAGAGAAGTGAAAGATTCTTAAATAATCTTTATAAAACTGGCAATGTTATTATTCATAAACAAAGTGCTAGACTAAATAGGAAATCTAGTCAACAAATGTTTAAAGCATCCGCAACATCGGATATTAAAATATCAGATTTAGAAGATAAAAGCATAGAGTCAAAAGAGATACCTTGGAAATATACTTTCATTGACCCTTATTATGTAGATGTTTATGGTGGGGCGATATCTTCTTTTTCTAATGCTAAAAGGTATCAATTAAGCTTACCAGCTAAATTGAGGAAAACTATTAACAATCCAAAAAATCCAGAAGAACAAGACCTGGTTAATAAATTACCCCCAGCGATAGTAGAAGCAGCAAAACACAGAAAAGCATATCCTTTAGACCCAGATAAAACTTTTGTTTATCACTATAAAAAAGACGATTGGCAAAGCTGGGCTTTTCCTATGATTTATTCAATCATGGATGATATTACTATTATTGAAAAACTAAAATTAGCAGATATGGCTGCCCTTGATGGTGCTATTTCTAATATCAGAATATTTAAATTAGGTAATTTGGAGCATAAGATTGCTCCTACTAAAGCAGCTACTTCTAAACTAGCTCAAATTTTAGGAAATAATGTTGGTGGTGGAACAATGGATTTGGTTTGGGGACCAGATATCGAATTGATAGAAAGTAAAACAAATGTTCATCAATTTTTAGGAGAAGGTAAATACACCCCTCATTTAAATAGTATTTATGCTGGACTAGGCATTCCTCCTACTCTTACAGGAACTTTTGGAGCAGCAGGAACTACAAATAATTTCATTAGCTTAAAGACATTAACGCAAAGACTACAATATGGTAGAGATATGTTGGCTAGATTTTGGGAACAAGAAATTATAGCTTTACAAAAAGCCATGGGTTTTAGAGCTCCAGCTTTTATTGAGTTTGACAGGATGGATCTTTCAAATGAAGAAGCAGAAAAGTCATTACTTATACAGCTAGCAGACAGAAATCTTATCTCGGATGAACTCATTCAAACTAAATTTGATATTAATCCGAATATTGAAAAAGCAAGAATCACAAAAGAAAGCAGAAGAAGGAAAACCGGGAAAATGTCATCAAAAGCCAGCCCTTATCACGACGCTAATTTAGAAGGCGGACTTAAAAAGATAGCCTTGCAATCTGGCACAGTAACTCCAGGTGAAGTAGGATTAGAACTAGAATCTAAAGGAAAAAATCAAAAAACCAAGTTTGAAATGCAACAAGATTTGAAAGGCAAAAGCAACCCACCAACGAAGTTGGGTAAAGATGAGGATCAATCTTTGCCAGATAGACCTGGAAAAGGAAGACCTAAAAACTCAAGAGATATAGAAAAAAGAAAAACAAAGGAATTTGCACCACAAACCGGAGCAAAAATTATGTTATGGGCTTGTGGAGCTCAGGATAAAATAGATGAAATAATAAATCCAGTCATATTGGAATACTTTAATAAGAAGAACTTACGATCATTATCTAGTGAAGAATATAAACATTTAGAGAACTTAAAAACTCAAATATTATTTGAACTACAGCCTTTCGGTGTAATTAATTCGGAGAGTGTAGTATCTTTTATGAACACAACCAAAGGTAGCAAGTTAATTAACAACTATAATAATTGGCTTATTGGCTTAAAAAATGATTCCGCAAAACCGTTGACAGTTGAAGAGCAAAGAAACGCAAAAGCTATTTACTATACAAACCAGCATGTGAGATAATAATATGAATATTTTCCAACAAGAATATGATGATGGATTAGATAAACTATTAGATAGTTCTAAATCACATATTACTTTTTCGTCTTTGGCATTCCCAGCAATTGAGCCAGAGGTCATCAGAAATAATTTTACTTCTTCTGCATCATATAATGATGATGATTTGTATTATGTGCAGTCTATTTTAGTAACGTCTAATTGGAATAAAAATGATGACGTTTTTAATGCTGCTGAGGTATGGGCGGCTAGAAAGACCCCAGAAGATAAGCCTACCAACTTAGAACATGATGAAAAAACGATAGTAGGTCATATTATTTCAAATTGGGCTGTAGACGAAAATGGGAAAGTTTTAGACGAGACTATGGCTGCAGAAGATCTTCCAGAAAAATTCCATATCATTACTGGTTCTGTAATTTACAAAGCTTATACTGACCCAGAATTAAAAATGAGATCTCAAAGCTTGATTAATGACATAGAATCTGGACAGAAATATGTTAGTATGGAATGCTATTTTAAAGGTTTTGACTATGGATTATTAGACACTCAAGGCAAATTAAAAGTAGTAGCACGTAATGCAGACACTGCATTTTTAACAAGACATTTAAGAGCTTATGGTGGAACTGGTACACATGAAAATTATCAGATAGGTAGAGTCTTAAGAGATATCACTTTTAGTGGTAAAGGTTTTGTAGATAAACCAGCTAATCCTGAAAGTATTATATTCAATAAAGAAGACTTAACAAAAATTATGCATGCTGAAGAACAAAAAAAACCGGTTTTAGAAAAAACAGGTGTATTAAAAAGTAATAAAATTTCTAACTCTCAAAACGATGGTGTACATATGAATTTAGAAACCGAAATTACCCAATTACAACAAACTATGGCTTCGATCAAGTCTGATTATGACGTTAATCTAGAAACCTCGAAGTCTCAAATCGAGCAACTGAAATCCGTAAACAGTGAACTTAAACAGGAGTTAGATAAAACTATGAGTAATCAAGAAGAAATTTCTAAAGCTAACGAAGCAAAAGTTTCAGAATTAGAAGCTCAGGTTGCTGAGCTTAAAAGTGTTAATGAGCAAGCAGAAGCTGCTAAGACAGAGATCGTAGCAGAAACTGAAGCTAAAACAGCAGAGCACGCAGAAACTCTCAAAGCTAAAGAAGCAGAACTTACAAGCAAAAGCGAAGAACTTGAAGAAATTGTTAAAGAATTAGCAATGTACAAGGAAGAAAAAGCTAAGCTTGAAAAAGAAATGAAGAAAAACAAAAGAATGGCTACTCTTGTAGAGGCTGGAATGTCTCAAGAAGAAGCTGAAAAGACAGAAAGCACTCTTGATTCTCTTACAGAAGAGCAATTTGAAACAATTGCAAACACATTCAAAGACTCTTTAGTTGCTAAGCACACTAAGATGCACAAAGAAGAAGAAGAGAAAAAAGAAAAAGAAGCTAAAGCAGAAGACGAGACTGAAGCAGGAATGCCTCCAGCTCTTAAAGAAGCTCTTGAAAAGAAGAAGAAAAAAGAAGAGCAGTCTGACGCTACAGAAAACACATCTGAAGAAGTTGACGCTTCTGCACTTGATGATGTAGAATTGGAAGAAGATGCCGACCTAAGCGTTGGTAGTGAAGTTTCCGAAGAAGTTGAAAATACAAGAGCGGCTCTTGTAGAATTTGTATATAACAGGTTAGGCAAAACAAACACAAAGGGAGAGTAAACAATGGCATTAAAACCTGATCGTATCGAAACCGTTACAGACGTTTCATTTTTCTCTAGTTCAGCAATTGCTACTAGAGGCGGGGTTGTATCAGTCACCGGAGGCGGTAGCGGCGTAAGCATGGATAATGCAGCAGCTGTTGTAGCGTATGCTTCGGTAGCGAGTGGTAACAAGCCCGTAGGTGTCTTATTAAACGATGTTGTTAGCCTTGACTTGACAAGACAACACATCAATTTTCATAAAGACGAAGTTCAAAAGGGTGGCAAAGTCACTTTGCTACAAGTTGGTCAAGTTACAACGAATCTTGTTTCTGGAACTATTAATGCTGGTGACGCTGCTTACGCAGGTCCTTCGGGATACATCACGAATGTATTACCAGTTTCTGATGAGACAGAACAAGATTATCGTGTCGGTAGATTTTTGAGTAAAAAAGATGCTGATGGGTACGCAAAAGTAGCAGTGAACATTGCCTAATCTAAATTAAAGGGAGAAAAACAATATGTCAGTAAATAATTTTAATGCCACCCCAGAGCTCACTGATCTTTTAGTTCGTTCTGGTTCTCAAGACAAGAATGTCGCGTTAGCGGCTACGAGAGAGTTTGCAAAAGCTCTTGAGTTACCACTACGTAAAGGTATTCTTAGCGGAGATATCCTTAATGGTATCTTTGAACCTATTCAATTAGCTCCAGGAGCTACACCAGAATTCCAATTGGATTTCTTGTCTCCTGGTACTGAAAAAGATTTCGTAGCATATACGTTACCAAATCACGGTTTAATTCCAGAACGTCACGTAGAAGGTGACTATGTCATGGTTCCAACTTATGACATTGGTTCTTCTATCGACTACTTACTCAAGTATGCTCGTGATGCTCGCTGGGATGTGGTTGGTCGTGCTATGGAAGTACTAGAACAGTCATTCGTTAAAAAGATGAATGATGATGGTTGGCATACACTTATTGCGGCTGGTGTTGATCGTAATATTGTAGTGTTCGACAATGATGGTGTTGCTGGTCAATTCACAAAGAGACTAGTCAGCCTCATGAAAACTGTTATGCGAAGAAATGGTGGTGGTAACAGCGCCAGCAATAACAGAGGCCAGTTAACAGATCTTTATGTTTCTCCTGAAGCTATGGAAGATCTCAGAAACTGGAATGTTGATCAGGTAGATGAAGTTACTCGTAGAGAAATCTACACAGCCGAAGACGGTACTATTAACCGAGTATTCGGTGTTAATCTTCATGATCTAGATGAGCTTGGTGTTAGTCAAGAATATAACACATTCTATGACGTCACAATGGCAGGTTCATTCCCAACAGCTGACACAGAAGTTGTTGTCGGTTTAGATCTCAGAAGAAGAGATAGCTTCGTGATGCCAGTTCGTGAAGCAGTTCAAGTCTATGAAGATGATACTCTTCATCGTCAAAAGAGAGCTGGTTTTTATGGCTGGGCTGAGCAAGGTTTTGCTGTTCTTGACAACCGTAGAGTACTTTTAGGTTCTCTATAAGAGGTTGACACTCAAGTGCTAAAAGAAAAGGGGCTGGTTTTTCCAGCCCTTTTTTAGTATAGGTGTAATACTTAATAGGTATTTTATAAACCTTAAGGGTATTTTGATATGTCCACAGCCTGGAAAACTCCTGTACGTCTTATGGTGAGAGTTTTAATTAATGATCTAGAAGCTTCGCCAACTTATTCAGACGCTAGAATTGATCAAGTAGCAGTAGTCGCTGCTCAGTTTGTTAATAAAGACATTACGCTGGGTAATGAATATACTATAGATGTCGTGGGTGAAACAATCTCACCAGACCCTTCCGTTACATCAACAAAAGATGAGCTTTTTATAAACAGCATAGTTTTAAAAGCTTCTTGCATTATAGATCAAAGCACCTTCAGAACTAAAGCAGCACTAGAAGGTTTAAGAGCTCAAATGGGACCAGCTTCTATGGCTGTCAGAGGAAATCTTGCTGGCTATCAAATATTATTAAAAGAAGGTCCATGTGCTCTATATTATAAGTTTGTAGAAGATTATGAGATAGCTAATGCTACAAATATATCTGCAATACTTAGTCCGTTCGTAGGTAATAAATTTGATCCCTATATGTTACCGTATAGTGATGATCGACACAGAAGCATGTATTAAGGATATAAAAAATGGCAGTTAATTATAATTTCGATATGGAAGTTGGTAATTTATTTGAAATTACATATAATTATACAGATAGTGATGGCGTTCCAATAAATCTAGAAAATTATTGTGTATTTTTTAGATGGTTAACAGATACTGGTGTTGAATATAAATTTAGTAGTACAGAAAATACAACAGACTATTATTTGTCTGGGAACTCTGATGGCTCTATCTTATTACAAATTCCAGCTCGTACTAATCAAGCGTATAGTTTTGCTTCAGCTACTTACGACTTAGAAATGATAGGACCTTCTGAGACTTATGCTGGTAGTGGAAAACCTGTCGAAAGGTTAGTTAGTGGATCAATTGCTTTTATTAGCAAAAGTGTTGGTGTCGATGTAGACACTCTTGTTTGTGATCCCTATTTTAGTAATAAAACTATATCTTCGACTAGGATTCCCGACATTAACGATATTGAATATAAAGGGTCTGGATTTTCTACAGCAGACAATGGGTCTAATTCAGACACTATTACAATTACTGATTCTTATAATATTAATTATTTAGAAGTTTCAATTAATGATTTTAATTATAAATACCCTCAAGACCTAAGAATATTACTGTCTCCACCAAGTGGAAATAAAATACTTTTAGCAGGTCATCAAAAAATCATAAATAATGTTGAGAATTTTAATATAATATTTTCCAATACAGCCCCTTCTGATAAATTTTTACACAATGTACAATCAAACGAACCTGCTAGGATTACAGATAAAACTAGTATTATTAAATATAATGATGAAACTTTATCTGCAGACTTGTCTGTGTTTCAAAATACTAGCACATTAGGAGATTGGTCTTTAATAATTGTGGACGATGATGTTTCTCAAGCTGGAAGTATTGGTTCGTGGGCTTTAACTTTTAATCGCACTTAAATAATATGATTTTAAAAACAATTACACAAACTAAAAATGAAATATCTAGCGTTTCTAACAACGTTATTACTATAGTTAAAACTACTTTGACAACTGACTATCAATGAGTAATTTAATATCAAGCGAGTTTAAATCTTTGTTTAACACTACTATAAATGAGTTATTGAAAGAAAATACATTAGCTCTTCCTTGTAAACTTAGTTTTGCATCCAATAAAACAACCGACTTATGTAATAATTGCATTTATGATCCTATTACTAAAGCTTCTAGTTATAGATATAATGGGTCAGGTCCAGTGTCATTTTTGGATGGTCAAGTTTGTCCTGTTTGTAGTGGTTTCGGTAAAGTTAGAGGGTCTAAAACAGAGACTTTGCATTTAGGAGTAATCTTAGATAGCAAATTTTTTGTTAACTGGGACTCTAAAGACTTTAGTGTTCCTGATGGAGCAATGCAGACTATATGTTCTAACACCTTAATGAGTAAATTAAAATCTGCATCTGACATAGAGCTTACGGTTAATAACGTTCTATATAATTATCAGAGAGCAGGAGATCCTCAACCTGTAGGTTTTGGTTCTATGGATTATATTATTACGAATTGGAAAAGGCAATGAAATTAAATGTTTCTTTAAGAGATGGTAGTGAGAAAATTGTAGATGATATTCTTAAGTTTATGCTACCAGATTTAAACAGGGCTTTTGCAGCAGCAACGAACAAAGCTGAAACTAAAATAAAAGGTATTTTACATGACAATATTACATTAGACCCAGTATATGGATCACTGATTAGCGGAAGATTAAGATACGAACTTGGTATTCCTAGAACTAGTGCTATTAATAGGGTCGTAGAAGAGATAGTAGATACTGTACAAGTTAAAGCTATTAAACTTAAAAAAACAGCAAGAAAACTTACAGGAGGAATAGATATTACCTTAATAAATGTCGGTAGTAATATTTTACAAGATAAAGATGCTGTTGTAAATGATGTAGAAAGAGGATATATGCTACCTTGGCTTAAATGGTTGTTGTTTGACGGTAGTTCTCCTATAGTGATGGATTATCATGTAGAGTTTGGTAGTTTCCCTGGTAATCGTTCTAGAACAGGAGGAGCTGTTATGGTTCCTGGAGGCAAATGGAATATAGATACTAGATTCGCAGGAGTAGCTTCTAATAATTGGCTAACAAGAGCTGTTAATAAATCTAGATCAGAAATTGTTAGTGTAATATCTTCTGAATTAAAGAGAAGTCTATGAGTATTCCAGATTATACCAAATTCGGATATGTAAACAAATTCGGTCAATATAATATTATTGGTCAATTAGAAGATAATTTAAAAAGTTTTTTTGATTATGCATTTCTTTCTATAGGGGCTTTTACTAATGTAAGTAGTGCTAACACAAGTTTGTATGGAGGTAGTTTTGATACTCTAAATAGTGTTAGTGATCCTAGCTACACAGACAATACAATTTATGAGACAGTTAGAAAAGATTGGGTGTGGGATAGTGGAGTAAGCTATAGTGGTGTTTCTCCTGTAGATATTTCAGGAGTTTATGTAAACGACACATTAATTCCTGCCCCTTCAGGTAATGCTACTTATCCTTATCATCTCGATTATAATCAGGGAAGAGTAGTATTTAGTAATGCTCTTTCTAGCTCAGATACTGTTAAAATGAATTATTCTTACAGAAATGTACAAGTATATAAAGGGAATGAGTCTGATTGGTTTAAAGAATTGCAATACAACTCATATGATCCTAGCAAGTTTACTAATGTAAAAAACATCATTAATACTCACAGAGTTCAAATGCCCTGCATTTTAATAGAACTAGCTCCTGGTACAGATCTTATTCCATACAGAATTGGCACCACAGAGAATATTATTAGACAAAATGTTATATTGCATATCCTAGCTGAAAAATATGTGGACAGAGCATATTTATTAGATATCCTTCTTTTACAGAAAGATAAAGCTATTAGATTATACAATATTCATAAAATAGTTGAAAATAGTGTATATCCAATTAACTATGATGGGAGCAGAAATAGCTCGTATTTAAATTATGCACAGATATCTCAGAATAACACTTACTTTTTGAGAACCTGCTTTTTTAGAGACATGAATGTAATAGATTTAGATTATTTAACCGGTTCAATAACAAGAGCCTCTATTCGACTACAATTAGAAATTTATCCTTAAACTTAATAATGGTGTATTTTAAAATAATTCCACGACTATAAATTCGGAGATATAACTATGGCAAAACGCGTTTTTTACGGATCAACTCACTTAGCTATTCGTCGTACAACATACACAGCGGCAGGTGTCAAAGAAGCAGCAACTTCTTTTGTGGCTCCTCGAGGCATTCAGAGTGTAGGTTTTAATACCAGTGTTGCATTCGAGCCTATTTTTCAAATGGGTCAAACAGAACTCTATGGAAGAACAGAAAGTCAATCTCCAGAAGTAGAAGCTACTATTAGTAAAGCTTTCGACGGTACACAGCCTTTATACACCACAATTATGGGTGGAAATGATGCAGTCAATACCAAACAGCCAACAGAATTAGTATTAAATCATTGTGAATTAGATATGGGTATTTATAGTGAGAATGTTCCTTTTGCTAGCGGAACCCCAGAAAGTGCTATTTATTGTAGTGGAATGTATCTTACCAATGTTAGTATGACTTTCCCTATAGATGGAATGGCTACAGAAGAAATTACTCTTATTGGAGACACAAAGAGACATTTAAGTTCTTCTAATCTTAATGTAAGTACGTTTAACGGCGCTGGGCAAGGTGGTTCAGGAACAGCTCCTGCTCCTTATCAAAGATGGAGTATGAATGTTGAGGGCTCTACTTTACCTAGTGGTGTTAAAAATTATGCTATTCAAAGTGTTAGTGTAAGCATGGGAATGGGAAGAGAAGCTCTGCAAGAAATTGGTACTCGTGGTAAATATTGTAGATATCCTACCTATCCGTTCGAAGTTACTACAGATTTTGAAGTAATTGTAGGAGGAGAGATGACTACTAGAGGCACAGAACCTGACGGAACTACCATTGCAGCTATAAATATTGAGGGTTATGACTTTGTTAATGAAATTGGATTAGCTTGCTTCAGTGCTGATAAATATGATATTACTCCTGGAGTAGCACCTAGTGATACTAATATATTAGCTGGCCACATTGACGTTGGATTTAGAGATCAAGAGATTAAGCTGATATTCTGCGGTTCAGGCACTACAGATAATTTAACTATTGATCTTGGAAAGAAATGTAGAGCAACTTCACAGAACTATAGTGGTGGAGATACTGGGGGAGATAATGCTACAATGAGTTATAGTTTCCAAAGCTATAATGAATTTAAGCTTACTCATGCAGGAACATTTGCAACAGATGCGACTGCGGTTAGTTAGGACTTAATAGAAAAGGACAGAATTGTGGAAGAATTATTTAATATAATAGGAAAAATGTATGTTGATTTGTATCAAAATCAAAACTTAATAGAAGCTCTTCAAAAAACTTTGAAGCAAAAGGATGAGGAGCTTCTAAAACTTAAAAATGGGACAGAGGATGACAGAAGCGGAGATTGAGCAATTAATATATGATATTACTTTTGGTAAAGTTTATTTTAAACACAAAGGTAAAAAATACTGCTTTAGGACTCCTACTGTTCAGGAAAAAAGAAAATCTATAAATGTATATAACAGTATTATGAATACTGAAAAATATCAGGATTGGCTAAGAGAAGATGGCGTTGTAAATTTTTTAATTTTCTCTAATTGTTGGCATAAATCAACTCCTTCTACTATTAAGCAGATAGAAAAACAATTGGAAAAAGCTAAAATGAATCTTTATGTTAGTAGAAAAAATTATGCTCAAGTTAAAAATGCTAGAGGAGTTATTCAAGAATTGAAAAAAAGACTAGAAAAGATTATGAACTACAAATATTCGGTTCAAACTAATACTCTGGAATATTATGCTAATACTATTAAAAGTGAATATCTTATGTCTCAGTGTTTAACTCAAAATAATAATCCTGTTTTTCTTTTTAAGTATGATTCTAGACCAGAAGAATATAAACCCTTGACTGAAAGATGTATTGAACTTCGTCCTGATATGGATCAAGTAAAAGCTACAGCTAGAAGTAATGTGTGGAAAAGTTATTGGAACATAGGTAAAACTTCTGTATTCTCAAAACCTGTTATGCAATTGTCTGATGAACAAAAAAGTCTAATTAATTATAGTATGATGTATGACAACATTATGGAACATCCAGAAGCTCCTGAAGAAGAAGTTTTAGCAGATGAAGATATGCTTGATGGATGGATTTTTTATCAAAAAGATAAAGAGAAAAGAAGCAAAATGGAAGCTAATACTTCTAACGTACATAGCGGAGCTAGTGAAGTATTCCTTATGGCTAATAGTCAAAATGATGTTGATACTATTTATGCAATGAATGACATGGAAGCTAACAGTATTATTAATGCCAGGGCAAAAGAGGTTAAACAAAAAGGTTCTGTTGATGTCACAGATCTTCCAGACGTAAAAAGAGATATAAACGAACAAATGATGAGTAGCAGGAGACACTAATGAATTATAAACAAAGACAGATATTAAAAAACACAAAGAAAAGATTCCAAACTACAATAATAGGTGCTTTGGCGAGATTTGAAAAAAATTTTTCATATTTGTGGGATTCAGATTCTAAACAAGCTGAAGAATTCTATGAACTTTGGCAAGAAACTAGGAATGAGATTTTAAATCATGGAAATAGTCAGTCTAGGGCAGGATTAGAAGATTTAGAGAATTTTATGGATATTAACTCTAAATATAAACATCAATATAAATTTTACAATAAGGATAAGGAGAATTACTACTATGAGTGAAGTCGAATTTAAAGAACAAGTGGACGGTAAGGATGTTCATTTCTTAGTTAGAAGCCCGTCTTTTAAAAATCAAAGAGAAGGTCAGAAAGTATATAATACGGCCTTCACAGACGCTATTAAGTCCAGTGCTGTAGTTAGAGCGAAGATGGACGACGTATTAAAAGAGCAAGGCATCTGGGATGATTCTAAAGAAGAAGAATTAACCGAATTTCAAAACGAAATCATTAAAGCTGAAAGAGTTCTTGCTAAAGGTGGTATCTCTCTGCAAAGAGCAAAGCACGTAGCTTTAGAGATGAAAAAAACTAGAGATAAAATCAGAGATCTCTTAATGGATAAAAATTCTTTAGACACTAATAGTGCTGAAGGACAAGCTGATAACTCTAGGTTCAATTATCTAGTAAGTGCTTGTACGGTGTATAAAGATACTGAAAAACCATACTTTAAAAATATGGATGATTATTTGGAAAAGAGTACAGATCCAGTTGCTATTAAGGCTGCTCAAACTTTAGCCAATATAGTATATGGTCTTAAAGACGATTACGAGCAAGATTTAGCAGAAAATAAGTTTTTGAAGAAATACCACTTTGTGGACAGTGAATTAAGAATGGTGAATAAGCAAGGTCAATTAGTAGATGAAGAAGGTAGACTAATTGATAAAACTGGTAGGTTTATTGATGAAAAAGGAGAGTATGTAGATAAGTTTGGTCATCGTATAGATAAAGAGGGTGATTATGTCGTGGATTTTGAACCCTTCTTAGATGATGATGGCAATCCTATCGCAGAAGAAAAGAAAAAGACAGAGGAACCGAAAGTAGAAACAAAGGAAACAACAGAAACAGAAGAGACAGAGAAACAAGACACTTCAGAATAACTAGGCGGTAAATAAATATGGCTTCAGCATTTAATTTAACAGCACAAATTAATATCGCTGGGCCTGCCAATATAAAACCTGTTGTAGGGAAAATACAGAAGCAGTTACAGGGTATCAAAACTACTGTCAATATTAAAATAGACAGAAAAGTAGCTGCTCAGTTAAGAAGTATTAATAAAAATATTACTTCTTTAAATTCTTCTTTAAAGACTCTGAATAAAACATCTCAAGGCGCTAGTAGAGGATTAAACTCTTTGGCCTCAGGTTCTGTTTCTAGTAAGATAGCTAGAACTTCTCAATCTATGAATGCTCTTTCTAGAGCTACTAAAAATTCTGGAAATACTCTACAGAATACAAACAAGCAACTTCAAAAGTCTGGTAATTTAATGCAGGCTTTCGGCAAGCATGTTGCTCTTGCAGCTAAAAAGTTTGCAGCTTTTAGTTTGGTTACAGGAATAATTTATAGGGTTAGCAATGCTATAGATGTTGCTGTGAGTGAGTTCGTAGAATTTGATAGACAGTTAACCAGAGTGAGTCAGGTTACTGGAACATCAATGCAGGGGTTGAAAGGTTTAGAGAGTACAGTTAGAAACCTTGCTACTGGATTAGGTGTGAGTTCTCAATCTTTAATTAAGGTTTCTACAACCTTAGCACAGGCTGGTCTTACAGCAGAGCAGACTAGACAAGCTTTGACTGCTTTAGCTAAAACAAGTCTTGCTCCTACATTCGGTGATATAAATGATACTGTTGAAGGTAGTATCGCTATTATGAGACAGTTTAGCATTTCTACTAGAGAACTAGAAGGTGCTTTAGGAAGTATTAATGCTGTTGCTTCTCAGTTTGCTGTAGAATCTCAAGACGTTATTACTGCTGTAAAGCGTGCTGGTGGTGTGTTTGCTGCTGCTAGTAAAGGTGTTGCAACAGGAACAGAAGCTTTAAATCAATTTATGGCTATCTTTACAAGTATTAGAGCTACGACTCGTGAAGGTGCAGAAACTATTGCTACTGGTTTAAGAACAATATTTACGAGACTTCAGCGTGGAGACACTATTGAAGCACTAAAAGGTATTGGTGTTGAGCTACGAGACCTACAGGGTAATTTTGTTGGTCCTTATGAAGCTGTCCGAAGATTAAGTATTGCTCTTGCAGGAGTCGATCCTAGAAGCGCAAAGTTTGCTGCTATAGCAGAACAACTTGGTGGATTCCGTCAGATAGGTAAAGTTATTCCTATGTTACAGCAGTTCAATACTGCTCAAGCTGCACTCTTCGCTGCTCAAAAAGGTGGAGGTAGTTTAACTAAAGATGCTACGATAGCTCAAGCAGCACTTGCTACACAGATACAAAAAACAAGAGAGCAATTTATTAGCTTTATAGCTTCTCTTTCTAACAATCAGGGATTAAAACAAATGGCTACATTAGCTTTGAAAGTAGCTAGTGCCATATTAAAAATTACAGAAGCTATAGGCCCAGCAATGCCAGCATTAACTATTATGCTTGGTGGTAAACTTGCTAGAGGTGGTCTTAGCATGATGACCGGCAAGAAGTTTGCTGCTGGTGGTGTGGTTCCTGGAAGTGGAAATAGTGATACTGTTCCGGCAATGTTAACTCCTGGTGAGTTTGTTATTAGGAAAAAAGCTGTTGGAGCTATTGGCACTGATAGTCTTCATCAAATGAATCAGTACGCTACTGGTGGAGAAGTTCAAAGATTTACTAATGGTAAACACGCTAAGAAGCAAAAGAAAGGACCACAAAGATTTTATAAACAAAGCACCGCAGGTATTGCAAAACAATCTTTAAGTTATCGAAGTGTTATTGCTAGGAAAGATTTATCCGATAGTGCTAAAGGCTCTTTAAAGGGTATAATGTTTGAGAGATTGTTAAGACAAAGATTGGGAAGAAAGGGTGCAACCGATTCAGCACCAGACTTTAGAGATTTAGATGATGATGAACGCGGTATACTTGGACTTCCAAAAAGATTTAAACATGCAGAAGCTAAACTTAAAAAATCAGACTACGGTAAAAAATATACAAAAAATACAGCTATTGTTCACGGTTATGCTCAAGGAGGATCTGCTGGTGGAGATACCGTCCCCGCACTTCTTACTCCTGGTGAGTTTGTAATTAACAAAAAGGCCGCTTCTAGAATCGGTGCTTCTAAACTACACAACATGAACCAAGCAGATAGAGTTACAGGATATAATAAGGGTGGATTTGTTGGTTTTGCTAAGGGAGGAAAAGCTAGGAAAGATGCTGCGATTGTTAAGCAAGCAGCAACAATGAACCCACAAGGTATGGTTGAATTAGACAACATTTTACAAAAATTTGGAGCTACCGCAGAACAAACTAATGCAGCTATGATAAGTTATGCAAGAAGTATAGTTGCTGGAGATAGCGAACAAGAAGCTCTTGCTCGTGGTACTGCTGGCTTGAATGCTAATATGAAAAAAAGCGGTCCTGGATCTGTAAGAGATGCTAAAAAAGGAGTTCAACAATCAACACAAGGTTTTCAGGAGTATAGAACAAAAGAAAGTATAGTTGCTGATAGAGTAGCTGCTGGTGGCCTTGGTTCATCTGGTAACGATGTTGCAAGAGCTGATAGTGAAAGCGACAAAGCCAAAGTAAGATTAGAAGCAGCTTATGGTGCTAAGGGAGGTGGTTCTAGTGCAGCTTCAGAAAAAGCCTTAAAAGTATTTAGAAAGACACTATTAGAAACTAACGACACTACAAAAGCAATGGCTGCAGCAGAGCAAGCAGCTGTACAATCTATTACAAATAGCAGTAAAGGTGTCAGCAATGCATTTAAGAGTACTACTGCCGCTTCAAAAAGTATGTTTCCAACTTTCAGAAAGGTAGGGGGTGCTTTAGGCACATTTGGAACAAAACTAGCTAAAGTTGGTAATAAAATGACAGGAGGTTTGGCTGGTAGAGCTGGTGGTGCAATGCTCAAACTTGGTAAATCGCAAAGTGCTGGAGCTATGATGGCAAAGCAAATGGCCATGGCTGGAGTTACTGCTGCTGGTGGTATGGGTGTTTCTGGCCTGGAAGAAATGATGAAAGGAGGAAGTTTCCTCTCTGGTGCTACAGGAAATAAGGATCCAAATCTTAAAGCAACAGATAATAGCATTACGGCTGCAAAAATGGGAGGAGGAGCACTATCTGGTGGAGCTATGGGAGCTCAAATAGGTATGATGTTTGGTCCTATTGGAGCTGCTGTTGGTGGTGTTGTTGGTGCTCTTGGTGGACTCACTATGGGTTTTATTAATGCTAGAAAAGAAATAGCAAAAAAAGACGCAAATGAAAAGAAAAATAGAAAACAAAAATTTGATCAACAAACAGGAAAAAGTCTTAATACTGCTATTGATCAAAGCAAAAGCGGTTCTGAAAGAGCAGAGGCTAGAGCAACATATCTAGGAAGAATGAAAGCAAGCGAAGGTCAAGGATTGAGTGTTGCAAAAGGTTTAATGGATACAGGTTCTACAGCAGAAGAAGCTAGTGCTGCAAACGCAACAGGTGCTGCAGATACTGTTAAATTTTTCACTTCTGAAGCTACCAGAACAGCGAAAACTATGGCTGAAATGCAAGCAAGCATGCCAGCTGGTGAATTTGAGATGTTTAAACAAAGCATTGCGAATGCAGACAAAGCATACCTAGAAGCTGTACAAGCTCATGGAGAAAATTCTGCTGCTGCTAAAGCTGCTGCTGATGCATCCATGGAAAATGTTAAAGAAATGACAGATACAAATGCAAAATTAGCCAAAAATAAAAAAGCAATTTCTGCAGTGGCTGCTGTATCAAATTCTTATGTTGTGGCTGCCAGAAACCTAAACGGAGCTATGCAAGCAGCAGAAGCTAGTTTCAACCATGCTTCACAAGAACTGGCAACAATAAAAGATCCTACTGCTGCTGTAAGTTATAGAAATAAAGATCTTGAAACGGCAATGAATCCTGCATCATCAGGAGCTGCTCAAAGCAAAGCTTACTCAGGCATGGCCGCTGGTCTTGGAGGAACAGGACAAGCTATGGCTAACATGGCCGCTATGCCGAAGAATCTAGAAGAAGGTATTAGTAAAAGTATTCAAAGAACAATGCAGGCAAAAGATTCTGAAACTGTAGAAAAGGATGTTAAACAAACAGTTAAAGCAAGTCTTGTAGCTTCTGGAGTTGAGGATAAAGATGCAGATATAGCTGCTGGTGAATATGCTAAAAAAATAGGGAATATGGGTGCAGATGAACGTTCTACTCTAAATGTTGAAAAAGATATGGCTAGTGATCCTGCTCTGGCTGGTTTAATGGATGGTGCCAATGCATCTGCCGAAGCTCTTAAAAAATATAGTTCTGATGTTGGGACCGCATTTAATCAATTGGCGGCTAATGCTAGGACATATGCGGCAGATCAACAAGCCTTAAGAGATTCCGAAGCAAATGCTATTGGCGAAAGAATGGCTAATGAAGATAGAATGAATAGTATACTTGGTAAAGGTCAAAATTTACAATCCAAACTTAATAGAATAAATCAAAAAGGAGCTGCTCAAAGAGGAGCAAGAATTGGTAATACTAATTTCGGGGAAGGATCAATGCAAGTTGAGGGTGGTAGTGTTTCAGGAACTGCTCAAAATTTAGCAAATATTTATACCTCAGGTAATGCAGCAGCTCAAGGAATAAGAGACAAGAGACAAACACAAGATACTGGAAAAGCACAAGAATCAGAACTACAAGCTGCAAACTTTGCCCAATCAGCTAAAACAGCTGGTGAAGAATTAAGAAAACTTCCAGGACAATTACAAGGAAGTATAGATGCTGTATTGAGTGAAATGGAAAGTGTGATCGCTCATCGTTCAGCACAAATAGATGCTGGTGCTGGTTTAATGGAAAAGGCTTTAAGCAGCACACCTTCTGAAATGATGAAAATGTCTAAGACCATGAATCTTGCTAGTGCAGCAGCCCAGGGTTTTGCTCCTACGATTCAACAGTCTGAAGCTGCTCAAAAAGCTTATATGAAAACAATGAGAGGAGGAGGTAGTCAAAGACAAGCACAATCTGCCGCTCAACAAGCATATGCTCAAGAAAGTGGTGACAGTCTAAGCATGCTAAAAGAAATGATGCCTCTTCTAACTGCTGCTGGTCCAGAAGGTAAAGCAGAAGGTAACAAGATGATGGCTCAAGCATATGAGTCTCAATTTGCTGCTAGAGGTATTGATATCGACTCAACTCCATTTGGTAAGATTATTGAGATGATGAAACAAGGTCCTGAAAACGACCCTCAGGTAAAAGCGTTGCAGGCTCAGTATGACTTACTAGAACAAGAAAAGGCATCTACACAATCTATTATTGAGAAGTTAGATGCAGATAATATGGCGGCGGCTTACACAAAGGGTAATGAAAATGTTGTAAACAAATTAGACGAGGTAATATCCGCTTTCAATGCCAATAATATAGAAAGTAAAAAAACAGGAACAGAAATTCCAGATGGATCAAAAACAAAAGCTGCGGGTCCTCCTGCTGGTGGTCCTCCTGGATCTGCTGGATCTGCG
>Ga0257110_1000249_pt1 | contig 27929 bp, 24 predicted proteins | sample LP_taG_7_FD_190184 | JGI IMG/M metagenome (GOLD analysis project Ga0257110, IMG submission 190184) | Marine microbial communities from Northeast Subartic Pacific Ocean, Canada - LP_J_2015_P26_10m | ecosystem: Environmental > Aquatic > Marine > Oceanic | place: Canada: Northeast Subartic Pacific...
AGATAGTATTTCCTATTCGCAGAGTTTTGACGCTAATGGTAATGGTTGTTATACAATACCGACACCTGGATCTTTGAATGGCGAATGTGTTACTCTATCAACATTGCAGACCGCCATTCCTCCTCGGGAATATAGCTTGTCTCAAAACTATCCAAATCCATTTAACCCAACAACGCAGATTAGATACGATTTACCAGAAGATGCATTGGTAAGTATTAGTATTTATGATATAATGGGTAGGAAAATAAAATCTTTATCAAATGCTAACCAAACAGCAGGCTATCATTCTCTACAGTGGGATGCTACAAATGATATTGGAGAAGGAGTGTCAGCTGGAATGTATATCTATACAATCCAAGCAGGAGAATATCGTTCTACTAAGAAAATGGTATTATTAAAATAAACTTAAACATATAATCAAAATAAAAGCCTCGTTTAATCGGGGCTTTTATTTTTCTAATTAAAGTCCATTGTGGTTTAGGACTTTTTTGGTGCTAATCGAGCGCCCCACAAAGTAATCCAAAAGAGTGTTCATAATACACCTTTAACAAAGGTATTAAGCATTATATCATTATGAGTAGATTTAAATACATTTTACCTAGGATTTTGGAATGACCAAATTACTATCATTAATAATAGCGATTATTTTCACACCAACATATTTATGCTCTGATACGCTAACAATCTATGCAAATCAATCAGCGCAATATTCAGCTAATGATTGTTGTACGCTTAATACAATAACTAATCAAAATGGTGATGAGCTTATTTCTAAAGATTGTTTTGATACCGTAGGTTATGGATGTGCGCAATCAAAATCGGCACCCTTTTGGATTTTTGATCTTTCTGAATTAGAAGGAAACCAAAATATTCAATCTTTTCAATTCAAAGGAAATGCTTTAGGAACCTGGTGGAATGTTTATTTTAGTATGTCTTTTTCGGTTGGTCCTATTTCTACCACTTTAGCATCTGAACTTTGGAATGGTGGTGACTGGAGCTTTGGTGATGGACAATATAGTGGTTTTTTTTGGCAGGGAGGAGATTTTAGTCAAAATCTGTCTTTAGATATTATTTTGCCAGCAATTATATCAGGCCAGCTCAATATTTTAGCTTATGAAAGCAGTTATACTTCTATTGATAATTTAGGAGATGATGCACCAAGACTATTAATCGAATATGAACCTGCGATTGTTCCTATCTTAGGGGATGTTAACAGCGATAATATTGTTAATGCTTTAGATATGATTGAAATAGTAAACCTAATTCTTAATAATAATGAAGTATACATTGAAATTGCTGATATGAATTTTGATAGTCAAATAAATATATTTGATATAATTCATATTATAGAGCTTATTTAAATTTTTAGAATTAAAACCTGTCATTGATAATTAATTAATGCATAAATATATACTAACACTATTATTCATTGGGTTGGCTGAGGGACAAACATTTGCCCCGAGCGCAGGTGAGGTGATTAAAAAACATAACATATCAGTCGGAATGTTCGATGATAGAACTGGATTGAGCCTCATCGGCTATACCTATAATATAAAACAAACAACCACGGATGAATATTTTATTGGTGCTGGAACAATGTTATTAGCATTTACTGGTACAGTGGGATGGAAACACTACTATAGGAAGTCTACTTTGAGTGTCTCTTCTGTGGTTTGTGGTCAATATATAGCTCATCTTGGGTTTGCCGGATTCATGTCCACTTGGTCTACTTCATTAGAATACAATATGGTAAAATGGGCTAAAATTAAACTGGGAGGATTAGGTTTAATAATTTTTGCTGACGGAGATATTGATTTAGGCGTATTTCCTTCTGCAGGTTTGAATTTTACTTTCTAAGGTATTATTTGAATATATTTTCTTACACATTCAGGGGGTTTTTTATTTATGCTATATATAATATGTATTTTTTTTACCGAACTTTGAATTTTAAATCTTTATTATGATTTTGTATGGTTTCCTATTATTTTCAAATTACTTTAACTTATTAGAACAAAAAGAAGAGTATTATGAAAAAGTTATTACCATTTTTATTGTTAACTTTATTTTTAGCGACATCATGTGAGGATGAAGTTGAAGCACTGAGCTGCGCAACGGCCATAACAAATCTTGCGGCAATGCCATTTAGTACTCAACTCCAGAATTTTCCTACTACAGAAGTCCCAGATAATTGGAAAACAAATTGTGAAGCTTATATGGTTGAATATCAAGCAGCGTATGACGATGGTTGTTTAGAAGATGTTACAGAAGATGATGTAACCACTTTAGATGCTTTATGTGATGTCTATGAAACCCCATAATAATTATTAAGAAATAGTAATTATTATACTTTTTATTAAAAACCTCACTTTATTGTGGGGTTTTTTGTTTCTACTTCATTCACCTTCATTCATTTATATCTATTTTTATAATACAAAAATAGTGTAAGAAGGTGGATTTGAATAAAATGATGAATATTGATAAGCCCAAAGATCGAATCCCCCTTCAACACAAAGTAATTCAAAAGAAAGTCAGTTTTTTAAGAAAGTCTCTAATCTCATAATTGATGATGAATAAAAGAACAAAAGCGACAATTGTATGGCATTCAAGAGGTCAGCGGTTCGATCCCGCTCAGCTCCACACCGAGGAGAAAAGGGGTGTTAAATCATCCCTTTTTTGCTTCTTTTAGAATTTACTATTTTTCGTATATATAGGCGTTTTTAGTATATATTGCATGAAATGTATCACGTTTGTATCACGTTTTTTCATGTATCACGTTCTCAAAATTTCCTCATAGCTTCTTTTAGCATTTCATTGTTTTGATGGGTGTAAGTCCGATTCGTATTCTTACCTGTTTGACCTAGAACTTTTGTTCTCATCGCACCATCAATTCCATTCTCTGCTAAGTTCTGATTAAAGGTATGTCGCAAACATTTGAAACTAACATATCCATTGTATCCGAACTTTTTTAAATACTTCCTAAGTATTTTCAATGATTCACGAAGCTTTCCTTTATGCAATTTTTGCGGAAACTTATCTCCCAAATTAAATAGATCATGATTTTTTAAACTATCAGCAATAGGAATAATAAAAGTTTCTTTATCATTCTTACCTCTGTCGGTAAAAACTGTATCATTCTCATTGTTTATGTTCGCAGGAGTTAGGCTTAAGGCATCTACTGGGTCAAAGCCAGTATAATACATGATTCTCCAAAATAAACGATATGTAGGGTTAATTTCATCGCATTGGAAGATCTCTTGCATGTACTGCTTCGGAATTGGTTTATTGATTCTTTTGGAGGTACTCTTAATATTACTTACAAATAGCAAGTAATATTATTTGCATATGAGAATCAATCTCATTATCATTATGACTATGACTTTTTTATAATTTATATAACTTAAACAAAAAGAGATTCTTTAATGAAAAAAATAAATCTAGCTTTTATTTTAATAGTGTCAACATTTTCTTCATCTATTTATGGGCAAGTATTCCAACCGCAAACTAAGGCTGAACTACAAACAGCAGTTAATTTATGGGTTGATGATAATCCAACCGCATTAGAAAACTATGGCGAGATAAATACTTGGGATGTGTCACAAATAGTAGATATGTCTGGCTTATTTCGAAATAAAACTTTGTTCAATAGTGATATTAGTGGCTGGGATGTATCAAGTGTTACTTCTATGGGTGCAATGTTTGAAAATGCATCCTCATTTGATGGTGATATTAGTGAGTGGGACGTTTCGAATGTAACAGATATGTTTGGAATGTTTGTTAATGCTGCAAGCTTTTCATCAGATTTATCAACATGGGATGTTTCAAATGTAACAAATATGCAGGGCCTATTTGCTTGCTATGGATGTAATTCCACTTTTAACAGCGACCTTTCATCTTGGGATGTGTCTAATGTTGTAAATATGAGAGGGATGTTTTCTTGGATCACTTATAATCAAGACTTATCGAGTTGGGATGTTTCTAATGTAGGGAATATGTCTGAAATGTTTTGGGGTAATAATGCTTTTAATCAAGACTTATCGAGTTGGGATGTTTCTAATGTCAGCAATATGTCACATATGTTCCAAGGCTCTTCAAGTTTTGATCAAAATATTTCAGAATGGAATGTCTCTACTGTTTCAAACATGAAGCAGATGTTTCAGGGAAGTAATGCCTTTAATCAAGACTTATCCAGTTGGGATGTTTCAAATGTCAGTGATATGTCGAATATATTTGATGGAGCAAATTCTTTAACAGACGAAAATAAATGTTCTATCGAATCAACATGGTCTTTAAACGAAAATTGGCCTTACGATTGGTCAGCAGTTTGCAACGAAATAGTTTTTCAACCTCAAACGAAAGAGGAATTACAAACTGCAGTCAATTTATGGGTAGATGATAATACAACTGCTTTAGAGACCTATGGCGAGATAAATACTTGGGATGTTTCTTTAATTACGGATATGTCTGAGTTATTTAAAGATAAAACGACATTCAACGATGATATTGGCGAGTGGAACCTATCAAATGTAACTAAAATAAATTATATGTTTTGGAATGCTGTTGCCTTTGATCGAGATATTTCTTCATGGAATGTTTCAAGCGTGGCTGAAATGGGTCATGTTTTTAGAAATGCTACAAATTTTAATCAAGATATATCTTCTTGGAATGTTTCAAATGTATATGATTTAGGCGGGATGTTCTGGGATGCTATAGCTTTTAATCAAGATGTATCCTCCTGGGATATTTCAAGTGTAATTAACACAACAGTAATGTTTAGAAATGCTACAACCTTTAATCAAGACATATCAGGATGGGATGTATCAAACATAGTTAACATGAGCCAAATGTTTAGAGATGCAATAGCCTTTAATCAGAATATTTCTAGTTGGGATGTTTCCAATGTAAATCTCATTGACGACATTTTTCTTAATACTAATGCTTTATCTGATGAAAATAAATGTTCTATCGAATCAACATGGTCTTCAAACGAAAATTGGCCGTACGATTGGTCTGAACTTTGTCCTCTTAGCATACAAGATAACTATTCTCTCATATTTGATGGTGATGCTGATTATGTTGAAACAGGTGTAGTTGGTGGAAATATTCGGGATGGATTTTCTGCAGAAGTCTCTTTTAAAACCTCAGATATCAACGCAAAATTTCTTGGCAAATATGGGAACGTATGTGGATTAGGGTATGCTCAAGTTTATTTTGGATTAATGGAAGGAATTCCTGTTCTTCTTTTAAGATCAAATAATGGAGCAAGTTCTACTGCTGTTAAACTCTCAGAAAATGTATTATCGAATAATGAATGGCATGATATTCAAGTAGTATATGATGGGAGCGAAGAAGTAGCTATTGTACATGCAACCATTGATGGTGTTCAATCTCAAATAACTCAAGATTATTGGGGTAATGAGCCAATCTTATCTTTAACGAGTGATTTAAGTCAACTTCCATACTTTATTGGAGCAACGGACATCTGTCACCCAGCACAAGTTTACTATGATGGAAAATTAAGTAAAGTAAAAATTTATGATCAAGCTGTGGTTGATTTTAGTCAAGAAGGCGCATTATTTGATTTTTCATTTTCTGATGGAAGTGGTGCCACCTTATTTGATTTATCAGGAAATGAAAACCATGGTACAATTGTAGGCGCATCATGGGATGATGATGTTCCAAGTACTTATATAGAAGGATATGTATATGTTCCAGATAATAATTTTGAACAAGCTCTTATTGATCTTGGTTATGATGATATATTAGATGATTATGTATTAGAAGAAAATGTTAACCAAGTGACAGAAATATATCTTTCAAATCTTAGTATTGAAAGTCTGCAAGGAATAGAGGGTTTTGTTTCATTACAATCTTTGAATGCATATAACAATGATTTGAATAGCGTTAATTTGAGTGCAAATTTAAATCTTAGCCAAGTAAACCTACATAACAATCATCTAAGCTCTATTGATGTATCAACTAATACGAATCTTGAATTTTTAAATTTAGAAGGAAATTACTTTACTTCTTTAGATGTTTCGAATAATGTAAACCTTATCACTTTAAATGTTAATGGTATTCATGATTATTCTGGAACTTCGCTTTCTGAATTAGATTTGAGTAATAATGTAAACCTTCAGAATCTATCCTGTAGCTGGACACAACTAGGAGCGCTTGATCTATCCAATCAACCAAATTTATCTTCTCTTTACGCTCATGGTAATGGATTAAGTGAGATTAACCTAATTTCAAACCCTCTCATAGGGAATTTGAATCTGGGTAGTAATGAGTTAACACAGATAGATCTAAGCAATCTAGAAAACCTATATCATCTTACAATTGCAGGTAATAATCTTAGTCAATTAGACCTTAGTACCAATCTTTTACTTAGAGATTTAAATTGTGCTGGAAACCAGTTAACTGATTTGAATGTTGAAGCAAATACCGAACTTCAATGGATTCAATGCTCCCGTAATAGTATAGAATCATTGAATGTATCAAGTAACATCAACCTAAGATCTTTAGAGATTAATAACTTGCTCATAAGTGAGGTCGATTTAACCAATAATGTGAATCTCGAAGGATTATGGGTTCATGATAATTCTTTAAGCAGTTTAGATTTATCTAATAATGGATTAATAAACCGCTTGTACGCTCAAAACTGTCAATTACCTGAACTTAATATATCAAACCTTGATTCACTTGAATATTTAGTTGCTCACGATAATCAATTAACTGAGGTAAACCTCAATAATAATCTAAAGATTAACGGAATTGATCTTTCGAATAATAGCTTACAATATCTAGATTTAATGAATAATAATAAATTAAGAGATGCTCGCTTAGGGAATAATGTATTACGATCAGTTAGCTTCAATAACATGGAAGATCTTAGAGTTGTTGATGTTGCTAACAATAGTTTACGTTCGTTAGGTCTAAAACATTCTTCAGCAGTTTTTGAGGAGTTGTATGCAACTAATAATCCAGAACTTGTTTGTATAGAGGTACTAGATGAACGATATCACACGGATAGATTTTCATTTGAAAATAATAATATTGATGAAGGAGTGACTTTTAGTACTATTTGTAATGCTACAGCTTATCAGCCACAGTTAAAAGAAGAGTTAATCGAGGCAGTTCATGCTTGGACAATGGGTGATTTTTTAACGTACGGTAACATATCAGACTGGGATGTTTCGTTAATTACGGATATGTCTCATTTGTTTGAAGCTAATAATGGGTTCAATGGTGATTTAAGTTCATGGGATGTTTCAAGTGTTACGAATATGAATCACATGTTTAAGAATGCCTCTAGTTTTAATCAGAATATTGGAGGATGGGACGTTTCTAATGTTATCGATATGGGTGCTATGTTTTTAGGAACTGCAAACTTTAACCAGGATATTGGCAATTGGAATGTTGCAAATGTAACATCAATGTCTCATATGTTTGTAAATGCTTCTAATTTCAATCAAAATATTGGAAGCTGGGATGTCTCTAATGTAAGTACCATGCAAGCTATGTTTAAATCAGCTAACTCATTTAGTCAGGACTTAAATACATGGGATGTTTCTAATGTAATCCACATGAATTATATGTTCGAAGCCAATAATACCTTTAATGGTAATATAGCAGCATGGAATACCTCTTCAGTAATTGGAATGCATAAAATGTTTCTCAATGCCAACAGCTTCGATAAGGATATATCAAACTGGAACGTCTCAAATGTTACCGATATGGGATATATGTTTTTAGGAGCTGCAGTATTTAATCAGGATTTATCGGGATGGGCAGTTTCTAATGTGACAAATATGAGTAGTATTTTTGATAACACAAACCTCTCATTACTTAATCAATGTTTAATTCATAACTCTTGGTTACCAAATCCCAATTGGACGTATGGTTGGAGTTCAGCATGTAGCCCAGTAATTGTTGAGATTGGCGATATAAATATGGATGAAGATTCAGAACTTAAAATTCCACTTATCGCTTCAGATCCTTTAAATAGATCATTAAGTTTTGAGTCTAGTATATTATATCCAGGTGAGGAATTTTTTCAAGCGATTGTTTTACATGATACCGACAGAGACACGGATACCTTACACCTTATATCCACTAATAATTATTTTGGCCAAGCACAAGTTGAATTAATAGTCCGAAATGATAATGAAGATATGGACGTTACGGGTTTTATGGTAGAAATTCTTCCTGTAGATGATTTACCGATCGTAGGAGGAGTAATCCAAGATATTTTTGTTGAAGAAGATTTTAACTATAATCAAGATCCAAACTGGAATATTCATCTTAATGATGTCTTTTTTGATATTGATGGTGATTTAGAATATGAAGTCTCTTTTTCAGATCCAGCGGTAGTTAATGCAAATATTGAGAATGAACACTTAACACTTTCTTCCATAGAAAATGCATTTGGTCAGACAGAAATGATTATTACTGCATCTAATCCCATGAGAGCATCTGTTTCAGATACGGTCTTAGTAACTGTTTTTCCTGTAAATGATGCACCAGTATTATTGGAAGAAAACACCACTCTTGTAACTGCATGTCATCCATATCACATTGAAAATGGTTATGGTGGTAACTTTTTCGGCGTAAGTCCAGAGTTACAAAATCATATAGCCTCACAAGATATATTACAAATAACCCAAGGCGAACTGACTCATGCTTTCACAGTTGAATATACAACTTTAGTTAATAATGAGTTTTGCGTTGATGAGGAAGGTAACTTCTTAACTTTATATGTTTACATAGAGGGAGAACTTTCAGATGCTTTTGGTGAAAATTTAATGGTTGGGTCCCTTGTAAATCTTCCAACAATTCCAACAGAATTTGATGAGGATAATATTTATACAATGATGTCTTTTGAAGAAATGTATAACAATGGTTCTCTTGTGGATGTGGACAACGATTTAGGCGAACTAAGCTTTGATATATTTACTCATAATGATAGTATTTACTTAGAGTGGGATGGGTCATCCTCTTCTCATCCTATGATCATTCCAGAAAACAACTACTATGGTCCTGCATCGTTGACAATATGTGTATTTGATAGCGAATATGATTCTTGCATTGAAAAGAATTTCAATATTTCACCTATTAATGATGCTCCAGAATTTCATTCAAGTATGGATGAGGTAGTCGGTGTGAATCTAGAATTTCATATAGATGTGCATGTCGATGACGTTGATTCTGAGAATGTAACACTTTCTCTAGGTGAAAATGCTCCAGACTGGGTAAATTTATCTGATAATATATTGCAAGGTGAACCAGCGGACTTAGGTGAGTTTTCGATACAACTTATTGCTACGGATGGACAGCTTACAACAGAAAGTATATTGCATTTGCATGTGGAAAACTTTAATCCAGAGATTATTTCTATAACAGATGTACCTGATGATCAAGGTGGAAGGGTCTATCTACAATTCAATGCTTCTTATTTCGATCACCATGACCATTCAGGGCAATCATATAATATCTATAGGCATGATGATGATCTTTCTGAATGGGTTGTTTTATCATCAGTAGCAGCAGTAGGTGATGGAGTGTATATTTATGAAGCTACAACTCTCATGGATTCAACTTCAGAAAATAATGGATTAACTGATTTTTGGGTCAAAGCCTCAATGCATGAGGGTACATTTGAATCCGAAATAGTTTCTGGATATTCCGCTGACAATATTTTACCAGGTGTACCAGAAGGTGTTTTGGCATCACTAGTAGACAATACAGTGGAGCTTACATGGAATGAAAGTATTGATGAAGATTTTCAATATTTTATCATTGAAAAAATAGTTAACGAAGTAGAGGAATTAATTGAAACATCAGATGCTTTCTTTTTGGACGAAAACTATGTATCAAATGCGGTTCATTCTTATCGAATTGCATCTGTAGATCACGCTGGCAATCAAAGTGATTACTCTAATTTTGTAGAAGTTGCAGTACTTGGAGTCGATGGAGAAATTATACCAGCTGTTTTTGCACTGTATCAGAATTATCCAAACCCATTTAATCCAACAACACAGATAAAATATGATTTACCAGAGAGCGCTAATGTAACTATAAACATTTATGATGTTTTGGGAAGAAATATATCTACATTAGTAAATGGGTTACAAAATGCAGGATATCATTCGCTTCGATGGGATGCTAAAAATAACATAGGCGAAGCTGTATCTGCGGGAATGTATATCTATACAATCCAAGCGGGTGATTATCGAGCTACGAAGAAAATGGTATTGCTAAAATAAAGTAAACAAATAGTTATAAGAAAAGCCTCGTTGATTCGGGGCTTTTTTGTTTATTTAAGGGCTAAGTTAATATTCATTCTTATCTAAGATTTAGAAAGCAAAGAATAAAAAGACTTACCAGATCCTATTCTTCTGGATGAAGCTTTTTTAGCTAATCTAGACTTAAATCAAGCTACAAGTATCCTTACCTATAATTTAAAATTAGCCTGTCAAATGGCGAGGATTAAATACTATCGAGTTCCAAAGCCTTTACCCGATGCAGATGATGTTGAAGGTCTGGGCGAATACTGGTTAAGATATTATAATACTGGTGGAAAATGGGATAAGGGAAAAGGGTCAATTGACAATTGGATGGAGGCTCAAAAGCTATTAAAATAATCCTGAAAGCCTGTAATTTTAGCAATATAAGCGTAAAGAGCTTTTCAAAACGTACGACATCAATAATCAAATTATTTTCAAATATGTCGCACGTTTATCACACGTTGTTCCTGTAAGTCCAACAATAGTAACGCTAAACACTTGAATATTCTATCAAAACCTTTGATTTTAATGGTGACGAAAATTATCAATATTTTGTACTGAAGGAATTTTATCTAATTAATAGAATCAATAAGTAGTATTAAATCAAATATATCTATTGAGCTGTTGTAATCTATATCTGCTAAAAAGAGGTATTCTTCATCGATAAAATTAGAATACATTATGTGAGAAAGCAGTGAGATAAAATCATTAAGTGTAATACTATTATCTGCGTCAAGGTCGCCATTCATTGGAGGAATAATTTGATATAGTTTATTTGCATTGGTGGATACAAACCAGATCGTCCCATCTGGACCTACTTTAATCGACATAAGATCATCAATAATATCTGTTTCTAACTTGTGTATAAGTTGGAATTGATTGGTAGGCTCAAGATCATATATAAGGATTTCTCCGGTTGAATAATCACTTACTAAAAGGAATGTATTGTAAATGTCTATTCCTGTTGGAGATACGAGGCCACTGTCAATAACTGTTTCAAAATCTGCACCAATCATACTATAATAACCTTCAATATTTTCGCCATAAGAATCAAGGTCACTTCCTATTTCCCCAGAATTAATATTCATTCTGATAATTCTTTGATTTCCAGTATCGCATATATATAGCATATCATTTGAATAATCCAACACCATATGACTCGACAAACCTGCTACTCTGTTTACGTAAATTTCATCATAACGATATATAAGACCATCTGAGTGATCTTCGCCTCCGTGTTCATGATCGGGATGAGGGTTTTGAAAATTATATTTTGTAATTGTATTGTGAAACCCATCAAAAAGCCAATAAATATTATCTGTTTCTGCAGCAATCCCGACACTATATGGGCTTTGATGTAACATATCCCAATGGCTACCAAGTTCAGGGCCATTTTGATTAATTTTCGCGTAAATAGTAGTATCAGCCTCCCAAAGCGTACAGCCTGAAAAATATCCATTTGGGTTTCCGTTTGCATCTTGAACATCGAGAGTATTTGCAAATCCACCATTGTTACTAAATGCCATAGCGCTTGCTGTATTCATAAAATGTGAAGAATAGGAATCTTTTCTATAATCCACCCACTGTGAATCTGACCCAGCATTGTAATAAGTTACAGTGCTTCCTCCAAAATTAGGATCAAAAACTGCCGAGCTCTCATTTATAACCCAAAGTTCATTAGGCCTGCTAGAGTCAGTATGGAAATCTAAATCACGTGGCTTATAAAGACCATCTGCTGAGGTTCCAGATAAATTTAAAATAAAAAAAGGAGAATCAATGACTTTGTTAAAGAGTGACTGAGCAAAGGATGTTTCAAAATAGAATAAGATTGAAATAAAATATATTAAATTCATCCAAAATATTAAATCATTCAGTTTATTTTAAACCAAACATATTTTTTATATTAACAAAATAATTTTATCTTTTCTTAAACATCAAACTCCACAATCATGGGGTTTTTTGTTTTTATTCGACCTATTCATATTTATTCTTTACCTAAAGGGGGACACATCCATAAGGGAGTATGTAATTTATAGTAGTAACAAGTAGCCGAGTTCCCCATAAAATAATACAAAAGAAAGTCAGTTTTTCAATCAAGTTCCTAATCGCACATATTTGATCACTATTTTTTGTAGATTCTGAAATGGAGTTTATACTTAGATATCGATTTTTCTTTTTAATTGCAATCAGCATCATTTTAAATATTTTTGAATATGTTGATATATCAACAATTGTTTTCTTTATCGCTATACTTGATTTAGCTAATGTAATGAATGAAGCTAAAAAAGATGACTCTGTTTGAGAAATAAAAATGACTAAAAAACTACTACTATTTATTGGTTTGGCTTTTTGGGGTTGTACGGAAAACAATATCAATAATGAGAAAGAGTGGGAAAAAAAAGGCGATGTTGAGAATGAGGATGCTATAAATATCAATCATAATGGAATTGTAAGAGAATATCTTATACATGTTCCAGAAATATATTCTGACAGTACTCCTGTTCCGTTGTTATTAAACTTTCATGGAGGTGGTGGAACAGCTACAGGACAAATGTATCTTGCAGATATGCGTCCTATAGCAGATACAGCTAATTTTATTCTAGTTTATCCCCAAGGTCTGCAACTTGAGGATGGTGGTTATACTCATTGGAACTCAATGCTGATTTCTGATAGCAACAAAAGCAGTGTTGATGACTTTGGGTTTATTGATATGTTAATCGATGATTTATTATTGACATACAACATCGATTCAACAAAGATTTATGCAACAGGATTTTCAAACGGTGCTGATATATCTTTCACGCTTGGTTGTTATCTTCAAAACAAGATTGCAGCTATTGCTTCAGTTTCGGGGTTGATGTTACATAACCCTTCCTCAAACTGTACCTTTTCCGGGCCAACTGGTGCAATGATAATTCATGGAACATCTGACAACTCTCGACCAATTGAAGGTATTGAAGGTTATTATGCATCAATTAATGAAACTATTGAATTTTGGGGTAGTCAAAATGGAATATCATTAAATCCGAGTGTTACAGAATTTGAAAATGATGGATTTGCAATAGAGCTATATTCATACGCCAATCAAGAAAATATTGTAACCATTGAATACTACAAAATCATTAATGGTGGTCATATCTGGCATGATTTTCAGAAAGAGGAAGCTAGAACGAACCAACTAATCTGGAATTTTTTGTCGCAATTTTAATACAACCTTTAAGGTGATTTTTTTCAAGATAATCAAACTTCTGTAAAGTAATTAAAGTCCTTTTTGTTTTTTTTGCTAATTATACTTTAAAGTCAGTTGTGGTATAGGACTTTATTTAATACAAAACATAAGAGTTCTAAATTTATTTTTCTCCTAAAATAAAATAGTATTAAAAAAAAATTAACTTTTCTCGATTTCAAGTGTCATATTATATAATAGATTGTTAAGAACAGAATTAATTTACAATAATTATAAAAAACGATTAGATGTTCTTATTTAGTTAAATAAATAATAAATATAAAAAAAGGTGAATATGAAAAGTTTATTTTGGTTCTCAATGTCATTTTTAATATTGATGAATAGTTGTGAAGATAAAAACCTTACAGATCTAGAGACTAGACTAATTAGTCTTTTGGACTCTGATGATGTAACAGGAGTAGATGGCTTTGATACAAATGGTGATGCAGAACTTGATTTTGAAACTGGCCTTGAAACCCAAGGTGCTTACAAAAATTTAAGTGATACATTAGTTTATGAACATGGATATAAAATCCGTTTTGGAAGACAAATTACTGATAAAAATAGAACGGTTGAATTTGAAATCGGCGGTGATACCGCAATAGGTCTAGTTAGTTACAATGTAAATGGAGTTTTAACTGTAAAATCATTTGATACAACAGATAATATTCAGATTGATTCGATGAGTTTTTCAAAAGATTTTTCAACAACATTTGTAAGAAAAGTTCGTTTTGTTCAAATAGATAATCCAAGTGAACCTGATGGATTTGAGTGGAAAATAAATGCACTTACGCCATTAGTTGGCGGCTCAGGAGATAAAGTTACAATTAGTAATATTTCGATATATGAGCTTACGGATGCAATGGAAAAAGGGGCATTACTTCATCAGTTTAATGCAAATGGAATAGAAAATCTTTTTATTAATCGAGAATCACTTCCAGTTTTTTCCGCATATAGTCACTATGTAATTGAAGTCTCAGTAAATAACGCGGGACCAGAATTAAGTATTGACACCACAAATGTAGGCGAATGGGTTTTTAAGAATTATGGTAGAAGATTTAATATGCGCGGAAGAAAACATTTAAATGATAAAGGTGCGATTCTAGATTCGATTTTAAATGATAATATCCACACAGGTGGTTGGAGAGCTCATGGACCTGGACTTGGATTACAACGACGTGGATTTAGGTCTTTTTTTGAGACAGTAGATTTAGCCACAATATTTGTAGAAGGTGGGGGTTATAATACATCAATATGGTCCATCCCTTATAAAACTCAAAGACCTTAAAATTATAATATATACATAAAATTCTTTTGTCAATTAAAAGCCTCGAGGTATCGGGGCTTTTTTATTATATAATTAAAGTCTTTTTTGTACTTTTTTGAAGATTAAACTTAAAAGTCCATTGTGGTCCAGAACTTTATTGATACTAAAAAAGCTCTCCACAAAGCAATTCAAAAGAAATTTAGTTTATTATTGAAGTATTTATCCTTGAACCTAAAATCAATATTGTTTTTGGCCCATGCAATCTATTTGAGTGCTGTTGGAGTACTAGTCTGAGTATATTTGTAGTATTAAAATATCTTGAGTATCTTTGTATTTTAAGGCAATTAAAATTTATTTATTTTAAAATTAAAATAAAAAACCAAAGGTTATCAATGAACAAAAAACAAAGTGTATTATTAATTCTATTAGTCTTTATACTTCAATTCAGATCATATACTTTTGCCCAAGTTCAGAATATAGACTTTTGGACATTTATCGAAAAAACAAATGATGGTTCAAAGTATAATTTAAATTTTTCAGGCCTTGAGAATAAACTTCAAGGTGCACCCCATGTTTCTGAAAGAAAACCCTCGGAAGTCATTTTAGTGATGCCAACTTCATATGGGGGAAAAATAACTTTTAAATTCTATGAAAATACCGTGATTCATTCGAACCTAGAAAAAAAATACCCTTATATTAAAACCTTTGTTGGTATTGGAGTCGAAAACCCCTCTTATAGATCTACAATAGTTTTAAATAATGGAAGAATAATTGGGTCAATAGAATCCTATAAAGATCCTTCCCATTTTAAATCGTATAGTGAAAATGATCGAAATAATGGAATACTGGTTTATAGTGAAAAATTTCTAAATCAAAATACAATTTGTAAAACTAATAGTAGTCTCACAGAGCAAACCAGAGAGTTCCCAGAATGCATTGGGTCAGATGATCCATGCTATCCTTCAGGAACGGAATTGGTTACCTACAGGTTCGCCGCAATGGTAACTGAAGCCGTTAACAATGAAGCTGCTGATGGTACTGTAGATGGAGGATTAACATGGCTCGTTGGATCTGTTGCTTATGTAAACGCATTATATGTAAGAGATGTAGCTTTTCAATTACAAATAATTGAAAATAATGATGAATTAATTTTCACGGATAGTAATCCTGCACCTGAAGCTTTTAAACAGGATTGTGGGGGTGGTTGGGCAGATATTGGTTGTGAACTAGGTGTAGTTGATTCAGTATTGGATGCACGAATTGGTAGCGGTGGATGGGATTCAGGTGATGAAGAACGGGTCTGGGACTATGGAGCAGTATTTGATACCGGATATCCAGGTGGCCTTGCCTATTGTCCTGGTCCTACTTCTGCACAAGTTCCTTCAATGTGGGTTTTCTCTCATGAGGTAATGCATAATTTTGGTTCTCCTCATAATTATTGTGCTGAAGATGGTATTCGAACCTCTATAGGTGGAACCATTATGGCTCATAGAGTGAACGAAACGCCAAATATGTTCTCAACTCATAGTACAGAATGGGCTTTGAATTATCAAGAGACAGTTGGTCCATATGGGAATTGGTGGTATCACAATGGTTCTAATCAAGAGATAACAAGTAATATTATACCAGAGCTGATTCTGCCCTCTGAAAACATCACAATACCAGCAGGAACTCCTTATGTTCTGGAAGGTAGTAGTGATCTTCTGAATGAAAATTATACCTATAATTGGGAATCAAATGATACTGCAGACGAACAATATTCAGCAGATCCAGATGCTGAAACATTTCTATTACCAACTCAAGGTTCATTATCGGCTTCAGTTAGTCCTCATTCACAAGGTTTTAGAAGAGTGTTCCCCGATATGAATGTTTTATTAGATAACGAGTATGAAAAATATGGTGTTGATGTATATACTGGTGTAAATCAGATTGTAGAGAAATTACCTTTTGCAACAAGAGAGATGAATATGAGGCTTGTAGTAAGGACTAATGATCCGTATGCAGGTTCTCTTAATCATAAAAATCTTAAATTTTTTGTTGATGGAACAGCAGGACCATTTAGAGTGACTTCCCAAATGGACTCAACTCTTTGGTTTGTTGGCTCAGAAGAGACCATTACATGGGATATAGCAAATACAAATAATCTCGATGGTGTAAACTGTCAAAGTGTTGATATAGCCCTCTCTATTAATGGAGATGAGAACTTTGATTATATCATTGCTGAATCTATTCCAAACACTGGCTCATACACATTCACAGTTCCGCCAACAATACCTACAAATACCGCTAGGCTAATGGTTAGAGCTAACAATAACATATTTTTTGATATAAATAATGGTAAAATAAATATTCAAAATGGGAATATCCCATCAATGACTCTTTCTGATGATGTATTAGAATTAACATTGCCGAGAGATAGTCTTTCAATAATATCATTTGGGGTAACGAATAATGGCGAAGAAGCATCAGTGCTTAGCTATAATACTCATGTAGCTGAAAATCTTCAAATTAATGTTGGTTTTGATGGTTCTCTTTTACCTGATGGTTGGACATTAAGTACGAACGCAGAATGTGATAATCCTGGATGGTTCATAACTGATGATGTCTCGAGTTCTTATTTTGATGTACCGCTAGGAGATGGTTATTATATTGCTACTAATGATGATGTTTGCAATGGTGATGGTTCCAACGATATATTTTTTACTGGACCAATTCAACTTCCAAATGCATTTATTAATTTATCATTTTCAAGGTTTTTTACTGGAAATTATGGCCAAAAGCTTCATGTTTCCGTATCAACAGATGGTTGGGAGAATTCTACAGAAGTATTACTTCTTGATGTCTGGGATGGTAATAATGAACAATGGTTACAAGAAATCATAAATTTAGATTCATATTCAGGTCAAGTCATCGATATTGCATTTAGATCTAATGATGATGGGAATTGGGCTTCCGGTGTGGCTCTTGATAATATTCGTCTAAGCGTGACTCCAAAATGGCTTTCAACTACTGATTCTGGCTATGTACATTATTTAGAAACATCCCCTATTAATATCTCTGTAAATACAAACAATCTAGAATTTGGATATTATGAGTCAAAAATATTAGTAGAGAATATTATTACTGGTCAAAAAGATTCAGTAAAGGTTGAACTAAGTGTTGAAGAAGTAAATGTTAATATTGATCAGTCAAATATTCCTTCAATGTTTAGCCTAACTCAAAATTACCCAAATCCTTTTAATCCCAATACCCAAATTGGATACACATTGCCAAGAGAGGAATATGTTACACTTTTGATATTTGACTTACTCGGCCGTGAAGTAATAACGTTAGTTGATGAAGTAAAATCTCCTGGGTATTTGTCTGTTAATTGGAATGGGTTGGATAAACTAGGTAATAGTTGCGGAGCTGGAATGTATTTTTATCATTTAACCGCTGGTCATTTTAGTCAAACAAAGAAGATGGTATTACTAAAATAAATTAAAAATATAGTAAAAAGAAAAGCCTCGATGATTCGAGGCTTTTCTTTTTTTAAATAAAGTCCTTTAATTTTTCAAACTAAACCATTGTCAATAAATTGCTGAAAAAAATCAACAACGGCTTTTTTTACTGGTGAATAATTAATACCCAACTCTTTTATACTTTTTCTGTTATCAAAATCAATTTTATAACCAACATTTTTACTAACAAAATTTCTTTTGATTCCAATGAAAGGTGCTAAAATCCAAATTAAAAATTTAGGCGCGTTTCTTGTCGGAACAGGGTATTTATCTCCAAATTTCTCTTTTATAAAACCACCAGTCTCTAATAAAGTATGAGTCCCGGCAGATAGGATATGCCTCCCTTTTGCAGTTTCACTAAACCCAGCGATAACGTGTGCTTTACTTACGTCTCTCACATCAACCATTCCCATTGTAATATCTGGTGCCCCACTTTTAAGGTCTCCATTTCCCATCTGGAGCATGAATTTTTTACTTTCAAACAACGCATTGGGATTTAAAGAAGGGCCAAGAACAAACCCTGGATTAATAACAACTAAATCCCAACGTTTTTGCTCTTCACAAATTTTCCATGCCTCTTTTTCAGCAACAGTTTTTGAATAACTATATTCACCATCCGTCGAAGTCGAAGTGGTATTCCACATTGACTCATTAAACAGACCTCCTTCAACTGATTGGCCATCAATACTATTCCCATAAATTGCAGCGATGCTGCTGGTTAACACCACTCGCTTTACAGACTCTGTTTCATTTACAGTTTTAAGAACATTTTGAGTTCCTTTTAGAGCAGGTTCAATGACCTCTTTTTGCGGGTCTTTAGAATCCATAACGAAAGGAGATGCAGTATGAATTACAAGTTCACATCCTTTCATTGCTTCCTTGTAAGAATCTTCAATCATCAAATCTGATTCAAAATATTTTATTTTCCCGGATGAATTTTCAGCAAGTTTATCCAGGTGAACTCTCTTTTGAGTGTTAGTAGTATCTCTTATTGGAGCATGAACGGTTATACCCTCATCTAATAAATTTTTGACTACCCATCCAGCTATGTATCCCGTGGCACCTGTTACAAGAACTGGCAAAGATTTATTTATTTTCATTTTAATTTTTTCCTAAATATTATTATATAATTGATGATCCCGAGGTTGCAAAGTACTTAAAATTACTTGCATTTAAAAAGTAAAAGTTTTAATTTTTTAAAAATATACTTTTTTAATATATTTTTATCAAATAGTATTTACTATATGTTAAAATCAAATAATTTAAAATTCAGATCAGAGTGTCCGGTAAGTTGTTTACTCGAATTTTTAGGTGATAAATGGTCTCTTTTAATAATAAGAGATATGGTATTTTTTCAAAAAAAGACGTTTAAAGATTTTTTTTCTTCTAATGAAAAAATTGCATCTAACATACTCACTTCTAGATTAAAAAGTCTAGAAAAAATTGGGATTATTTCAAAAAATAGTGTTTTAAATAATAAAAAAACGAATATTTATAAATTAACTGATTCGGGTTTAAGTTTAATCCCAATCCTTTTAGAAATGAAAGTTTGGAGCGAAAACAATATTGAATTTCACAAGAAAAGAAGTGAGCCTTCTTCCTTATCTATAAAAAATAAACAAAAAGACATTGAAGAAATTAAATCCAAGTATCTCCGAAGTTTTAATAATATTTTGTAATATATTAATTAAAGTCTAAAATATTAGGATCATACATTTATTGGGATTCATTGTAATTTTAAATATTAAAAAATATTTAAAGAAGCTTTATTTGGACCTTTCGATTAGCTAAATAACTAAGTACATAATTCCAACATGAGTCAATACTACCAATTAATTCAGGTGGTAGAACCCCCGTTTTTGTAATTTTTTTATTAAGTAATAGGTTTATACTTGCTGTTGCGGTATAACCAGTAGTTCTTGACATAGAAGAAGTATTTGAGGCTTTATCATAAGAATCAAATAAATGATAGTGGATCTTTTTAGTAGAAGATTTTAAAATAATATCCATCACAGTGAATTCTTCTTCTTGAGGTTCCAACTTCCACTCTTTCAATAATTGATTAGCTGTTTCATCAATATTTGTGGGAGAAAATTTACCATTCTCAATATAAGATTTAATTACTTTTGCATGTCCTGGATAACGAACTGTTTTTTCGCGCATATTGGGGATGTGAGACATGGTAGATAGAATAGACCTTAGTCCATCGGTATTAAACATTTCAAGTAGCCCTGCATCCTTGAACCTAATTGATTCAATATCTGTTAATGCTGGTTTTGTTATTAGTTTTTTATTAATCATCATTCTGGCAGGTCTAGTATACTCTTCAATTACATCTATTGGCGAGAATGGTGCCTTATAATTAAATGGCTCTTTAGGATATTTTGGAAGTCCTCCAACAAAATATTCAAAAGATTCTATTTTCATTGAGCGATTATGGTAACCCAGTATGTAGTTTGGTATTCCTGGTGCAACACCAGCATCAATAATAGCTGTAACATTATTGTCTTTTGCAAGAGAATCCAGCTGCATTGAGTCTTCAGGAGAAAAAGAAATATCAACAACATTTTTTTTAGAAATAATTATTTTTTTTAAACACTCAAACCCTAAGAAGCCAGGGACAGCAAGAAGAACAACATCAGCATTTTTTATGAATTTGATTAAATCATTAGATTCTTTTACATCGAGCTTTTTAATATGTATTGTTGGATCTTCACTTTTAATTGATTCTAATAATTCAAGGTTATTATCAGCTAAAAAGACTGTATGTTCTTTAGACAAATCAAGGGCCATGGTTCTTCCAACTAAACCGGCACCAATTTGATAAATATTAGCCATTGGATAATCTCTTTTTATAATATGATTGAAAATGATGAAGTCCTTGTTCGCTTTGTTTAGAAATTCTTCCAGCACTATAAGCTCTACTTCTGACTCCTTTTTGAACTTCTTCACATATTTGGATATCTTCTAATTGAATTTCTTCACTAAAATCAAAATCTTTTTTTATATTTTCAGATGTAATATTTTCAAAATAATAATCGAAATGAACGGTACAACTATTGGGAGATTCTGGATCAATTATATTAGTTTGAAGTCGTCCAGGGGCAATATTTAATAGAATATTTGGGAAGATTGTAAAATAAAAAGCAGCATTATTATTTGATTTTTGACGTTTTTTATATGGGCTTAGTTCGGGATTAATTAACGCCCATTGCATAGAATATCCTTCATACAATTCAGTTTTATAAGATTTATAATCAATAACTTTATTGAGTCTTGGGTGAACAAAAGGTATATGATATCCTTCTAAATAATTATCTATATAAACTTTCCAATTACATTTTACTTTATAAGATTTTCTAGAGTGATATTTAAAGTTTGAAATATCTATTGAAGAAACACGATTTTCAATTTCTGTATTCCTAAGTGGAAAAGAAACATTCTCGAAACTCAAATTAATAAAAATTAAACCCATCCAAGAAGTAATATTTATTGATTTTAGTCCATGGTCTTGTTTTTTAAAATTTTCAACCCCTGAAAAATCTCTTGTCTTCTGTAAAGAACCATCGATATCATATATCCAACCATGATACTTACATTGAAATGACTTAACAGTACAATTTTTTCGTACGAGAGGTCCTCCGCGATGCTGGCAAACATTAAAAAAAGCTTTTAAAGATAAATCTTTTTGTCTTACAATTAGTATAGGTTCATTCAGAACCTTAGTATTCAGGGTGTCTCCACAATTTGGAATTCTAGATTGTGATCCAATTAAATGCCATGATTTATCAAAAATAGCTTTTTTTTCTAATTCATAGATATCTTTATTAAAATACCATTCTGAAGGTATTGTCGATGAATCTTCGATAGAAATATTTTTTAAATCTGTCGCATTAATCATGGATATTTTAAGTCCTTAAAAAAGGCCGAGTTAGGCAAGTTGGACCTCCCGAACCTTTAAATGAAATTTCTGATCCATCATAAAGATGAACTTCTACATTTTTTTCTAAAAGAAGATTTTTTGTGATTGGATTTCCATCGATCATTATAACTTTTTTTGGAGCAACAGCTAAGACATTACACCCCATAGTTAAATATTCTTTATCGGGGACTTCTACTAATTCAATATCCATATCTAATAAAGAACTCCTAAAGGAAACAGGTAAAAGCTTTGAGTAAACTAAAAATAGCTTCTCATCGATTGGTGAGATGTTACTCATTAAGTGAAGGCAGTCTTTTGGACCGGTCCAATGAGGAAGTGGAACTGTAATTATATTGTCAATAAGATTTCCTAAAATGTTTTGTAATTGCAAAATTCCTTCTGCATTTGAACGATATCCCTCACCAACAGCAATAGTTCTTTCATTTAGCCAAACAATATCACCACCCTCTAAGGTACCGGGAAATTCAATCTTTCCTAAGGTAGGAACTCCTATCGATTTGAAATAGTTTTCTAAAAGATTCGGTTCATTAGATCTATCTAATTTCCCCATATTTGAATAAATAGCGCCTTTATTTGTGACAAGGCAGGGGTCATGTGTGTAAATAGAATCAATAGAAGACGGATTTTCAGTAGGCAAATAATGTATTTCGCAATCGAATGACTTTAAAAGTCCAATAAATAAATCAAAATCAGTACATGATTTACCAAAATCGGGATTTCCCAAATAGTTTAATTTGGAAGCCTCTTTATTAATTTTTTCTTGATTTTGATATGCATTTTTTGGGTGCTTTAATAGAATCTTTTTTACAGGTTTCACCATATTTTGGCAGCCGTAGTCTTTCATCAAACGATTAAAGTTTTCCTTCAATGCAAGTAGTATAGAATCCACCCCTTACATTATACTTTGTTGTTACTTTTAATTTATTGGTTTCTAATATTTGTTTTAGATCTGTATAAATACGTTTTGTTGCGGCTTCTTGATAAATCCCCACAGACCTAAAACTAGTGAAGTAATATTTTAAGGCCTTAAGCTCAACGCATTTCTTTCCCAATGGATAATATTCTATTGTGACATTGGCAATATCAGGTAGACCACTAAAAGGACAAACTGCACTAAATTCATTGGTTTCCGTTTTTATATATTGATTTGGGCTTTCAAATTCAAAGACCTCTAAAAAAGAGGGCTTGATATGAGTCTCATCTAAAAATTTAAATTGTTCTCCATCTGGTACAGCCATTTTAATCTCCTTTGTAGCTACAACCTGTCGTATCAGTTTCTTGAATAGTGATTTTGTACAGCCCGGGCAAAGATAACTTTTCCCATATCCATTTGCACATATTTTCACTAGAAGGATTCTCTAACCCCTCTATATCATTCAAGTATTGATGATCAATTTGTTTAAGTATTGGGTTAAAGGATTTGTCAATTTCAGAAAAATCCATTACAAACCCAGTCTTCTTATTTACTTGACCATGAACAGATATTTTAATTTTGAAAGAGTGTCCATGTATTCTTTTACATGGATGGTTTTCCGGTAAATTTGGCAATGAGCGAGCTGCTTCAACTGAAAAGATTTTATGTATTTCCATATCTGAATTTAAGGTATTCCAAGTGTTTTATGTGTTTGAAGGCTTAGTTTCCACAGTGGATTTCTTTTGATAAATTTTTTTGATTCTTTGATATTATTCTTTTGATCTTTTCCATCCATAGGTTGAATATAAAAATGTTCGAACTCTAAATCTTTAAAATCAAGGGGATCAATACCTTTTTGTGGAAAAACTACTTTTAATTCATTCCCTTTTTTTAGGATAAATTTTGAATAAGCTTTAGGACTAACACAAACCCAATTTATACCAGAAGGTGCAAGGATGGTTCCATTCGTCTCTATGCCAATTTCAAATCCTATTGAGTGAATCAATTCAATGAGTTCTTTTTTCAATTGTAATAGTGGTTCACCTCCAGTAAAAACAATAAAAGGAATAGAAGATTCACCTGCTGGCCAGAGTTTTTTAATAATATTAATTATCTCGTTATTGGAGTAATTACCTCCATTTATTCCATTGTTTCCTACAAAATCAGTATCACACCAGTTACAAATTGCTTTCTCCCGGTCTTTTTCATGGCCACTCCATAAATTGCATCCAGAAAATCTCAAAAAAACGGAAGGTCTTCCTGTATGAAACCCTTCTCCTTGAAGCGTAAAATATATTTCTTTTACTGACAACATTAATGATAATTGAGAGGGTCTTTGGCTAAGGCTTCTTCGAAACCTTTTAATCGTAGAGTGCAAGCATCACACTCTGAACAAGGTGCTCCGTCTTTTTTTGGGTCATAGCAACTTGAGGTCATACTGTAGTCAACTCCTAGCTGTAACCCAGAATTAATAATTTCAGCTTTTGTCATATTAATCAAAGGTGTGTGGATTTTAAATTTTTTCCCTAAAACTCCAGCTTTGGTGGCTAAGTTAGCTGTCTTTTCAAAGGATTCGATGTATTCGGGGCGACAATCAGGGTAACCACTATAATCTAATGCATTGACTCCTATGAAAATATTATTCGCATCTAATGTTTCAGCCCAAGCTAGAGCGAGGGAAAGAAAGACTGTGTTTCGAGCAGGAACGTATGTGACTGGAATATCATCAAAATGTGTTAAATCTCGATTTTTTGGAACTTCAATATTATCTGTTAAAGCAGAACCCCCAAACTGACTAAGGTTAATATCTATAATAGAATGATCCTCAACATCTAAATATTTTGCAATCCTAATAGCTGCTTTAATTTCAAAATCGTGTCTTTGTCCGTAATTAACTGTAAGGAGAAATGGAGAATAACCTTCTTTCAGTGCGATTGAAAGACAGGTTGTTGAATCGAGTCCTCCACTAAAAAGAATTATAGCTTTTTTATTCTGATTTTGATCTTTTATTTTCATCATCAACAAGAATAATTTCAGGAATATGATTGTTTTTCTCGGTTAAGATATAACTAGCAATTATTATTTTATCGCCAATTTGATTTAACCTTGCAGCTGCACCATTTAAACATATTTCTCCTTTTTTACCAGGGATGACATATGTAGAAAGTCTTTTTCCATTATTTATATTATAAATATCAACTTTTTCAAATTCAAGAAGATTTGCCTGTTTCATAAGCCTAACATCTATTGAAATTGATCCCTCGTAATTGAGGTCTGCATCAGTGATGGTTGCACGATGAATTTTTGATTTAAGCATTGTACGATACATAAAAAGTTTTTCCTAGTTTTAAATAAAAAATACAGAATAGGTTTTTATATTCTTTTAGAGTGAGTAATAAATTATTTAGAATTATTCATTTTTGCGCCACAATTATTACAAAATTTTGCATTTTCAGATTGTTTAGTATCATCGCAAACAATGCATAATCTATTGCTATTATCGGTAAATGTCATAGCCGAAGTAACAATTCCAGTTGGAACTGCAATAATTGAATACCCCATAATCATAATAATTGCAGCAACAGTTTGGCCTAGGTTTGTTTCTGGCGAAATGTCGCCGTATCCTACTGTAGTGAGAGTGACAATGGACCAGTAAATACTTCGTGGGATACTATCAAATCCAGAAGCTTCACCCTCGATTATATACATAACAGAGCCAAGGATAATTACTAAATTTATCACAAAGAATAAATAGACGAAAATTTTTCTTCTACTCGCAACCATAGCTTGCTTAAGTAATTCTGCTTCTCCCATAAATTGAATTAGTTTTAAAACCCTAAAAACCCTTAACACTCTTAAAACTCTAATCACGGAAAAAACTTGTGCTCCAGGTAAAATAATACTTAAATATGTTGGAATTAAGGATAACAGGTCAATAATTCCAAAAAAGCTAAAGATATAACTATGGGGAAGTCGTATAGTTATTATCCTTAGAAAATATTCGATAGTAAATAGTATTGTGAAAGCCCACTCAGCCGTATTGAAAATTGTACCATAGGCATCTCTTAATTCGACAATGCTATCTAACATTACAAGCAAAACACTCAATGAAATTGAAGCAATAAGAAATAGATCAAAGATTCTTCCTGCTGTTGTATCCGTACCGAAAATAATAATTTTTATCCGTTCTTTCATTAATCTGATTCTTTATTTTTTTTATAAAAAAACATATTCAAACTTATTATCAATTAAACCAAACCCCAATTCCTGCATCTCTTAATTTAAATGCTAACATTCTTTCGATCTCTTCAGCATCCTTTCTGGTAGGAATAGGGTTATACTTTTCATAAATATCAGGTCTTAGTTTTAGGCCAAATTCTTTAGCAAATTTATTAGATTTATATCCCTCTTTGTGCTGGACAAAGCGAATTTCAGGTTTTCTATAAGATTGACCAACATAAACACAGATATTCCCTCTTAAATATTTCGGGTTTTTTATTCTAAACTTTTTCTTATCAGTCACCTTCGGATCTAATTGAATGACATAGCAAAAATACTGTTTCATTTATTTAATATCATTTGATATTTCTTAAGTTTATTATTTTTTAAAAGTATGTTATCAAAAGATTTTTCACCTATTAACTCACCACTAGTATTCCACCAAAACCAAACACCTGAAGAATCGCCATTATTATAATATCCTTCCATGATTTTTTTACCAGAAATATCCCATTTTGTTGATAGGCCATGTAAAATACCCTTATAATAAGTATTCCTCCATTCAGGCTGACCGTTTTTATAAAATAAAGAGACAGATCCATCTAATACTTTATTTGAATAAGTTTCTAAGAGTTTCCTATTATGAGGATAAATTGAAATTTTACTTCCAGAACTATCTTTAGGATATAAATGATTTAAAATAATCAAAGAAAAGAGAATAGAATACTTTTTAAATAGATTATGATTTTTCTTTGAAAAAACCATAAACCCCTTGGATCAATGAAATTAAGCCAATTATTATTGGAAAAATAAGATAATGTCTAATTGATATGCTCGTTATTATCATACCAATTAAAATAAAAAGAATATTTATTGTTTTTTTTGTCAATGTTTTTTTGTCTAAACAGTTCTACAAATTATACACAAAAATGAATTATTGCATAATAAATGAAAATTAAATTTAACAAAGACACTTTATTAGTTGCGAATAGATTTCATAGAGACCTATTTTGACTAACCTCTTTTAGTCATTATTCTTTAAAAAGAAGACTGAAAGAAAGAGGATGACAAATGAAATAAAGTTGAAATATAACTTTTTCAACTTATTGAAAAGGCTTCAGGTTGGCGCTAGGAGCCTTTTCGCATTTTTATAAGGTCCGGTTTTTGAAAATTTGGGGGCGATCGGTTTCGACGGGGTATGAGATGTGTCGAGCTGCACGCGGAGGATGACAGTCTCCTCCTTAATCATCTGTCACAACAATAAATGCCGATAACGGCTACATGGCTGCAGCTTAGTCTAGCAGCTCGTTCCTGCTCCGATTAACCTATGGTCTAAGCATGGAACGTCATTAACATAGGTTCGTTTCAAATATGCCTACTACTTTGAAATTAAACTTATGTAGGCTGGTCTTACCTGATTTTTGTCACTGATAAAAGGAAAGATGAGAAAATTAATCAGATGGCTAAGCATGTAGACGCTCTTCATTACTTTTCTTCGGACGGGAGTTCGATTCTCCCCGCCTCCACACCATCATTTATAATAAACGGTTATTTATATTTTAGCTTTAATAAAGACTG